>Ga0209403_10004204_pt1 | contig 15781 bp, 8 predicted proteins | sample ArcticOcean_MG_C_8_FD_187440 | JGI IMG/M metagenome (GOLD analysis project Ga0209403, IMG submission 187440) | Marine microbial communities from western Arctic Ocean - ArcticOcean_MG_CB11_86 (SPAdes) (version 2) | ecosystem: Environmental > Aquatic > Marine > Oceanic | place: Arctic Ocean... | reverse complement strand
CCAGTCGCGCCAGGGCCACATATCGCGGTGATAGTCCTCATGATAGCCATGGGTGTCGGCATAGCGAGCAGCATCCAGCCACTCCACTGCAACTCGCTCACCAAATCTCGGCGACGCCAGCAGCTGCTCAACGAGGGACTCGTAAGCGTCCGGCCGCCGGTCTTTGGCAAAGCTCTGAACGGCAGCGGGAGTTGGCGGCAGGCCGACAAGGTCGTGGTAGAGTCGTCGAATCAGCGTGTTTCGATTCGCTGGCTGGGATGGTGTGAGTTGTTCCTGCTCGAGCCTGGCAAGCACAAAGTAGTCCACGGCATTTCGTGGCCAGTGCTGATTTTCGACCGAGGGAAGTTGCGGCCGACTGGGTGAGTCAAAAGCCCAATGGCTCTCGTAGTCGCCGCCCTGCCGGATCCAACGTTCAAGCAAATCGATCTCATCCGGTGAGAGTTGCCGAGCCTGGTCGATAGGTGGCATACGTGCCGATTCATCGGTGGCAGTTACACGTTGCATCAGCAGGCTGCGGGCCGGCGATCCAGGCACAATGGCAGACGAGTCATCGCGACGTGCGTGCGCCTGGGCCTGTTGATCGAGCCGCAATTCGGCCTTGCGTGCCTGTTCGTCCTGGCCGTGGCATTGGAAACAGGCGGCTGCCAGGATCGGCCGAATATCGCCTGAGTAGCTGATCGGATCGGCTGCCAGGGCCGGTCGAGCCAGCAGACTCAGTAGCAACAGGGAGATACTGGAACGGAGCATCCTGGATACGCTTGGGACAGGGGGTTTATCAGGGGTAGGCCTCTGCAGACCACTATACCGGCTGAAGGACGATCTGTGCCAGATTTGGCTGCCTGGATGCACAATGCCGACACTGGAAACCGGTCAATTGTGTGTTTTCAGCGGGGACCATGTATACTATTATTCTCGGCCCAATCCACGGGCCAGCGCCATCCTGCCAACCACCCTCCGGCGACCGAGATCCTCACATCATGCGATATCTCTGCATCCTGCTTCTGTTGACCACACCCGCCGGACTGCTGGCCCAGGAAGACAGCCGTGAGGGCCTGGATTTCTTCGAAGCGAAGATCCGGCCGATGCTGGTCAAGCATTGCTATGAGTGTCATTCGGTAGGTGCTGCGGCCAAAAAGAACCTCAAAGGCGGCCTGCTACTGGACTCCCGCGACGGCACCCGTAAGGGTGGCGAGAGTGGCCCTGCCGTGGTCCCCGGCAAGCCTGATGAGAGCCTGCTAATCAGCGCCCTGAAACAGGACGCCTTCAAGATGCCCCCCAAGGGCAAGCTCGACGACGAGTTGATCGCCCATTTCGAAAAGTGGATATCACTCGGCGCACCGGACCCCCGCGATGGCATCGCCGTCGTCCCTTCCTCTGAGATCGACCTGGAGGAAGGAAAGAAACACTGGGCCTTCCAGCCGCTCAGCAAACCAGATCCGCCAGGCGTCAAGGACAAGCGATGGGCCATCAACCCGATTGATCAGTTCATTCGGGCCAGGCAGGAAGCTGCCGGTCTGACACCCAACTCACGCGCCAACCCCCGGACACTCATTCGCCGAGCCTATTTCGACCTGATTGGCCTCCCGCCGTCGGTCGATCAGGTGGAGGACTTCGTCACCGCTTCGGCTGAAGACCCGATCGCAGCCTACTCGCATCTGATCGATGGCCTGCTGGCAAATCAACAGTATGGCGAACGCTGGGCCCGCCATTGGATGGATGTCGTGCGGTTCGCTGAGAGCAATGGTTACGCCTTCGATGGCGATCGACCGTTCGCCTGGCACTACCGGGATTTCGTTATCCGCGCTCTGAATTCAGACATGCCTTACGACAAGTTCGTTCGACTACAGATTGCCGGCGATCTACTGACCGACACGACTGTCCAGACAACCGCCCAATCCCGCACAGCGATCGACCGCATCGCCGCTACCGGGTTTATTGTGGCCGGACCTTTCACCACCCAGCAGACCCAAAAGGAGCGGGAACGAAGCCGCTATGAGCAACTCGATGACATGATCAGCACGATCGGCACATCGCTGCTTGGTTTGACCGTCGGTTGTGCACGCTGTCATAGCCACAAGTTCGACCCGCTGCCCCAGTTTGACTATTACCGCATGGCCTCGGCCTTCGCCGATGTCGGTTTCGCCAATACCGGAATCAATGCGTCGCCTGAGGCTTACCAGGCCGCCCGCGAACAGTACGATTCAGCCCACAAGCCACTTGTTGATGCTCGGACCCAGCACGAGCAGGAACACCTGCCCGCTCGACTGGCAGCCTGGCTGGAAACTCGCAAGACAACTCCTGCCGCCACATCGAACGTGACACTCAAGCCCTGGCTGCATTTGGGACCCTTCCCGAGTGAGAACCTGCAAGTCGGGTTTGACACAGTCTTCGCCGCAGAAGAGAGCATCGACTTGGAAGCCAGCTATCGGGATGGGACGGTCAAATGGACCGAGCACGCCGACTGGAAGGACGACACAGTTCACAACGTCTTCGCTAATGAGATCGCTGTGAACTATATCTTTCGCGTTATCGAATCACCAATCGAACAGCAGCTTGTCCTCGCCCTCGGTAGTGATGACGCCATTAAGGTCTGGCTTAACGGCGAAGAGATTCATCGCAACCTGGTCTCACGAGGCGTTGCCGTCGGGCAGGATTCCGTCACCGCGTCGTTAAAAGAGGGACCGAACAAACTGCTCATCAAGGTGGTCAACGGCGGCGGGCCGTCCGGATTTGCTTTTGGCATCAAGCCACAAGCCGCCACGCCAGTCACAGGTATTGGCCCCTGGCACCATATCGGCCCCTTCCAGGCCGCCAATCATGATCTTGCGTTTGACACCATCCACTCGCCTGAAAACGAGATCAAGTTGGATGCGACATACCAGGAGGGAAAGCTGAAGTGGATAGAGCAGCCGGAATGGAAGGACGGAACTCCTCACAACGACAAGCTGACCGGCAGTAACGTCGCCAACTATCTCTACCGCACGGTGACCATCGACCGACCCCAGGTCGTCGCACTCTCCTTGGGCAGTGACGATGGGATCAAGCTATGGGTCAACGGCCGGATCGTCGTCAACAAGAAGGTAACTCGCAACAACGCGGCAGCGGACCAGGAAAAGGCGACCATTCAGCTGGCCGCCGGTGAGAACAGGTTGTTGATGAAGATCACCAACGCCGGCGCTACATCAGGCTTTTATTTTTCTGCCGTCAGCGGAGAAACGCCAGCGGAAATCGCCACGATTACAGACCTGCCGGACGACAAGCGCAACGATGCCCAGAGAAAGAAACTCGTCGACTGGCACAAGGGCTTTGATCTTGAGTGGCTGGCACTTCAGCAGGCGGTGCTGCGGCACGAACCGGCTAATCCCAAGCCACAGATGACGGAAGTCTTCGCAGCCCGCGTTCAGGGGACCACGTACCAGTTCGGAACCGACACTTACAAGGTCTATCAGCTGCGTCGAGGAAACCCCGACAACAAGGAAGATGAGGCGACACCGGGGTTCTTTCGCGTCCTGATGCGAACCAAGGCGGAAGACGACTGGTTGACCAATCACGAGGACGACGACAAGCCGCTCGCTGGCCGAATTGGACTCACCAACTGGCTCTCCGACGTCGACCATGGCGCCGGTAACCTGATGGCCCGTGTGATTGTGAACCGTATCTGGTATCACCATTTCGGGCGCGGAATTGTGGCAACTCCCAGTGATTTTGGCACGCGTGGCGAACGCCCAACGCATCCCGAGTTGCTGGATTGGTTGGCCGACCGACTTGTCCACAACGGTTGGCAACTGAAACCAATTCACAAGCTGATTATGACCAGTGCTACTTACATGCAGGCGAGTGAGATCAACGAAAGTGGCCAACAGCACGATCCTGAGAACATGCTGTTCTGGCGTCGCGGATCGCAACGACTGGAAGCGGAGATCATCCGCGACTCGTTGCTGTCGGTCAGCGGCTCGCTGGATATAACGATGTTTGGGAAGGGCACGTTGGATGAAAAGAGTGCCCGCCGCAGCATTTACTTCACGATCAAGCGAGGACAGCTGGTCCCACTGCTCCAGCTGTTTGATGCACCCGACGCGATGCAGGGCATTGCCACTCGCGAACAGAGCACCGTGGCGCCGCAGGCCCTGGCAATGCTGAATTCCCCCATCATCCGTGAACTGGCAACCAGCTTTGCGGCACGGGTTCGACCAAGCGAGAGCACGCCACTTGCCGAGGTGATTGAACTGGCTTACCAGACGGCTCTCTCACGTCCTCCGAGTGAGGAAGAAACTGTAACCATGACAGCCTTTGTGAATCGCCAGAAAGAACTGCGTGGCGACAACCCAGATGCCGAGACACTTGCCATACGCGACTTCTGCCACTTGGTTTTGTGCTTGAACGAGTTTGTCTATATCGAATAGGCTGAGATGGCTGAGTAAAGCAGGCCGATACTGATTGATGCCGGATAAAATGAAACTGTGCCAACCAACAACCCGATGAATGGTCCGATACCGATGCACCACTCAATGCTCAACACACCCCGTAATCGACGTGAGTTTCTCAGCAGAGCCGGCCTTGGCTGTGGTTCGCTGGCACTGACCAGCCTGCTGCACCAGGAGGGTATTGTGGCAGCGGCGCCGGGCACAACGAATCCGCTGGCGCAGCGGCCGGCACACTTTGCCCCGAAGGCCAAGGCGGTGATTTGGCTATTCCAGACGGGCAGCCCATCCCAGGTCGATACGTTTGACTACAAGCCGGAATTACAGAAGCGTGATGGCACATCACTGGCAGGCGCGGATCCGAAAACCGGCTTCTTTACCACCAGCGGCAAGTGCCTGAAGTCACCCTTCAAGTGGGCTCAGCACGGCGAGTCGGGCGCCTGGACATCGGAGATATTTCCCCACATTTCCAAGCATGTCGACGATATCGCCTTTATCTATTCCTGCTATTCACGATCCAACAACCACACACCTGCACTACTGGAATTGAACTCGGGCATGATCCGTCAGGGCTTCCCAAGCATCGGTTCCTGGCTCGGATATGGGCTCGGAAGCCAGAACTCAAATCTTCCGGCATACGTCGTCATGCACGGCAAGAAGCCTCGCGGCGGAGATCCGGTCTGGTCCTCGGGCTTTCTGCCATCTGTCTACCAGGCCACATCGCTCGATCCACGCGGGAGCGAGCCGATCAAGAATCTGGCGCGGCCGGGAGGAATGACTAGCAAGCAGCAGCGATCGCTGCTCGATACTCTGCGGGCAGCCAATGCAAAGCATGCCAGCAAGCGACCATTTGACGGCGACTTGAACGCCCGACTCGAATCCTTCGAACTGGCCTACCGTATGCAGACGGCTGCACCGGAGGCATTCGATGTAAACCAGGAGACGGCCGCAACCCAGGAAGCCTACGGGTTGAATCGACCCGAGTCGAAGGACTATGGCCGCCAGTGCTTGATCGCTCGTCGCTTGATCGAACGGGGCGTGCGGTTTGTACAGGTCTTTGCCGACGTCGCCAAGACGCCGGGCGGTGGCGTGAATGATGTGCCCTGGGATGCTCACAGCGATATACGTCTCAACCACAGCACCTGTGCTGCCTCCGTCGACCAGCCCACCGGGACACTACTGGACGACCTCAAGCAGCGCGGCATGCTGAACGACACGATCGTGATTTACGGTGGTGAGTTCGGGCGAACCAGTGATTCCCAGGGATCGGCAGGACGGGACCATAATCCCAATGCCTTCACGACCTGGTTCGCCGGCGGCGGCTTCAAGGGTGGTGCCCAGTATGGTTCTTCCGACGAGTTTGGCTACAAGTCGGTCGAGAAGCGGGTCAACGCTCACGATATCCATGCCACGGTGTTACACCTGATGGGACTCGATCACGAGGCCCTCACCTATCGATTCAACGGTCGCGATTATCGCTTGACCGACGTCGAGGGCGAAGTCTTGCATGAGATCCTGGCCTAGCAGGCCGATTCTCTTGTGCTCGTGCCGACTCGGAGAAGCGAGTCGGGTTTTCCGAGGCCGCGCAGTTCGTTGCTTCGGTCCGGCAGGGCATGCCATAATGAGCCTGCCTGATCTTCCGGCACTCCCGTCGCCATGCAGACCCGCTGCCCCATTCCACTTCCGGGTGCCAAGCCTGCAGTTACTGGTTACCAAAAGGACGAACCGATGCTAGCCCGTGTTTTTATCGTGCTCCTGATCTGCTGGGGCCTGCCGACCGCCGACGCTGCTGAGTTTCCCGGCAAACAATCCGACTGGCAGGGATTCGCACGTTACGATTTCAAGGTCGACGGCCGCACAAGCTGGATAGTGACTCCGGAAATGCCTGCTGAGGGAAACCCCTGGATCTGGCGGGCACGATTCTTCGGACACGAACCGCAGGCGGACATTGCACTATTGAAAGCAGGATTCCACCTTGCTTACTGCGATGTGGGAGGACTGTTCGGCAGTCCCCAGGCCGTCAAACACTGGAATGCGTTCTACAAAGAGATGACCGAGGAATATCAACTGGCCCGCCGGCCAGCCCTGGAAGGGATGAGTCGTGGTGGCCTGATCATCTACAACTGGGCTGCCAGTAATCCTGACAAGGTCGCCTGCATTTATGGCGATGCTCCCGTCTGCGATTTCAAGAGTTGGCCCGCTGGTAAAGGCCTGGGCAAAGGGAGTGCCGCTACCTGGGCGCAATGCCTGAAAGCCTACGGGCTAACCGAAGAACAGGCACTGGCCTACAGACTCAATCCAATCGACAACCTGCTGCCGTTGGCCAGGGCCGGCATACCACTGCTGAATATTGTCGGTGACGCGGACGTCGTTGTACCGGTCGCCGAAAACACAGCGATCCTGGAACAGCGATACAAGGAACTTGGAGGCGCAATCGAGGTAATCCACAAGCCGGGGGTTGGCCATCACCCCCACTCCCTCAAGGACCCGGCTCCAATCGTCACTTTCGTACTCACACACACCCGCCCCAATATTCAGCTGCGGGGCAGGATGGTCAATTCGGGCATTCAATTCAGCACCGAAAAGAAAGGGCATGTGGCATTTATTGGTGGCTCCATTACCCAGATGAATGGCTATCGCCCGATGGTATGCGACGATCTGCAGAAGCGATTTCCTGGCACACAGTTCACCTTTACCGCCGCCGGTATTTCATCAACCTGTTCCACCAGCGGCGCCTTTCGGCTCCAGACAGATGTCCTCAGCAAGGGACCGGTGGACTTGTTCTTCATCGAGTTCGCGGTCAACGATGACCAGGATGCTGGCCACGCTCGGCAAGAGTGCATTCGCGGCATGGAAGGAATCCTGCGGCAGGTCCACCACCATAATCCAAGGGCCGACATTGTGATCACTCACTTTGTTAACCCTGGCATGCTCGGGCAATTACAGAAAGGGATGACCCCAGTGGCGATACAGGCCCACAGTGACGTCGCCAGGCACTACGGCGCGTCGACCATTTACCTTGCCAAGGAAATTGCCGAGCAAACAGCCGCCGGCACAATTAGCTGGCAACAGTATGGTGGAACCCATCCGAAGCCGTTTGGCAATCGCATCTGTGCCGACATGATCAGTCGATTGCTGGATAGAGGCTGGAGCAGCGATAGCCTGGAGAATACCAGGCCAACAGATCATCCCCTGCCGGCGAGTCCGCTGGATCCACTGCATTATGGCAATGGTCGTTTCATTGCTCTTGAGCAGGCACATTTTGATTCTGGCTGGGAGGTAAAAATCCCTGACTGGAAGTCGATTCCGGGTAGCAAGCGGTCGCAATTCACCGATATCCCCATGCTTTCCGGCAATCAGCCGGGGGCAGAATTCAGCTTGAAGTTCAGCGGTACAGCGGTAGGTGCCTACCTGGTTGCCGGGCCAGATGCCGGAATCGTTGAAGTCCGTGTGGACGATGGAGACTGGCGATCCGTGAATCTCTATCACCGCTTTAGCAAGGGACTGCACTACCCTCGCACAGTGATGTTCGGGACCGCTCTGTCAGCTGGCACACACACCCTGACGTTGCGGATCTCCCGGCAGACCGAAAACACCGGCAATGCGGTCCGCATCATGCAACTGGTGGCAAATTGATTTTGCCATTGATATCCGCGGCCTGCTGACTGGCTCTGCTCAGGTCGCGGTCATTTCTCCGGATTGCAGACAGCGCAAGGACTGTATCGCTGCTTCGCCGCGGCCAGAGAAACCTTAATCTTGCTCGCGCTCAGGTGGCGACACCCTGCTTGATGATACTTTTTTCCGGTCCGGGTCACGTAGACCACATCACCTTGAGGCTCATCCGACGTCACCTCGGTACTTGCTGTTTGACCACTCGTTCCGTGTCGAAACTCCCACGGTGGAACGGGATTGCTGACTGACCATAACCCGCGCGCCTGCTGCCGGGCATCGGCCTCAGCAGCCGAGACATCCAGGTCGTCTGAATACTGTCGATAATGCCAGGCAAGGCCCGCCGAGACCAACTCTCTGTTGATCCACCTGTCGCCGACAAACACCTCACCCAGCGTCCGACCGTAGCGGTCCTTCTCGGACCACTCGATGCGGACCTGCTGATCAAAGACCTGCTCAGACATGAACGTCTTGGCCTGGCTGCCAAAGTCCTGCTTCCTTTCCGGCGCGTCAACGTGCTTCAGCCGGATCTTGTGGGTCACCTGGCTAGCATCCAGGACAGTGATTGTGTCGCCATCTGTGACGCCCACCACACGGCCCAGGATCTCTTGAGTCGATGCCGCCGCTTGAGTTGCCCGACTATCACTCTTCAGCCCTTCGGTCGCCGCCCGACGGGCATCTGTATTGGCGACCAGGGCATCGCTGTTCTGAGTGGAAACATCCGCACCGCAGCCTGCCACTACCAGTAGCACGACGGTCAACAGTCCAAGCAGATAAGACTTCACCACGGCACCTCGTCAAATGGAATTGCAGATCTACTTTTCGCCTGCCAGGACAAAACAGAACACGTTCTGCCGCCGATCGAAGGGAGTCTCGTCCGGCGGTCTGGCGTTGCCGGCAATATAGCCACCCCATTCCACTGCAGCATCACCCCAGTGGGCTGCCTTGATTTCGCGAAGAGCCTCGTCCCGCGGATCCCGGTAGATCGTGCCATCGTATGTAAAAGCCGGGCTGGTGAGCGTGATCCCGTCATCGGCGTCGGCGAAGCGGAACGTCAATAGATTGACGTCGCGCAGCAGATCTGCCGGCACGCGCAATGTGTATTGCTTCTGCTTGCCCTGCTCCAGCACGCCGACCAGCTTGTTGTTGACCAGCACCTCGGCCTTTCCGCTGGGAGCACGAGCTGTCGTCCATTGGGTGGGAGTCGCCACGGTAAATGTCAGTGACGCATCTGTGCTGTACTTGCTGGAGGCATCACCGTTTGCGACCACAATCGGCTGCATCCGAATTTCTTTCGTGATCGTACTGCGTACCGCCAAGTCGTGAATTCCATCGGGAACTGTGGCCGTCTCCACGCTAGCCTCGAAGACAGCCCGGTAAAACGGACGGCCGACCTCTCGCATCGGATGCCAGTTGATACCGTCCAACGAGTATTCAAGTGACTCGCCGGGAGTCGGTTGCACCACGTGTGCTACCAGCTTGACCGTGCCCTGCCAGGGCGCACCAAGTCGATGCGAGACGATGGCAACACGTTGCCCAAGTCCCTTGTAAAATGCCTCGAGTCTCTCTCCCTTAACGTGGTAAATCATGTAACCCTGGGCTGACAGGTCTGGGCAGAGTTCACGAGTTCGTGGATTCCACCAGCAGCCTGCCAGTGCGCCCCCCACACGATAGGGCACAAAACGGTCTTTCCTGCTGACAACGTGGATGTCACCGACAAGTTGCATGCGGATGTCATGTTGCCTGGCCATCTGAAGAAAACCGGGACAATGGTCTTCCAGGTCAAACTCAGCAGCTGTCACCACCAGCTGACCCTTGGACCGATGTGCCATGTCCTCGTTCAGCCACTTGATATGCATCGGCTGGACCTGGTTCGTCGGATACTCCAGAGTCTCACCATTGACAACAATCTGCCGCTTGCCCAAGTGGTAGCCGAAGTCAACCGAAACGAAGTGGACCTTGCCGTACTCGAAAGAAAAGAAGTGAGGTCCCAGGTACTCCCAGTACATCGGTTTGCCGCAACGATGATCACCACGAGGAAACTGGTCCAGGCGGTAGGACGAGTCGGTATGGTCACCAGCCACGTTGTAGCAGGGCATGGTGAGATGATTCATGATCCCCACGTAATTCCTGAAACTGGTGTGCCCGCTGGCTGGGCTGTTGAGCAGTGCCTTGTGGAGGTTGAGCAGGTCCCCGCTGTTAACCACAAACCGTGGCCGCGGAGTCATCGCATTGAGTTCCCGCACAAATTTGCTAAGGCCGACCAGCGATCGGCGGTTCGCCGATACGTGCGCATCCGTGACATGGACGAAAGTGAACTCTTCTTCGTCGTCCGGACTTGGTCGCAATGAAAACTCAACCTGCTTCGCCAGCGGTTTGTACCAGTGTCCGACAACGTCATAGCCGGCAGGGCGAGTGATATAAATGAAGACGGCACTTTGGTTGGGTGCTATCTGGTAAGCACCGTCGGCGTCCGTTTTGACGACCGAGTAACCGTCAGTCACCGAGACGCCAGCAATCCCGCGACTGCCGCCCGCCGCATCCAGTTCGACACGCCCGCGGATAGATGCGGGAACCGGCTCGCCATAATTGGGTTTTGGCGTTTCCGGTAGCAGCAGCTCGAGTACCTCCGCCGCTGGATCCTGCTGAGCACGCGCAATTCCAGTAGGCAGCAGGAGGGCTACCATAATCGCGATTGCTGCGCGAGCAACGTCTTGGCTATTCCACATCAGATCAGTCTCGGCACTTGGAGCATCGCCACTTCCGGCCCACTATGTTTGAGCACACCGGCAACTGGCAATCCGATTGTAGCCGCTATGCCAGCTGCAGGTTGACATACTCCATGGCCAACGTCCCCCACGGTAAACCTCATAGTCCCCAGATCGATCTCGACCGGACCAACAGCAGGCAAACGAGCAGCCGACTCTTGGGGACATTCTGCTTTATCGCTGGTCACGATGAGTGGTGGGTGTGAACGAAAACAGTTTTGCCTGATCCAGATAGAATTGAAGCCGAATGGGGCGTCCTTTCAATTCCGCGCTGTTTTGTTGTCCCTTCCAGTGCAGCGTGTGTCGCAGCTGATCACCGCGCAATGCCTGGCAGTCGGCAGCGGAGAATCCATCGATTGGTTTTCCGTTGGCATCCAGTATCGCAACTCGCAGCGAGCCGTTGCTGGCATCGGCGTTAATCTGGATGTCGTCGCCGAGAAACACGAACGGTCGCGTTGTCAGAGTTCCTGCCTTTTGATCCGATACAGGTTGCACCGAGACGAAGCCGTCGAGTCTCAAAGTAGCGAGTCCAATGCCGCTTTTAGGTGGGCGGTCGTCTCCGTGGTAGTTTGACCAGTGGCGGCTGCCGAGGCCGGTGTAGTAGATCCAGATCTTGTCGTCATAGACGACCGGAGCGTGGTACGAGTAGACCTGGCCCCAGTCCCACTCTTTTTTGTGTTCACCATATTGCAGAAAGACCTGGTTTCTGGAGATTGTCTCCCAGTCCAGGTCCTTGTCGAGATCGCCATGAGGGATCACGCCGGATGGGCCGACTCGGTTCCACGTGATTCCATTGCGGCTGAATGCCAACTGCACGTTGACCTTATCCTGCCAGAGTTTGTCGTTTGGAATCGGGCCCAGTGTTTCCCAGTGATACGTGTTGATCAGTCCGATGAAACAACCGCCGTAAGGTATGACCTTCATGCCGTAGGGCATGCTGCGAAACGGCTCGTCAATCTTGTAGGTGTTTGGCTGGAACACCGCCACCTTGGGCGACCAATGGATAAAATCGCGACTCTCGATCCGTGCGATCCCGCGAATATTGGGCGGACCGGTACGGACGTAGGTCACGTAGCTCCGCCGCGCGGCGTCCCAAAGCGGCACGTTTTGTGAATCTCCAAACGGGATTAACGGATTCTCAGGTTCGGCTTTCCAAAGGATGCCATCCGGCGAGTAGGCAGCACACGTTTGGTAATTTACTGATCCTTTATCCGGATTGTCGGTATAGATCATCTTGTAGCGGCGTGCGGAATCTTTCTCCAACGCATCTATCAAGATTCCCTGGCCGCTAAAACTATTTGTGCCAGCAGGCGGGAGTACACGATTTGATTGTTCTGCCCGATTGATGACTGGCTTCCGCCATTCAACGCCGTCGGTCGAAGTCAGGTAACCGTAGAGACCGACCGTGGCGGCAAGTTCCTCACCTTGATGCTTCCAGAGGTGGATCCAGATTTTGAACAGTTTGTCCTGCGAGTCATAGACCGCCGAGCCGTTGGCATAAAAGCTGTTCTTTTCCCATGGTAAATCGGGAACCACTAGAGGGTTTTTCGGATGTTTGACCGGACGGTTGAGAACCTTCCTGACGCCCTGCATTTCATCGATGATGTAGTCGTCGATGAAAAGTTGTTTTCCGTTGAGAAGTACAATACCCTCGCTCGGAGGACGAGTCGATTCCGCTGCGAACACCGTGCAGGTGGCCGCAATCAAAACAAGAAACGCGACGCCGATCTGCTCGTATTTGTATGCCACAGTCATGGCGTTAATGTAACATAGGCCGAAACAGGCTTGAGAGTTAACAGGGAATTCTACCAACAATGATTCGTTCAATTCGAAAACGTCCGCAACTCTTTTTTTGCTTGGTCGTACTTCAAGTCACGGGCATCTCTCCCGCGCAGGCGAAGGTGCTGTTTCATGCCCGCTTCGACGCTGCGACCGCCGACGCGGACTACGCGCTCGGCAAGAAGGACGCACGTTCGGTTATTGCAGACACCTACAAGGTGTCAGGCACGTCCGATGCTGGCCGTTGGGGCCGCGCGTTGGACCTCACTCGCAGTGGAGAGAATTGCACTTTCGATGCGGCACAGAATTTCAATCCGCAGCGCGGCACGGTGCAGATGTGGTTCCGCATCAATGAGCACAAAGAGGGTATGTATCACCCCTTATTTGGTTGGTACAGTCCGCCGCGTGAGCCGGGTGACAAGAAACGACATTCGGCGATGGAAGTTTACTTGCAGAACTCCGTCATGACATTGGGACTGTACACGCCAAAGTACAAAGGCACGTCCAAAGCCACCGCAGTCGAAGTCGGCCGCTGGCATCATCTGGAGATCAATTGGGATTGCGAACAGGGCGACGGGCAAAGCGTCTACAACATCTTTCTCGATGGTAAACCCGTCATGCACGTCGTCAACGGCGGAGCGATCGACGATGGACCTGGTGCGCACATTCACCTCGGCGTCTGGGACTATGCCTGGGGACTCTTTCTTCGCGGCGCGATCGATGAACTTCGTATCACCGACCAAGTCGAGCACTCCACAGAGTTTGAGCCGCCGACAACTCCGTATGCGACGCCGGCGACACTCGAATATGCCAAAGAAACGCATCGGATCAGCATCGAGCGGTTGAAGCAATTTAATGGGGAGATTAAATCGTTGCTGGAGTTCACCGGATCCGATGGTGACGGAACCGCGGCAGGTGTGATTCGAGCAAGTCAAGCGACAGGAAAAGACGTCGAACGCAAGTTGGCATCGCTCGTGTTACCACTCAGGGCGGACGATCCAGATGTGAAAGCTCTTTGTGCCACGGTCGATAACGTGGCTGATCAACTGAGCACAGCTCGTTTACCGATCTATAGAATCTCTGCTGAAGCCGCGCTGATCGCTGCCAAAGAAGACCGGCGTTCGTTACTGTTCAAAGACATCAACGACGAACTGGTGGGCGACGCTGTCATTCTGAACGGCAGGCAACTGTTCATCGATGACTACATAATTGAAGAACTCAGCGATGCCAAAAGAGTGTTAAACCCATCCCTCAACGCCGTTGAAGGCCAGCTTGCCGAGGCCAAGCTGGACCGTGGCTCCGTGCTGTTTGATGGCAAGGAACAACTCTTCAGGATGTGGTCCGTCGTCGACACGGCCGATCGAAAGCAGCGGCTGTGCTACGCCATATCGTCCAACTGTATCGACTGGAAGACGCCGAACAACAAACCGCCGCTAACGTTGGCAGACCACATCGAATCCTATGATCTGGCCGCAAGTGGACAGCACTGGCTGGAACATCGCCAAGCCGCGTTCGAAAAAGGCATCGTCCTGGCGACAGACCGTCGCGACGGTTTCATCTCGGTCAATGCCGATAACGAGGGGACAATGACAACTCGTCGCTTCGTCGCGATCGGCGACACACTGGTCCTAAATGCGAAAGCAGAAAACGGCGAGATTCGCGTCGAAGCCATCGACGCTCTTGGCCGCGTGATCGAAGGTTTTTCGAAAGAGACGTGCGAACCCGTCACTGGCGACAACATTCGCCACGTCGTGTGCTGGAAAGGTGGCTCGAATTGTCATCCGCTGCAAGCACGGCCAATCAAGTTAAGGTTTCACCTCAAGCAAGCCCAGCTGTACTCCTTTGAATTCCAAATTCGGCACAATCACTATGTCCCGAATTCGTATTCACAGTAATGACATCGTGGAAGCGATGAAGGGGTCTGCTGACAGTCAATCTAGGTGCAATAACTCTCTGCCGCTATAATCACTTGCAGCCATTCTGTCGGCCGCAGAATGAAAGCACACCGACCCACAGCCCCCCTACCGAACCACTGGCGTCCAGACGACGACCCCAATCCTGCCCGCTTCAACTCCAGCATGTATCAATTGGCAGACGTCGCTTGGACGCTGACTAACAAGAACAGGAGCCTCATGATCATTTTGAGACTTTCCATCTTGCTGGTCATCGCCAGCGTTTGCTCGATGCTGGTCGCCGAAGATGCTGCCGACCCAGCGAGCCTGCAAGAGGCCAGGGACGTGGGCCGCAGTACTTCCAGATTCCTACAGGCCGACGCCGCAGTTCCGCAGGCCAGCCAGCGCATTCCCAAGGCGAATCTCCGACCTTTTGAGAAATCGATCGCTCCCATCTTGAAGAGCAGCTGCCTGGCCTGCCATGGCCCGGAGAAATCCGAGGGCAGGCTGCGAGTGGATCAATTAAACCCTAACCTGCTGACGGGCCCAGACGTTGAGCGATGGCGAGAGATCTACAACGTCCTGGGCAACTCGGAGATGCCTCCGGCGGACGAGCCCGATTATGCATTGGCCGATGCGGATCGCCGCAGCATTGTCGATTGGCTTGGCGCCGAGATAGGGAAGGCGTATCTCGTACGGCGCAACAACAAGCAGTACTCGTCCTTTCGTCGAATGACGCGGTACGAATACAACTACGCGCTACAGGACCTGCTTGGCTTACCCTATGAGCACGCCGACCGTCTGCCTCCGGAAGCCGTATCCGAGGAGGGATTCAAGAACCGTTCTGAAATGTTGCAGATGTCGGCGATGCAGTTCGAAACCTATCGCGAGATTGGCCTGAAAGCTCTGCAACGAGCCACGGTGCATGGCGAGCGCCCAGCAAGCGTTACTTACCTGATCTCGATGCAGGAAGAGCTGACCAAGGCGACGTCGGGAAAGAACGGAAATACGTTCAGCACCAGCGATGACAACTATCCCAACAACAGGAAACGGCAACATCTATTGGATCAGGACTCTGGCCAGGGAATTCATTTCTCCGGAGGCACGTCGAACCCGTCGCCACATGCGATCGCGGGCCACACGCCAGCGGTTTCCTCGGTTGTCCTCGCTCTGCCGCACTCCAACGAATTGAAGTTGAACCTGGACCGTTTCCTTCCCGATGAAGGGGTCATGCGTGTTCGTATCCGGGCCG
>Ga0209403_10004200_pt1 | contig 15786 bp, 14 predicted proteins | sample ArcticOcean_MG_C_8_FD_187440 | JGI IMG/M metagenome (GOLD analysis project Ga0209403, IMG submission 187440) | Marine microbial communities from western Arctic Ocean - ArcticOcean_MG_CB11_86 (SPAdes) (version 2) | ecosystem: Environmental > Aquatic > Marine > Oceanic | place: Arctic Ocean... | reverse complement strand
AGTCGCCCATTCTGGACGACAAGGGTCTGCCCCCCGTAGCCGAACGGCTGCCTGATGACCCTATGGTGGTGACGCCGTTGGGTGACATCGGCGTCTACGGCGGCATCGCAAGGATCACGACCAACGAGTGGCTCACGTTTCCGAACGTCGAGTCGCCGCTCACCATCTCTGCCGACATGCGGACGTTTCTGCCGAACCTCGCGAAATCGTGGAGCGTCAGTCCGGATGGTCGCGTCATCACGCTCAAACTACGCGCCGGTACCAGATGGTCGGACGGCACGCCGCTGACGGCGGACGATTTCCTCTTCGTGTTCAACGACCTGTGGATGGACGAGGAGTACACCCCAGTGTCGCCGCGCGAACGCGTCGGCGCGAAGGCCGTGAAAATCGACGACCTGACGCTCAGGTACGTATTCGTCGATCCATTCCCGCTGTTCGTCAACCGCCTGGCGCATTACGGCAACTTCATGGTGGCGTCCAAACGCCACTACACTCAGTTCCACCCGAAGTATGTGAACCGTGAACAGCTCAACGAACGGATCCGGGAGATGGGCTATATCAGCTGGATGGCCTATATTCAGGCGTCTCGCCGGGGATCCATCGCGCGCAGCGCCGATGCCCCGACGCTCGACGCGCATCGCATGGTCAGGCGGACCGTCTCGCGCATCTACTACGAGCGAAATCCCTACTACTTCAAGGTTGACCCGCGGGGCCAGCAACTGCCGTACATCGACGGCGTCGTCTCCGACGAGGTCGCTTCCAAGGAGCTGATCACGACCATGGCTGCGACGGGCCAACTCGACTTCTCGTCCTACGAACTGCGCACCCAGGACATCCCGCTGCTCAAGCTCGGCGAGGCAACTGGTGAGATCAAGGTGCACGTGTGGACGCGCCTGCATTCGAGCGACATCGTCATCCAGTTCAACTTCAATGTTCAGGATGATCGGCTGCGGAAGCTCTACTGGGATCGCCGATTCAGGCGCGCGCTATCCATCGCGCTCAATCGCGAAGAGATGAATCAACTCATCTATTTCGGTCGCGGTACGCCGCGTCAGGTCACGGCGCACCCGACGAGCCGTTACGCCGTCCCCGAGTTTGCAACGGTGGCGACGGAGCACGACCCTGATGAGGCGCGTCGGCTACTCGATGAAATGGGGCTGCACGACCTGGATGGTGACGGCTTGCGGGAGTTTGCCGACGGCTCACAACTGACCATCACCGTCGAGTACATCGATTGGGAAACGCCCAAGGCGATCAACATGGAACTGGTGGAGAGCTACTGGCGTGCTGTCGGCATCGATCTCCGGCAAAAACTGACCGACGCCAACATCCAGGCCGCGCGCGCCGGGGCCAACAAGATGCAGATGACTGTATGGCACGCGGATATCGTGACAGACATACTGCTGCCGCTCCGTCCGTATTGGTGGGTTCCGGTGAGTGCCGGTTGGCACAACACCATGTGGAATGACTGGGTCCGCTGGCACGACACCGACGGTCGATTGGGCGCCGAGCCGCCCGCCGTCATCCGTGAGTTGCAGCGCTTGAGTGACGAAATGCGTTTCACGATGGATGAAGAGCATCGTAAGCAAATCGGCCGCAGAATCCTCAAGAGCAACGCAGAGAACCTGTGGAATCTGGGTGCGGTAGGACTCGCGCCCCACCCGGTTGTCGTCAACTCCCGCCTGCGCGGCATACCCCACGATGGCATCTGGGGTTGGGATAACCGGTGGACGTTGTCCTATCACCCCAGTACCTGGTACTTCGAGGGCGGCAGCGTTTACTAACTCCGTGCGACCCGCAGAGTCCTCTGGGCGCCTTGCAGCGATCACCGTAACAACGGAAGTCATTACCTAACGGAAGTTATTACCTAATACGCAACGTGTATCTGTCCCTTCACGCCGACTTCCCGCCCATCCTTGTTCGAGATGATGAACGTGCCTTCAAAGTCGGCGATCAGTACGCGGGGCTTGCGGTGCGATCGCCGCGCTATACGAATGACGCCGCTCTTTGACTGATAAGTCTTGTCGCCCGCGCTGAATTGAATGCTCGCGACCTCATCGCCACCGGTTGCTGACAGGGGTAGTTCACCGCTTTCAGGCGTTCGCAGCGTCACGCTGACCGTTGAGATGTCGCCGCCCGAAAAGTCGAGATACGAAGCGGACAACATGTCGGTGGTGCCCGATATTCGAAAGCGGGCAGCGCCAGTCTGGATGGCCTTGCCTTCGAGGGTTGCACTGAAAGTGGCCGGGTTGGCGACAAGGTCCGCGCCTGCGAGCGCGGTCATGGCGAACAACGTCGCCAGGAGTCGTTTCATTGGGTGTCCTTCACCGCGGATGACGAGGCCGCCGATGTTGCCGTCTGCGAGTGCCTTGAGCGGATCGGTGACGGCCGTGTTGATGGCGTCTGCATCTGGCCCGAGCACGGGCCAGCCGGACGCATCGTCGTCTGCCTGGCGCGCACGTTCGTTTGCTTCGGTCACGGTGAGTGGCTCGCACGATGTTCGGCAATCGCCGCGAGAAACGTGTCTCCGTACTTCTCGCGTTTGCGCACACCGACGCCCGGGAGCGTGTCGAATTCGTCAAGGCTGCGCGGCGCGAGGTCGACCATGGCGACCAATGTGCTGTCATGGAAGATGATATAGGGCGGCACCCCCTGGGCTTCTGCGAGCTGACGCCGGCACTCTCTCATCGCCTCCCAGAGGCCCACATCGATATCTGCGGGCAGTGCCTGCTTCGTCTGTCGTCTCGATGATGAACTCTTCCGGGTAACGGGGTCGCGTCGAAATTCAATCGCATCCTCGCCGCGTAGCAACGGTCGGCACGACGCCTCAAGGCGAATACCGCCAAAGCGGTCGAGATCGACGCTGATGAAACTTCGGGCCATGAGTTGCCGGTACACGGATCGCCATTCATTGGCAGACAGGTTGTCGCCGACCCCGAAGGTTGGCAGTTGTTCGTGGTTGAACTGGCGGACCTTGTCGGTATCGCTGCCACGCAGGACATCGATCAGATGATTGACACCAAAGCGCTGCCCGGTGCGGTAGACCGCTGACAGCGCTTTCTGCGCGGCTTCGGTGCCATCCCACGTATCGACCGGCGTGAGACAGGTGTCACAGTTGCCGCAGGTCCCGGGCGAGTCATCGTCAAAATAAGCGAGCAGGGCGTGACGCCGGCAGGTGGTGATTTCGCAAAGGCCGAGCAGTGCGTTCAGACGATGTTGTTCCGCGCGCTTGTGTTCTTCCGAGCCGTTGTTTCCCGCCATCATTTCCCGCAGTTTGATGACGTCCTGCAGGCCGTACACCATCCACGCATCGGCGGGCATGCCATCGCGGCCCGCGCGGCCGGTCTCCTGATAGTACGATTCCACACTCTTCGGCAGGTCGAGGTGGGCAACGAAGCGGACGTCCGGCTTGTCGATGCCCATGCCGAAGGCAATGGTCGCGACGATGATGACGGACTCTTCGCGCAGGAAGCGCGCTTGATTATCCGCCCTTACCGTGGACGGCAAGCCGGCATGATAAGGCAGCGCCTTGAAGCCCTGAGTTTGCAGCCACGCCGCCGTCTCTTCGGTCTTTTTGCGGGACAGGCAGTACACAATGCCGGCGTCGCTCGCGTGCTCGGTCTGCAAGAAGCGCAGCAATTGGTTGCGCGGATTCTGCTTCAGATTGATTTCGTAGCGTATGTTTGGCCGATCGAATCCCGCGAGGAACTGCCGCGCCGAATCGAGCGCCAGACGCTCGGCGATTTCTTTGCGCGTGCGCGCATCTGCGGTTGCCGTGAGCGCGATGCGCGGAATCGACGGAAATTCGGCAGCGAGCAGGTTGAGTGAGAGATAGTCGGCACGAAAATCGTGTCCCCACTGGGAGACACAGTGCGCCTCGTCGATCGCGAAGAGACTGATGTCGATGGACCTCAGCAGATCGCGGGTTCGCTCCTGCACCAGCCGTTCCGGGGCGATATAGAGTAAGTCGATCTCACCGCGCCGCAGTTTCGATTCGATGGCGAGGACTTCGCTGAACTCCAGAGACGAGTTCAGGAATGCGGCTTGCACGCCGAGTTGGGTAAGGGCATTCACCTGATCTGCCATCAGGGCAATGAGCGGGGATATCACGACACCGCAGCCGTGCCGGACCAGCGCAGGGATCTGAAAACAGAGTGACTTGCCGCCGCCCGTGGGCATGATGACGAGGGCGTCTCCACCGTCGACGAGCGTCTCTATGACTGCCTGTTGTGGGTCGCGAAAAGCATCGTACCCGAAGGTCTGCCGAAGGATGTCGAGCGCTGCACCCATAACCAGCGAGCCGCGTCAGCTAGTTGCGCGTGAGGGCGATGACGGGAATCACCCGCGGGGTCTTCTCCTGATAGTCCTTGAAGGCGGGCATGGCAGCCGCCATCTGATCGTATAGCGGGGTGCGGTCGGGCTCGTCGACAACCCTGGCGGTCGCCTGGAAATTCTCGGTACCGACTTCGACGCCAACCTCGGGACTGGCAACCAGGTTGTGATACCAGGGCGGACTCGAAGGGGCACCCGCGTAGGAGGCGATGATGATGATTCGGTCGCCGTCGGCCAGATAGGCGAGCGGATTGACCCGGGTCAGCCCGGTCTTTGCACCCCTGGTGGTTAGAATCAGCAGGTTGCCGCCAGCGAAGGGTCCGCCGACCTTGCCGTTGTTGGCACGAAACTCCTCGATAATCTTCTTGTTCATCGTCTGGATGTCCATGTGCCGGTTCTCTCTTTTGGGAAGAATGTAGGGAGTCGTGTTGAGTAGATGGGGAGTATGTGGGTGTTGTACAGAGCGCGTATAGCGAGCGTGTGCGTATCAGCAATTCGCCGTTGAGTGTACCGAAGAACCACGACAGCCGTGAGCGCTCGCGCAAACCATCATCTGCTGCTTTTCAGTCAGTGCGCCCGGGCGCCTGTAGTACACTCGGCGCGGAACATTGCCACGCGACGAACCCATGTATCGAGTCAACTTGCCGATCGGGAAATCCATTCCTCGAATCCTCGCGACCCCCTGTGGTCATCGGCACCCAATCTGTCGTGCGGGCCATTGGCAGCGCGCCTCGGTTGTTGTGTTGGCGCTCCTGCTGGGCAGTTGCGAGTCCACTTACTACGACGCGATGGAGCAGATCGGCATCCACAAGCGTGACATTCTGATCGACCGCATCGTGGATGCACAGGAAGCGCAGCAGGACGGGCAGGTTCAATTCAAGAATGCGCTTGAGCAGTTTCGCAGCGTGGTCAACTTTGACGGTGGCGAACTCGAGACGATCTACGACCGGTTGAATGGCGAGTATGAGGACAGTGTGAGTGCAGCGGAGGAGATTCGCGACCGCATCGACGCGGTTGAGTCGGTCGCGGATGCGCTGTTCGATGAGTGGACGACAAAGCTTGGCCAGTATTGGAGTGCGAACCTTCGTCGCGAGAGCGAACGCCAACTGAAGAACACGAAGACGCGCTACACGCGCCTGCTGACCGCGATGCGCCGGGCCGAGCGATCGATTGAGCCGGTCCTTGCGACCTGCATGACAACGTCCTGTACCTGAAGCACAACATGAATGCGCGTGCGATCGCGTCGCTGAAGGGGGAACTCGGGACGGTCAATCGAGAAGTCGAATTGCTGGTGGCAACGATGCAGAAAGCGATCGATGAGTCGAATGCGTTCATCGAGCAGATGAAGCAGGATCAGGCGGCGGACGGTTAGGCACCTCAGCCAGATCGAAATGGCACGCGAGTCGCGCGGTGGAGGGGCAGATAGAGGGGCCGGTGCAAGGGCGTGTGGCGGATAGGAGAACAGCCGAACGAAGGCGCGGACGTGTGTCGTGCAGCGAATCCCCAGAACCATCCACCAAAACAGAAAAGGAAAGCCAACAATGGATCGATTGAAGAACAAAGTAGCGCTAATCACGGGTTCCGCCCGTGGCCTCGGACGTCAGATTGCCCAGCGATTTGTTGATGAAGGCGCGACCGTCATCATCAATGATCTGGATCTCGACAACGCGCAGCGCACGGCCGAAGCGATGCAGGGTCATGCGATTGCCGCTGATGTGTCCGACTCGGCTCAGGTGAAGGCGATGTTCGAGGAAGCCCGCGACTTTGCTGGCAGACTCGATATCCTCGTCAACAACGCCGGCATTGGTGGTTCTGAGGAAGACGTGGACGCCCTTAAGCGTGGGGAGGAGCGGCGTGAGCGCATGGGCCGGGGTGAGGTCGTGCACAACGACACGACGCTATTTATGAGCGACGAAGCCTGGGACAAGATGCTGGCCATCCACCTGCGGGGGACTTTTTTGTGTTCGCGTGAAGGGTTGAAGTTGATGGTCGACTCGGACGACGGAATCGGCGGCGCCATCATCAACATGGGGTCGATCATGGGCACCTACGGCAAACCTGGCGGGGTGGCCTATTGTGCCGCCAAGGCCGGGATATTGGGCTTTACACGGGCACTCGCGCACGAGGTCGCCTCGCGCAAGATCCGGGTTAACTCGATCGCCCCTGGCTTCATTGAAACCGACATGACGGCCCCGCTCAGCGAGATGCGACCGATGCTTGAAGCACAGACACCCCTCAGTACATTCGGTGAACCCGACGACATCGCCTGGGCGGCGGTATACCTTGCAAGCGACGAGGCGAAATTCGTCACGGGTCAGGTCCTGTCACCCAACGGTGGCTGGTACATGAGTCAGTGATGTGCCGATGACAGTTGAGCCCCAACTCCTGATCACCGGTGATGACCGCACTGGGACGCTTGAGATTGGTGGGGCCGTCGCGGACCTGGGCTTTCGTGTCCGTTTGACAGAGACGCCTGATGAAAAGGACGAATGTGTGCTGGTTGATATCGACAGCCGTCATTGTGCGCCGCATCTGGCGCGCCAGAAAATTGTGGATGCGCACAGGGCGAAGGCACAACACCGGTGTCACAAGATGGACTCGGGGTTGCGGGGAAACTGGGCGCACGAGATTTGCGCGTTAACGGACGCGGGTTTCAAGGTCGGCATGCTGGCCAGCTTCCCGGACGCCGGGCGAACCTGCGTTGACGGCGTGGTCTACATTCACGGCGTCAAAGTCGAGGACAGCGCCTTCGGTATTGACCCGCGCAACCCACTCGAGTCGTCACGGCCAGAGGAACATTTGCGCGCTGCCGGTGGTGGCCCGGCGCTCGACGATGGCAACGTTGTCATATTGAATGCCGCGGACAATGACCAATTGCGTGCAGCGGCAGACCAATGTCACGCTGAGGCGCGCATGCTGGTCGGTACGACCGGCGGCATCGGCGCATACGTCGCCTCATTGCGGGAGGCGGGGCGGATGCCGTTGCCGCCGTTGCCGCGTCCGGCGTTGATCGTTTGTGGCAGCTTGCACCCAGCCAGCAGAACCCAGATTGCCCGCCTCAACATTGATCAGTACGCGCCGAATCGTGCCGAGGATGCGGCGGTCGCCATCGAAGCGGGGCGTGACGCCGTCATTATCAGCGAGGAACCCGGCGGACCGGTCAGCGACAGCGCAGCGGAACGCATGTGCGCGACGCTTGCCCGACTCGCCTGGCGCACGATCGAAGGCAGTGGTGTCAGAACGATCGTCATTCTGGGTGGTGACACGGCGGCTGCCACGCTCGGTGACCGGCCCCTGCGGGTTATTGGCAGCGTGGATACCGCGGTCGCGCTATGCCGCACCGAGGATCAGCGACTAACGGTGGTGACGAAGGGCGGAGGCATCGGCGACGACGACATGCTGGTGCGAATACTCACGTGACCGCAGCGGTCCCACGAAGCGTTGTGCCGCCCATGGCGATCACCATGGGCGACGCCTCCGGTGTCGGTCCGGAGATCGTGCTGAGGCGGCATGCGGCGGGGGAACTCGATCGGCATGCGGTGGTCTTCGGCGACGCGGCGATATTGCAACGCGGGGCGGAGATACTCGGGCTCGATGTGTCGCTCAGCGTGCTGTCCGGCGACGCCCTCGCCAGCGCCGTACCTGGGGCGCTCAATGTGGTTGATCTCGGATTGCTGGCGGCGGAGCAGTTGACGCCTGGCGAATTGTCCGGCGCCGCTGGCGCAGCGTCGCATGCGTATGTCGTTGCGGCGACCCGGGCCGCAATCGCCGGGGATGTCGCAGGTGTGGTGACGTTGCCGATGAACAAGGAAGCGACCCAGGCGAGTCATGAAGGGTTCATCGGACATACCGAGTTGATAGCAGGTCTCTGCGAAACGGACGAGTTTGCGATGATGCTGGCGAACCCGTCAGTGGCCGTTGCCCACGTGAGTGCCCATGTGTCGCTGCGCAAAGCGATCGATCTTGTTTCCGCTGAACGTGTGCGCAAGGTTATCGATCTCGCAAATGCGGCGCTCTCAGGCTATCGCGCTCGTCCTCGGATTGCCGTTTGTGGCCTTAATCCGCACGCGGGGGAGCACAGGATGTTTGGGGACGAGGACGAGGATCGGATCCGCCCCGCTATCGAAGGTGCAGTCGCAGACGGACTTGACGTCACCGGTCCGCATCCAGCAGACACGGTGTTCTATCAGGCGATTCACAATGATCAGCACGATGCGATCATTTGCATGTACCACGATCAGGGCCACGCGCCAATGAAGCTCTATGGATTCGAGAACAGCGTGAATGTGACGATTGGTCTGCCGATCATCCGCACGTCGGTTGATCATGGCACCGCGTTTGACATCGCCTGGCAGGGTAAGGCCTTTACATCATCGTTAGGTCATGCACTTGACTACGCGGAACGGCTCGCTGGCTGGTCTGGTTGATGTCCGGTGCTCTTCTGGGCGCGAGGTAGCGACTCGGCAAGGATCGATGGGCGTGAGGGCCGCGAACTCTTTGGGGCTGACGTGGCGTCATACGAAGCCGTGCGACCGGGTTATCCTGGATGGATGTTTGATGTGCTCGTTTCTGAAGGTGCGTTGGGGAGCGGTACGGCGACGTGCGAAATCGGTCCTGGCAGTGGTCAGGGGACGCGGGAACTGGCGTGGCGAGGGGCGGCACCGTTGACCCTGATCGAGCCTGACGAGCGCTTTGTTCCTTTGCTTGCACGCATTCCGGTTGCCGGTGGCAAGGTACAATTGCTGCACTCGTCGTTTGAGGCCGCAAGCCTTGCCGCGGTCGCGTTTGACCTCGTAGTGGCGGCAACCTGCTATCACTGGATTCAACGTTACGCGCGCGCCCCCGACTGTTCAGCATCGTCACGCCGGGCGGGCATGTCGCCCTTATCTAAAACGTGTTTCAGGATCTTAATCTTCATAAGGCGACCCGGGATATGCTCGTTGAGGCGTCCTCAACGCCATCGGGCGATCCCGACACGGTGCCATTTGCGCTCGACAGGGAGGCCCGTGAGCAGGAACTGAGGCACGCAGGTTTCGAACTTGCCCTCTATGCCGAGAGTCACTGGCCGCTGCGTCTGGTCGGTGAGAATGTTCGCAAGCTGTACAGTGGATTCTCGGGAATCGCGCGGCTCGATGAATCGACCAGGACGCGTACGCTGGATGTCTTGATGGCGAACGTGAACGGCCGGTTTGGCGGCGAGGTCACGCGAAACCTGACCTCGCTACTTTATCTGTTCAGGAAGCCGGGTGCCCTGACGGCCTGATTCGGTGAGTTGACTCTGCCCCGCGTTCGCGCCGGGCGCGTGCGGAGCGGTGACGAGAATCAGACGCCTGACTTGACCATCAGATTCTTGAGTGCATGGCAGTTTCGAACCCGTTCCTCGGAGGTTGTGCCAAGGAAACTCGCGCTAAGGGACGTGACTCCGCTTTCCTTTAGTACCTGTAATCGGTCGACGATGAAGGCCTCGTCTCCGATGAGGGATGTTGAGTCCAGGTAGGATTTTGGAATGGCCGCCTCGGCTTCTGACTTGCGACCGCTAAGGTAGAGATTCTGAATGGCTTCTGCTTCCGCTTCATAGCCGTACTTGCAGAACACCTGGTTGTAGAAGTTCTTCGACCGTGCGCCCATGCCGCCGACGTAGAGTGCGATGCCGGGGCGCGCCATGTCACGATAGCTTTCGAGGCCGGCACCCACCGCGACCGAACCGCCGGCGTAGATGTCGAGCGGCGGCAGGTGAGCTGCGCGTTTGGCGTTGCCGCGCGCGAGTGCGTCGCCCCAGACGTCGGCCGCGCCTTCTGCCATATAGAAAGCGGGGAGCCACGCTTCGGCGAGCTCTGCTGTTGCCTCGACGCTTTTTTCGCCCAGGGTTGCGAGGGCTATCGGAATGTCATCACGATACGGATGATTGACGATCTTGAGCGGAATGCCGAGTCCCATACCCTGGTCCTGGGGCAGGGGAATCTGATATTTGCGGCCATCGTGGACGAGCTTTTCCTCGCGCTTCCAGACCTTGCGGCAGATCTGGATGACCTCACGCGTGCGGCTGAGGGGGGCATCGTAGGGGACGCCGTGGAAGCCTTCGATCACCTGCGGACCCGATGCGCCGAGGCCAAGCATGAAGCGTCCCTCCGACAAGGCGTCGAGACCGGCGGCGGTCATTGCCATCAGTGTTGGCGTACGGCTGTAGATGTTGAGGATGCCGGATGCGATCTGGACGCGCTCGGTCTTGGCGGCGACGTAGCCCATCGCGCTGACGCCGTCGAACGAATACGCCTCGGGTATCCAGACGACGTCGAGACCGGCTTTTTCAAGTTCGACCAGTTCCCTAGTGGCGCCGACAAAGCTCTGCGAGTAACTCATTAACGTGGAGATCTTCATAGCTCGGCAGCCATTTGATGAGTGAGTTCGAAGTGTGTCACAAGTGCGGTGTGATTTGCTGGCTACTGGCTAATGACAGCTTGGCGAAGCGTGTCTCCTGCCTATTTTCAGGACCGCGAGTGAAACGCGCTGCTTTAGGTAGTGCGCAACGCTTAGGATTCAACAACATTGTGGCGACCGGCGTTAGAATCGGGGTGTTGCCGTGCTTGACGTAGGCGTTCGGTGGCAGATGGTGCCAGATGCGGAAGCTCAGGTGACGAGCGCCGTTCAATATCAAAGGAGACCGAAGTGGAGATCAGACCTAATCGTGTTCGCAGAAAGCTTGAAGCCGGCGAGACTGCGCTTGTCGCAGGTGGGTTTACCCACGCGGATGACATCGACGCGTTCGGCCCAAATGGGTTCGATGGCATTTGGCTCGAGGGTGAGCATGGGCCGGTAGACGCGGCGGATCTTGGCAATCTGACCCGGGCCTGCGACGTTTGGGGGATGACGTCGGTGGTGCGGGTCAACAAGAACGACCAGGGACTGATTTACCGAACGCTTGATCGCGGCGCACAAGCGATCGTTGTGCCGCATGTCGACTCCGCGGCTGAGGCGCAGAACTTTGTCGACGGCGGCAAGTTCCCGCCGCTGGGTAAGAGGGGCCTCTTTACGAGCCGGCAGGGATATGGGGTGGCGGACTATTTGGAGCAGGCGAACGATGAAACGCTACTGATCGCGCTGATCGAGGACATCAAGGCCTGGAACAATCTGGACGAGATACTTGCGGTCGAAGGGATCGGCGTGTTCTTCGTCGCACCGGCGGATTTCGCAGCATCGATGGGCCACATCGGTGACATGGGCCATGTGGATGTGCAGGCGAAGATCGATGACGCGTTGTCGCGGATCGTTGCATCCGGTCGCACCGCGGGTACGCTCGCGATGAACAACAACGTCGCCCGGTATGCGGATATGGGTGTGCGTTTTTTCTTTACGGTCGCTGGTCCATGGATCGAATCCGGTGCCCGGGCGTTTGCGGAACAAGCGAAGGGAAGCGGTTAGGTACTTCGAGGACTAGCGATTTCCTGTCCATTTGATGATGGGCGCTGTCGGTCTCTTTTTGAAATAAAAACGCTGTGAGGTAGCTGGATGAGTGGAATGGATAGCGCGATTGTTGTTGGTAGTAGCATGGCGGGTTTGGTGACAGCTCGGGTGTTGTCAGATCACTTCAAAGAGGTGACAGTGATTGAGAAGTGGACGATTTAACGACACACACCAAACTGGTCTCACAGCGCGGTGGAGAAATCGCACAGCGGAGAGGGCGAATGGCTGCCCAGGTCTTTGAGCCGAAAATAGCGACACACACGAAAACTGGCTGACATCGTACCGAAATCTCGCACGCGCCAGCGGGCGTATGACGGACATCAATGCGGGCCGATGGACGCTAGGCGCGGGGCCGCTCGCTCCGCAACATACAGCGATGCCGACACCCCGTTCCGAATTGGTTGATGACGAAATCGCCCTTTACTACCACCTGGTGTCGCGTTGCGTTCGGCGCAGCTGGCTGTGCGGCAATGATCCCTACTCGGGTCAGTGTTTTGATCACCGCAAGGCGTGGATAAAGGCGCGCTTGTACCACCCGGCGCGGTACTTCGCGGTAGAGGTTGTCGCCTACACAATCATGAGCGACCACTTCCATCTATGCGTTCGCTATGATCCGCTGGAAACTGATCGCTGGGACGATGTCGAAGTCGCTGATCGGTGGTTGGCTGCGTTCCCGCCACCGTTGTCCCAAGATCGTGAGGCGATGCTCGAGCTTCATAGAGACTTGCTGTCGTGCAGTCCTGAACGGCTGGCGCATGCGCACTCGACCCTGGGGTCGATGTCGCGCTTCATGCAGCAACTAAAGCAACCGATCGCCCGACGGGCGAATCGAGAGGATGGCTGTACCGGCCACTTCTTCGAGGGCCGGTACTATTCAGGCGCGCTGCTGAATGACGAGGCGATCATCGCGGCGATGGCCTATATCGATCTGAACCCGGTGCGCGCCGATATTGCGCGATCGATTGAAGACATTGAGGACAGCTCGATTCAGGACCGGCTGGCGTACCTGATCAACACGTCCGAGCGGCTTGAGGCAGCGATGGCGCCGTTGGTGTCGGGCATCACCAGCACGCCTCGGCGATCGAAAGTGGAGTTGGGCGTCTGGTGATGACTTTGGCTGACTATCGTGATCGCCTGCGCTCACTGGCGTTGGAGTACCAGCGCGATGGCGAGAAATCGGTATGGTCTGCGCGGGTCGCGTCGATCAGGAAGCGCGAGCGCGCGCATGGTTCCAAATAAGCGCTCAGCAAGTGGGCGAAGAAGCGGAGATGGCGCAGAGTCGGTAAGGCTCTGCCTTGATTGCAGCCTGACCCCTTCTTTTGGGTGCGCTCGCCAGGATTTCCACGTCTCTATTTCGCTTTTTGGGCGTATGTCTCTTGCCCTCGGCATCTGCAGACCAGGAATTGATCGTTTTCCTTGCTCGACCGGTTTCACTCCCCTGCCGATGACACTCGGCTCATTCTGCGGTTGCAAGCGATGTGACATGGCGTGTGTGCGAGATAGCCGATTGCCGTTGTGAGTCGGTTTTCGTGTGTGTCGTTAAAGCGTTGAGGGCTTCTGGAGGTGCTGGTCCTGCTAAAGGGTGGCTCCTGCCACCCGCGCCGAGATTTCGGTGACGACGTCGCTTTGCTGGAACTGCCAGCCCGCGGTTGCGCGGGTCCGCTCGCCCGCTGCCAGGCTCGTCATGGATACTGCACGGGTGATGGCTTCACCATTTGCAATCGCGCGGAAGACGATGCGAACTTCACGCAGCGGCAAGGGGCTGCGGTTTGTGACCACGGCGAACACTTGACCGTTCGTCGCGATCGCCTCCGCAACGATGTACTGCGTTGGATCGTCTGGCAGGTCGAGGCGAATAAAGGCAGAAGTGGCTTCTCGCCCGACTTGCCCGCCCGCGCGAGCGGCGGCACGGAAGTATTGCTTGGCGTCCGATCGCCGCCCATCGACCAGCGAGAGCTTGCCAAGCTCACTCATGGCCACCGCCGTCGGTAACAGTTCGTTCGCGCGATCGAGAAGCGTGCGCGCCTCGCGCCGGTTGCCCAATTGCGAGTTTGCCAACCCCTTGCCAAGGTAGTATTCGTAATAGCTGTCGTCCATTTCGAGCGCGGCGGAGAAAGCCTCATCTGCAGCCGTGTACTTTTGCCTGAGCATCAGAATGTCGCCTCGTCGTCCGTGAAAACGTGGCTCGGTTGGCAGCAGTCCAATCGCACGATCGATCGCTGCAAGTGCCGCGTCAGTGTCGACTGTCGCGAGGCTCGCCGACTGGTCAAAGGCACTGTAGGCAGGCTTGGTACGACGCAGAAAGTCGGTCTTCTCTCTGAAACGAACTTCACCCAGTTCGCCGCCAGGCGGGTATTCGGCCGCTTTCTTGCGGTTATTGTCGACCCGCTCCGCTGATGGTGGATGGCTGGCAAACAAGCCCTCGAGGAAATCCTTTCGACGTTCGCCGCTCAAACGAACGAACGTCTCTTGAAGCGTCACAGCACCGACCGGGTCGTAACCGGCGTCCACCATGTACTCGATGCCATAGATGTCCGATTCGCGTTCTGCATCTCTGCCATATTTGTGGCTGATCAGCTGCAGCCCGGTCTTCGCACCGCCCACAATCTCATTAGCAAACTCGGAGTCGTGCACCGCAATGGACGTCAGCAGCAGCCCGCCTTGCAGCAACATCCCGCGGTCCATCGCCTGAGCGCCATGTCGCGCGGCGGCGTGCACCACCTCATGGCCAAGGACCGCGGCAAGTTCTGACTCGTTTGACAGCTCAAGCAAGAGGCCGCGATTGACCGCTATCTTGCCGCCCGGGAGCGCCCATGCGTTGGGTACCGAGTCGTTGATGATGACAAACTCGTATGGAAGTGAGCGTTTACTTACTGCGGCGAGCCGTTGTCCGACCTCTGAAACGTACTCAACAAGGGTCTCGTCGGCTGTGAACTTGCCACCCTGTGATTGCTGCGATGGGCCATATTGGAGCTTGCCGATCTCAAGTTCTTTACTTGCTGATGTGATCGCGAACTCGCTTCTGCCGGTGACCGGGTTGACAGCACAACCGGCGAACAACGTCAGGGATAGAAGAAGGCTGGTGGTTCGAAGATTCGTTGGCGCTGACATGCGGTGCCCGGTCTTGCGGTTGGGATCGTTGTGTATAGTATGCACCCCGGAATCTGAGACAAGATATTTCCTGTCAGTTCCCGTCCGTCAAATTCGCTCGCCCCGCGGTGCGGGCGTCAGTCGGGCCGGTCGGTCAGCGCCTTCGCGTTGATACCTCATTCGGGTTCCGCGTGCGTCATGGGTGTGGGGCTCACCGGCGACCCGGTGTCGAGCGGAATCCCCCGAGGGGCACCCTAAGCAATCATGTTGAAGACTCTTTCCAGGGGGACCGTTGAAGACTCTTTACAAAGCCAAGTTGAAGACTCTTTCCAGGGAGCCAAGTTGAAGACTCTTTCCAAGGCCGGGTTGACGACTCCCCTAAAACTATCCGGGATCAAGCAGGCATTCGCGGATCGAGCGCCCATCACGTACGACATCACGCCAGACACCCGCCAGGCGGCGGTGGCGATGGTGCTTCGGCCGGGTTCGCTTGAGTCGCTGTTCATCCTGCGGGCCAAGCGAGACGGTGATCCGTGGTCGGGACACATGGCGTTTCCTGGGGGGCATGTCGAGACGATTGACGCCTCGTTACAGGCGACGGCGGAACGCGAAACGCGAGAGGAGATCGGTGTCGATCTGTCGGCTTGCGCCCGCTGTCTCGGACCGATGGATCAGGTTCGAGCGAATCCTCGGAGCGGCCGGGACATGGTGGTTTCGCCCTATCTTTTTGTTCTCGAAGAAGAACCGGCCTATGCGCTGAACTACGAGGTCGCCGACGTGCTTTGGGGCTCCGTTGACGACATGTTCACCGGGGCGAGCCTGACCCGGGAGGCCTTCCCGGGCTATAGCGATACCTGGGCAGGCTACTCTGTCGGCGGCCAACTGGTCTGGGGACTCACCTTT
>Ga0209403_10004199_pt1 | contig 15793 bp, 13 predicted proteins | sample ArcticOcean_MG_C_8_FD_187440 | JGI IMG/M metagenome (GOLD analysis project Ga0209403, IMG submission 187440) | Marine microbial communities from western Arctic Ocean - ArcticOcean_MG_CB11_86 (SPAdes) (version 2) | ecosystem: Environmental > Aquatic > Marine > Oceanic | place: Arctic Ocean... | reverse complement strand
TGCACCACCCGCACCGCTAATCACATAATCAGTAGCAGAAGTTTCAGATTGTAAATGTGCCAAATTATGGTTATGACCTGCTAAGTATAGATCTACACGTCCTTCCAGAAACCAATTCCAATAACCGCGTGTTATTAAGTCAACGTCCCCATGTGTTCCATTCGAATAGATTGAATGGTGTCCAAAAGCAATAGTCCATGGTCGTTTTTCCGCATTAGCCTGAAGTTCCGCATCATTCTGATTCAGCTTTCTTCTCAACCTTTCTGAGGAAAAAGGGCAGTTTGTATTTAAGCCGTAAAAGCGAGCTTCTGCTGTATCGAATGAATACTCATAATTCGGCATACGCCAAGTTGAGCTTTTCAGACTGTAGATTAGCTGTGACAGTACGTCCTGTTTCACATCATGATTGCCTAGTACTGCAAAGAATGGTTTATTAAGTTTTTGATATACCAGTTCAAATTTAGTTTTAAACTGTGGATCATCTGTTGAGTTAACACCATCAGGATAAAAATTATCACCTAATAGTAAGAGCAGATCACAACCTGATTTTTCACAAACTTTTGCGATACCTTGAGCAACTTCAAACTGAGCCTCGTTACCTGTACCTGTGTCTCCGACTGCAATCAGCTGAAGGTGATCTGCCCGTAAAGGTTTTATTTCAACAGGAAGTACATCATCTTCGAGTTGGAAACAGCCAACTTCACTACCTTTCTCATAAAGTTTGTAACCACCAACACCACCGATTCCCAGCAATGAAATAAACAAGATCAGTTTCCACCAGACCAATAATCTCTTTTTTGGTTCAGTTCCGGTCATAAAAGGTTGTTATTTACTATTTTCAGCAATTGTAGGATATTCAATCAAGGTCAATAACTGTTCCAAAACTGGATCGCGTAATCCTAGCTGATGCAGGCATTTAACTGTATTTTGCACGTAATCGTGACAAGTACCACATTTACCCTCAGCACGAACTACACGCTGCGCAACATCCTCCAGTGCAAGGTCAGGCACATAATGCTCGTGTTCCGGATTGATAACGAAAGTTATTGCGGACACATTCTGTTGTTTTGTTTGCACACTAACCCAGGTGGGAATATAAGTTTCCGCAAACATTTCACGCTCCCAAACTATCTGAAGCTCAGTTTCTAAATGTTCCGGAGTAATCCGGAAGGCCATTCCCTGACATGAATCTCCCTGATCCAAACCAAATACCAAACCATGATAATCCGGAGTACCTCTGTATACTGTTGATTTTAAGCATAAACGTCTGTGAAAGCCTGATACTACACCTGTTATTTTTTCGGCAAATTTAAAGTCCGGATTCCACATCAATGAGCCATAACCAAAAACCCAGACTCCATTTTCCAAATTTCTACCCTTTAACATGCCCTGAAATGAAGCAGATAATTCTTGGGAGGACATAGTACGAATTGAGTCAGCCTCTTTACCGGAACCCCACTTAAAGGTGGTCTTTTCCTGAGTAATAATTTCCAAATCTTTTGTCACGCTACAATCTTGTAACAGGGTTTATACTCTGAATCTCTGGATAATTTCATACGTTTATCATGGCTAAACGCAGCAAGTAAAGCATCAAGTTTTGCCATCAGTTGCGGATCACCACTAATTTGAAAATGACCATTTTTTTCAATCGCAAGTACCCCTTCTTCCTTGATATTTCCTGAAACAATTCCAGAAAACATTTTACGCAAATTACAAGCAAGTTTATGTTTTGGCTGATCATAATGCAAATTTAATGCAGACATCGCTTCATGTGTCGGACTAAACGGACGTTGATAGTCAAGCTCAATATGCAGCATCCAGTTGTAATAAAATGCATCACCCAACTTACGCCGATATTCTCGAACTTTCTTAATTCCTGCCTGTATTCTCTTTGCGACTTTTTCAGGATCTTCGATTATAATTTCGTAATATCCACGTGCTTCTTCTCCTAAGGTGGAACAGATAAAACTATCAATTTGTTCAAAATAATCTTTACTTTCAACTGGACCTGTAAAGATGAGGGGAAATGGCTGTTCAGCATTTTTCGGATGCATCAGTATACCAAGCAAATACAGAATTTCCTCAGTAGTCCCAACTGCTCCAGGAAAAACAATGAAACCGTGTCCAGAACGTACAAAAGCCTCAAGCCGCTTTTCAATATCAGGCATGACAACCAAAGTATTAACGATGGGATTCGGTGATTCTGAAGCAATAATTCCCGGTTCTGTAATACCAATATAACGACAGTTTTTGTAGCGTTGTTTTGCATGGGCAATGGTAGCGCCTTTCATGGGCCCTTTCATGGCTCCGGCACCACAACCTGTGCAAATGTTAAATTCACGTAAGCCAAGCTGATAACCTACTTTTTTTGTATATTGATATTCGATTTCGCCTATTGAATGTCCACCCCAGCAAACTACTAAATTTGGATCTGTCAAGTCTCTGAGCAATCCGGTATTACGTAAAATATGATAGACAAAATCAGTAATTGAGGAAGATTGATTTAGATCAAAACCTCCTTTTTTTGAAAGTTCGGTACCAACAAATACAATATCCCGCAATACCGAAAATAGATGTTCATTAATTCCCTGAATCAATTTTCCGTCCACAAACGCTTTTGGTGGTGCATTCCTCATTTCAAGCTTAATGCTTCGAGTCTGCTGTACAACTTTAATGCTGAAATCCGGAAAACTTTCTAACATTTCTTTTCCGCTGTCAGTGTGACTGTCACTGTTGAGAACAGCTAGGGCACAGCGTCGGAACAGTTCATTCAGACCTCCGTTTTGAGGATCACTGAGTTGACGAATTTCTTGTTGCGAAAGGAAATCGAGGATACCTTTTGGACGAATACTGGCATCCATATTTTAGAAGCTGGGAAAAGGGTTGAAATATAAACTGAAACGTTTAATTTAGTTGCAGGAAAGAGTTTTTAAGAGGCCCAAGAAGATAAGTTCAAGGCTTTAATTTCTATATCCCGGAGTCAATAATGAAGACGAGGGATAATTTTTCGCGCCTTCTTCTCATCGATTTGTTTTTACAGACTGACCAGTCGGTTTATCAACTTGCTCAATTAAACTGACTGCTTGATGGTGCAGAAACTGATGGTAGTCCCACAGATGAGCCACCGACTGCAAAAGAACTGATGGCACGTTTTGTTTCACGACTGCCGCATTCCGGGCAGTCAATTTGTGAATCCATTTCAGAACTTCGCCGAAGTTCCGTAAATCCACTTGTGCATTGCGGACACTGGTATTCATAAAGTGGCATGTTTTATCCTACATTAAATAATTGAAAATCAGTGTATTATTCTATCATGTTTTATACCTAAAATCAATCAGTTTTAGTACTGAGCAAGATTGTTCCTGAAAGTGCTTGAAACTTTTTTGGATTTGCTGATGTGAGACATTTTACTGAAAAAATAATATACTAAAACAGAAATAATCCAATTAAAAACTAAACCCAATAAATGTTAATGCTTTCAAATCATTGTTTATTAAAATACGCAAAAAAGTCGTTATTAGAAGCAGAGATGTAAAATATTATCTTGTATTTTAAGACTAAACTACCTTAGAATCAAACGTTTCAACAAATACCGACATGTGTATTTTCAAGCTGTTTTAATCAAAGCACTTATTCAGAGAAAATTTATGAAATTAATTCGAGTATATTTACTAATTTTCATTTCACTTTTATTGTTTACACAAACAGGCAGCGCCCAGGAGACTTCTGCGGATAACAGTAAGCAGAGTTCAACAGGAACAGTTGATGCGGATGAAGAGCAGGTTTTTCACATGGTGTCTTCAGGAGACAACAAAAACGTATTTCGTGATGCTGTGACAGAGCACATTGTCCGTTACAAAGGTATACAGGATTTTTATATTATACCTACTGTGGAAACCAAATGGCTAGGGACTTTGATTAATTCTGAAGTACAATGGCATGCACAGCTGCAAAAACTTGAACAAACATATCGTAAAACATTTCATAAATATGCGGAGCTAAAATCCGGACAAAACGATCAGGCTGTGCGTATAGAAAACTACACACAAAATATTTCTAAACTTGAAAAAGAAATTGCTGAAATCCGCCGGCAGATTGTCCAGATTAATGTTGATCAGCAGGTTTATATTAACAGTCTTAGTAAAACACCGATCACGACCCTGGTTGCCATCAAAACACTTTATACGCCTGATCTAATGAGTAGCAAGGACAAACTTGATATATTAAACGGCGCAATTTTCAGCAGTATGGAAGAACCCGTTATGGGGCATATAACTTCAACTTACAGCAGCAGTGTCAATATTCCATTACAAACCGGCCATATTCGCGTTACCTATATGTATCCGGAAAATATCACATATTTTGATTCCGAAGCAAACGAGCTTGTCTATCTGTTTTTACGCGTGGAAGCATACCCTTTTTCTACAGGTGCTTCAAACGATGGAACTGTTGAGGACAAAGGAGTAGAAGTAGATATTCTTGCTAATATTAAACAAATTCAGTCTTACCTCAATACAAAAGAAGTTGGGGATAAGCGCTTACTGGACTGGCTGATTAAAGAGTACAACAATCAAAATCTCAATAATGAACATCTGCTGAACTCAATCAGAGGCAAGTTAGTAGATTTCAAAATGTTCCGTAATGGTCTAAAGCAGAGTATTTCCGAACTCCATTCAAAAGTAAAAAATATCGCTGCACAAAGAGATTCACTTGAAGGCAGTGGAAACGCGGAAGTGATCGAAGCGGAATACAAACGAGCCAAAGAAATTTATCATCAATACTATGCAACTAGAAAAGTACTGACTCACGAGAAGTATACTCTTGAAAACGATGTGATGTTCAGTCTCTTCCACATTGAAGGTGAATCAAGTAACAATAACGCTAACACAAAGCAAAAACCAATGCTGGGTTCAAATGTTGCTGCAAACATTCCTATCAGCGGCAGACCACTTAAAGACATTTTTGCCGATATCCTGATTACGGCAAATCAAAAAAGGAAAATCAATCTGCAGAACTATCATGAAAGAATTTACCGTGCAAACGAAGAGCAGACACAGCTCATTCAAGGTGCATTGGAATGGGAGGTAAAAAGTGAAGAATTCAGTATTTTGAAACTTACCCGCGGAAATGTAGGCTCAAGAAGTCATTTTGTACTGCATCTTGCCAAACGTACCAGTCTAATTTCAAATCCTGGCTTTCCCGCGCCAAAAAGCGGTATCTGCAAGTCAACACTCTTGTTTAAGCGTGGAAAAAACTTAATTCGTAATTCTTCAAAACCTGCGTTGGAAAATCTGGCAAAATGCCTTAGGAAATATCCAAGGCAGATGATCAAGATTACTGGACACACTGACCCTCTCAAACCGGATTTTGGTGAAGGTTCAAAATTCAGTAATGTTACTTTAGGTTTAAAACGCGCTGAGGCGGTCATGAACTCTTTAATTGCTCTGGACTTTAACCCTGGTCGTTTCATTGTTGTCAGCATGGGTGCAAAGGAGCCTTTAGCCATTGGGAGAGAGCAGAAAGACTTGGAGAAGAACCGTAGAGTTGATATTATCTCGACCCCGAATGAATAATCCAACCTTTAATTAAACAGACAGCTTTAACGCAATCGCGGCAAGAGTTTCAGGAACTCCTCAACAAAGTAAGTGGCGAACTTCTCAGTGTACGCTGAGTGGCAAGCCACGCAACCCAAACGCTTAAAGCTGTAACTCCGATGATGCTGATTAAACTTGTCTGCCATGTCCATTTCCAGAGATTTTCAAAAAACCACCAGGAAATTCCGTAAGACATGATTAAGCTGACAGTGACTCCAAACAAGCCTGCAAATATTCCCAATACCGCAAATTCAATTTGTATCATCTTCTGAATGTCGGAAAATCTGGCACCAAGTACTTTTAGCAAATTCAGTTCCCAGAGCCGTCCCTCAACTTCGTGACGTGCAATTGAAAAGACAACTACCAGGCCTGCCAAAATTGAGAGATAGGCCATCAGTCTGAGTGCTAAAACCATTTGATCAGAAATTTTCAAAACTCGTCCCACCATGCGTGTCACATCAATCACTGAAACGTTTGGATAATCGCTTACAATCCGGTTTTGCACATTCAGCCGGCGAGATGAGTCAAGCCCGCCTATTGAACCTAAAAATGTTCCGGGTGCATCTTCTAAAACTCCAGGTTGAAAAAGAATGAAAAAATTCGGTTGAAAACTATTCCACTGCACACGACGCAGGTTGATGACGATTGCCTCGACCATAACTTCCTGTACATTAAAGGTTAATAAATCACCCAATTTAAAACCCATTCTTTCAGCATAACGCACCTCCAATGAAACTTCCGCCGGTTTTTCTGAATCCCAATCGAACTTATTTGTCAATGGACGCCCCTCCACAATCTGCTCAGAATCCGAAAGCTGTGTTCGGTATGACAGATTGAGGTTATGTCTCCGGAAGTTCTGCTGTCTTTCCTGTTCACGGGTCAGAGCCACTTTTTCAGTGTTAACATCAAAGCTCTTACCGTTCACTTTTTCCAGACGCGCTCGCACCATTGGTGAGAGAAAATTTAAGTTTACTTTTTCAGTTGCCAATGTTTTCCGGAGCGGTTCCATTTGTTCCGGCTGAATGTCAAATAAAAACAGACTGGGAATGCGAAAATCATCAGGCCTCGATACTTCTTCCTGCAAACCCTGATAAATTTGTGGAATCAAGTTTATCAATAAGGTTCCAAGAGCCAGTGCCAGAAAACAGGAAATAGCTCCTGTTCGGTTACGCTGAAGATTCCGGAAAGCAAGACGTTTCATAGTGCTTCCTGAAGTTTGACTGAACTTTCCTGCCAGATATAAGACAAGCCAGGCTAAACTGCCTAAAAACAGAATTGAAGCCAGCAGCATGCCCACAAAAGCACTGCCCACTATCAATGAATGGGACTGCCAGACTGACAAAGACCATGATAAAATCAGCAGAGGAAGATAACTCAAGCCCTGTCGCCAGATCGCTGGTGTAATTTCCTGTTGTCCAATATTATCATGAAAAAGCTGAAGCGGTTGAACTGTACTAATTCTTGACAGTACAGGCAGGCAAAAGACCAAACTCCCAAAACCACCTAAAACAAGAGCAAATAACAGACTGCTCAAACTTAGCTGAGTTTCAAAACCACTTGGCAGAAATTGTTCAAGCAGCAAAGGTAAAAGCGGTAAAATTGCTAATGAGAAGATAATCGCAAGTAACGCGGAACCAGTTCCGAGCAATGCCAGCTGCCACAAAACCATCCGGTAGGTTTGCTGACGGGTTGCACCAAGACTCATTAAAATCGAAATTTCACGAAAACGATGAACCAGATAATTACGAAAAAGATAAGCTGCACCTATTCCTGCCAGAAAGACCGCAATCATAGCTACTAAACCCAAATAATCATTGAGGTAACCCAACAGACGACCGAGGTTGTTTCCGGCTCTTTTATGGGTCAGGATTCTAATTTTTGAGTCTGATCCGGCAAAATTCTTTATTTGATTTTGTAGTTCAACCACAAGTCCAGCAAGGTCGCTACCTTCTGGAAGACGGTACAACCTCTGGTGGCTGACCCTACTTTTTTTGCTTAACAGACCAGTTTTCTGCATTTGTGAATATCCGAGATAAACACGTGGAGCAAGTCCGAAAGATGAGAATGAACTACTAGGATCATCAATTACTGTATCCGCAATTTTGAAACTCTGTTCACCAATTTTGATACTTCCACCGACTTTGAGTCCCAGCATGAACAGCAGTTCCGGATAAACCCAGGCTTCACTGGAAACAGCAAGGCTTTGTTCAATATTTTCACTTTCCACAACTCCATTCTTTTTCAAGACCATTTTTCCATAAAACGGAAATCCTTCCTCCACACCTGTGATCTGCACTAAGCGTGACTGATCTTTGGAGGCCACCATTGTAAACAGCGTTGTTTTACGAGTGGATAAAGTATTTTGCGGAAACTTTGCTTCAAGAGCGTCCAAAGTTTTTTCTTCAAATGGCAGATAACTCGTCAGTGCGATATCTGCTCCGAGAATCGCTTGTGAGTTTTGACCAAGATGATTATCGAGAGATTCTTTGAAGGAATCCAGTGCAATGAAACCGGCGAGTCCAAGCGCGAGATTGAAAAGAAAAAAGAGACTGAAACGCCGATTGTTCAGCAACTCCCTCAAAGCCAGTTTGAACCAGAAAAATGCTTGCGGATTTTTCATTGAAAAGTTCCGGAAAGAAGCGTCAACTGTCTTGAGCAGCGCTGGGCCAATTCAGTGTTGTGTGTTACCAGCAGCAATGTCATGCCTGTCGTCTGCACGAGATCAAAAAGCAGGTTACTTACCTGAACTCCTGTAGCATTATCCAGATTTCCTGTTGGTTCGTCAGCAAGCAAAATTGAGGGACGGATAACTATTGCTCTGGCGATGGCAACTCTCTGTGATTCACCACCACTGAGTTGATGCGGAAAATGTGATTCTCGCTCGGCCAGCCCAACTTGCTGCAAGGCTTCATGAGCGCGTTCCTGACTGTCTTTGTGACCAAATATTTCCAGTGGCAATGAAACATTTTCCAACGCTGTCAGGTGCGGCATCAAATAAAACTGTTGAAAAATGATGCCGATGTTTTCAGCACGGAATTGAGTCAATTTTTTTTCACTCATCGTGGAAATTTCCTGACCGCGTAAACGAAGTGAACCTGAGCTTTGACGATCCAAACCGGCCAACAGTGACAATAGCGTAGACTTACCGCTTCCGGATTGACCAACAACTGCTACCGTTTCTCCTTCCTCAACTTGCAGATTTAAGTTTTTCAGGACTTCAATTTTGTTGTGATCGGCCTGTGGGAAGGATTTATCTAAGCCTTTAATTTCTAGAATCATAAAAATACGTCTGGTTAAACTATCTTCGTTTTTGTTATAATGAATCTTAAATTGTACGAAAACCAGCTCATTTAATCAAATTATGACACGCTGTTTTTAGTATCATTTTGTAACGAATTGTAGAATCGGCGTCTGCATATTGGATTAATTTGTGCATCGGTGATTTATCAAAATCTCTATTTTATTCTTGACACTAACTCCAAGCTATGAGGAATAATGTGCAGTTTTGTGTCTTTACTATTTAATTTTTATTTTTCTAAATTTTATGTTGACTGCTTCTGCAGGCAAAGCAACGCAAAGCTACTAAGCTTTTTCTCCTTCTTACTAAGTCCGAGTCTTTCTTTCCTACGTTCCTAATTTTTCCGAAAGCGATAATAGTCTCTCCATCTGTGTTCTCAGTGACACTGTGATTAAATAACAATGACCAGTTATGATTTTGACTGGATTATTAAAACTTACAAACAAGGTTAATTATGAAACATTTAATATTTATTATTTTAATTTCATTAATCAATTTACTTAGGCAGTGTTCGGCAAAAGCCGTAACCTGGAAAATCAATTTATTATTCTCAGTCCAATTATATAGGCAGGATTTAGGCAAAAGACCTAACCCGGAGATTCACATGATGAAATTGAAAAATACATTTGAAGCTATAGCCTTATAACGAGACGAACCTCTTTTTTAACTTGGAATTGTCGTAGTTGTTGATATTTTTGTAGGATAATATTTTTTAAAATCTTTTCAGATAGAAATCATGGAAACATTAAACATTTTACTAATCGGCGCGGGAACAGGTGCTATACTTGCGATTGTCAGTATGTTGCTGATTAATGCCTCAAACTCTGAACAGTATCCTCTTGGTGGATTCCTCCCAGCACTGTGGATGGTAGCTGAACTGGGAGTTGATTCCAAAGTGGTAGTGGCTGGTATTTTAATGTTGGGCGGATTGACAGGATTTTATCTGACACTGACTTTTTGGAAGGAACGACCTGCAGTCTTGAGAAGTAACCCAGCACAGGCAACACATACAGCACATGACGCTGAAGCAGTAACTACGAACGAGCACGCAACTATAACCGTCAGCGGAAAGTCTTTAGCAGAGTTTCTCTAGGAAGCTTTCGACTCCAAATCCGATCGACTCCACTTTGACAGACTCATTGCACTGCGCACAAGCTACGACTTTTCAACAGTTACGAATTTAAGCTTATTTGCTGATAATGTTGTGTTCCGGACCAAAAGGGAATTTGGTTATATTTTCGGCGCCGTCTTCTGTCACAACAAGAATATCGTGTTCACGGTAGCCTCCCGCTCCAGCCATGCTTTCCGGAAGCATCACCATCGGTTCAATTGAAACGACCATATTCGGTTCCAGCACAGTTTCAATATCCTCACGCAGTTCCAGTCCGGCTTCACGTCCGTAATAGTGGGAAAGTGTTCCGAAAGAATGACCATAACCAAAAGTACGGAACTGCAACAAATCATGTTTGATAAAAATCTCATTCAATTCTCCGGCGATATCACAACACTTTACCCCCGGTTTAATCAATTCCAACCCCCTTCGGTGTACCTCAACGTTAGCCTCCCAAATTTCCAGATGACGCTCTGAGGCGTGATCAAAAAATAAAGTGCGTTCCAAAGCCGTGTAATACCCTCCAATCATCGGGAAACAGTTTAAACTGAGAATATCACCTTTTTGAATTTTACGAGTACTGACAGGATTGTGAGCACCATCAGTGTTAATTCCGGACTGGAACCAGGTCCAAGTATCCATAATATCACTTTCCGGATAACGTTTCGCTATTTCACGCACCATCGTTTGAGTGGCATGCAGAGCAACTTCATGTTCCGGAACTCCTTCAGCGATTGCTTCCACACAAGCCACACCGCCAATATCTCCGACTTGCGCCCCGTTGCGTATTAATGCTATTTCTTCCACTGATTTAATCATGCGTTGCCGCATGGTCATTTTTGAAATATCAACAATTTTAGCGTCAGGGAGTGCGGCCTGAAGTTTGTTTAAATTTTCCAGATTGATGTGATCATACTCAACACCTATGCGGACTTTACCGTGCATTTCCTGTTTGGCAGCCCTGAAATAATTATCGCGTTCCCAATCTGTAAAAATAATATTATCACCAAAACCACGACGCCAAGGTTGACCTCCGTCAATATTTGCGGTGATTGATTTGAGCTTATCCTGCGTCACCACCAGTCCATAAGGACGTCCAAATGAGCAATAAACAAAATGATTATAATAGTTGATGTTATGGATGGAAGTAAAAAATACGGCATCGAAATTTTCTGTTTCCATCAATGACCGTAACTTGGCAAGACGGTTTTCCATTTCTGCCGCAGAAAAAATTGGCGTTTGTTTTTCGCCGTTTTGAATTGAGATAAGTTGTTCCATGATTAAGCCTCACTATCTAAATTATTAAACAAAAATATTATTCAACTGGTTATTCACACAGACAAAGGTTGTACATTTAGAAATATCCTTTATTTTTTTGGCTCCAATATAAGTGCAAGTACTCCGGACACCGCCCAGCAGATCAAGCAGTGTATCCTCCAATGCGCCTTTGTAAGGAATCTTCACCAGTTTGCCTTCACTTGCTTTATAATCTTTACCTTTTTTATCGCTATAATATTTATCAAGTGCAGTACTGCTGGCCATTCCATAAAATTCTACTGTTTTTTCACCGGAAATTTTATTTTCCGTAATTCTCCCACTGTTTTCATCATGACCGGCTAATAATCCACCCAGCATCACAAAATCTGCATTTGCGCCAAAGGCTTTGCTGATGTCACCCGAACAAGTACATCCACCGTCTGACATGACCATCCCACCAATCCCATGGGCTGCATCTGAACAGTCTATAACTGCGCTCAACTGAGGAATTCCGACTCCCGCGACATTTCTGGTAAGACATGCCGAGCCACCTCCAATTCCGACTTTAACGATATCTGCACCGGACAAAATCAGCTGTTCCGTCATTTCAGGAGTACAAACATTACCAGCAATGATAATTTTGTCCTCAAATTCGCTACGCACCTGCTTAATAAAATCTGAAAACTGTTCGGTGTAACCATTGGCGACATCAATGCAGATAAAATTAAAATGTTTGATATTATCTCCCAACTCGTGCAGTATCTCCAAACCTTCTGCGATGCCTATTGTAATAGCAATATTTTTCTTGATACTGTTCGGAATTTTATTCAACTCTTCTGCCGTGTGAAATTTATGTAGACATGTCAGTGTGTTATGTTTGCTTAAAATTTTTGCTGAGTCAATAGTACCGACTGTATCCATGTTTGAGGCAACTACAGGAATTCCTTTCCAAAGCAGATTGGACCACTTAAACTTAAATTTTCTTTCTAAATCAACTTCTTTTCTGGATGTATAATAGCTGCGTTTCGGTTTAATGAGAACGTCTGAAAAATCGTATTTGACTTCGTTTTCTATATGCATTTTAATCCGTTATGTATTCTTGAGTATTTTCAAATTCCCATGGAAAGTGAATCCAGAGATTTTCACTATCTTTTGCAACTTCTCTCGCAAAAAAATGAGGAGTAAAATTACATTCGTTATTCCACCAGAGAGAAGCAAATTTAGGAACGTCGCAAAATTCTTTAATTTCGTCATTGATCTTGTGAAAGGTTTCTCCACCATCACAAACATCATCCACAATCAGTACATTTTTGTGTTTCTGCTCAGGTGTATAAGTAACCCAATTTGGAAAATCACGTAACGCTGTTTGTATCGGTACCATCGGTAACTGAAACCAGTGACTCAACGCTACTGCTGGAACGAGACCGCCTCTGGAGACACCTACGATAACATCCGGTTTGAAATCAGCTAGTGAAACTTGACGCGCAATTTTCTGAATATCGATCAGGCATTCCTTCCAGGAATAATAGTGTTTATTAGACATATGATTTTGAAAATAATTTTAGTGAAATTTAAAGAGTGGTTTGAAGAAAAACCGCAAAATGCTCAACCCTTACAAGCATGTTGCAACCGCATAAATACTTAATTCCAGTCAACTCCAAAATAAGCAATCTGGAAATCCAATTTACAAGTACTGGTTAAGGTGCTTGCCAATTTCTACTTTAGATATAAATCTGTATAATATCAACATTATATTTTTTGTAAAATATATACTTTTTTCTAAATGAAACTAGTTCATGGCATTTTTGCAGCTAATCAATAATGTTGAAGCCGTAAAAAGTCTAATGGGTATACTTTTTTGTCATTTCCACTTTCGCGAGAATGACAACTATCTAAGAAGACATCAATAATAGCCAAAGCATATATTACAGTAAAGAACTTAGTGTTTAAAGCGGTGTTTTTTCGCAATTAGTTTTTAGTCAGTATCAACTATACCTGCACCGGCTCCAGATTTGCGCGACTCCTCTGTGGAAGGTACAAGACAACGGGTAAAAAAAGAATGGATAATCGGCCACGTTTCGTAGATTTGAACTCCTGTTTCCAGAACACGTTCCCTGTTTATCCCAGAGTAACTTTTTTTTACATTCCATTTATTAGCATTGAATAAACTTCTCTCTACGGATCTAATTGTCACATCTGCCGCACCGGAGATTAGAGACATATCGGCAGTATCCCATGAGGTTTTCCAGTTACCATGATCTGCAGTCAAAACAGCATAGAGAGTCCCCCTAGAATCCTGCCAGGAAATCTCCCAACTTCCAGAATTTAAAGAGCCAACTGCAGCAGCTAGCAGAAAAGGATGATCAACATTTTTTGCACTAAAATACTGATTTTTATTTGAATCGGTGTCTTTTGCAGAAATCCAGTCACATACAGTAGGACCAGCCAAAAGTGAGGATAGCTTTTTTTCTCCTGAACACGTCAGTACAGTTTCTCTGCCATTCTCAGTTTGACTTGCAGAAAGACTGCTTTGAGCGTCGTCATGAGACTTTAGCCCACTTGAAGTAAATGCGGCAGGATCAAGTCCTCCAGCTGCAATCCAGATGGAAGAACGTCCAAATTCCTCCGCTAAACCATAAGGTAGTCCAACACCCACTGCTGCTCTGGAGAAGTAAAACATTACTTCATTAAAAGACAAGACTATTTCAGGAGAACTCATCTGACTTCCAGAGCAGGTATGACCGGAAATGCCCATTCTTCTGAATCTTGTTCTAAAAGTTTATCCGGAAGTGGGACCCCCTGAAACAAGGTGATACGTGTCCAAAGTTCTGATTTTGGATCAAAATTAGAAGCTCCAAAAAAAGCCAGTTTGAAACGCAGCATATCTATGGGACGCATCTCTGCGTCCAAAATATTATCCCGTATTTCTGCATATGGGAAACGGACAACTGTCTGCACTCTACCGATAATATGACGGAATTCTGGATACTTCTGAACAAACGCTCCTACAGAAATATCCGCAGAAATACTTTTGATTTTTTTACTCAACAGGTAGACATCACGTCCGACAGCAAGAGGCATTTCTTGTTCTGCTCCCGGATCAACATATCTGTCACCAAAGCGTGGTTCCAGTTTTTCTTCGGAATAGTACCAGAAGCGTCGTTGTTTTTCCGGATCTTCGAAATCAATTTCTAATGCCCATGAAAATGATTTTTGCAGCAAATCATTCAACTGAGTGAGACTCATTGAGGGGTCAAGTTCTGTCTCTGTGGAAGTCTGCATATCATCCGCCAAATCATCTACGAGTTCACCGTGTGGTTCCAGCAGGAGAGAGATTGTCAGTTCCTGGCCTTCAAGAGAAAAGTTGCTTTCTGCAAAACGTAAAATCCTCTCCCATAGAAAGGGCTGTTTTAAATTTTCTTCATCTGCAAACCAGTTAGCGAGCAGTTTAAGATCTTCACGTGTTTTTAATATTCTGGCGGTTTGTATTTTGTCCTCTACATTCCATTCAGCAATGTGTTGAATAGCCCGAAGTAGATATTTACTGAAGAAGGACAAAGTTTCCGGAGTATATGATTCTAGTGCGATAACTCTGGAAAGGGCTGTTTCACGAGCCAGCACCCAGTTATGAATCAATACCGGATGTTTGATCAGAAACGGAGCCATACCCAAACCTGTGGCATTTCCGATACCGAGATATTTACTTATTTCCGGATTCAAGCTGACTGCCTTTCGCCCGCCACGCATTTTTGCGACATGTTCAACTAGTTCGATCGTGAACCAACGAAAAAGATAAACCGTGAGTAATTCTACCTGAAATGCACCTCGAGTTTCCGGACGCTTAGCTATTTTTTCCCTGTCTGCGCAACCGAATTTACCACTCCCGTATACAGCTGTTGTACGCATCAGATAACTGACAGAAGCTAAAAGGTCAACATCTGGCTGTTTTCCCTGAGACAAACTTGAGGTAACATGTTCAAACAGACGCAGACTTTTATTGGCACGACCCATCACAAGTTCACTTGGACTGAAACGGCCAGACTCCTGTTTTGGAGTGTTTGCTGAGAGTCTTTTTATATCCGCTTCAGTCGGAACTCCATCGAAAAGATTGAAGGTAGCATCCCAGACCTCTGCTACTACTCGGTCGGTACGCATTTTTGGATCTATAGCATTTGTAAACGTAACAAGTGAATAAGTACGCTCCAGAGTGTGTACAGCATAAACTGAAACTCCATAACCGTCTTTATCTATATCAAAACGTATTTTTTCAAACTTCCATTTTTCTTTAGTTATTCTGCGGGTCAGACTTCGCATAAAACTTAGGCGGGTCTGAAAAGAGGAACCCATTCTGGACAAACGCATCACCTTTTCCGGGGAACGCATTTCTGTTAAAACAACTTGGTTTGACTTAGTAATATTATCTTTCATCGTTATTTTTGCGGAACAAAAGATTTTTCAAAGAATTCGAGCCAGTTAAGCCCTGCAATACGCTCTACTTCATGTTCGGAAAAGCCTGTTTTTCGCAAACAACTG
>Ga0209403_10004194_pt1 | contig 15795 bp, 18 predicted proteins | sample ArcticOcean_MG_C_8_FD_187440 | JGI IMG/M metagenome (GOLD analysis project Ga0209403, IMG submission 187440) | Marine microbial communities from western Arctic Ocean - ArcticOcean_MG_CB11_86 (SPAdes) (version 2) | ecosystem: Environmental > Aquatic > Marine > Oceanic | place: Arctic Ocean... | reverse complement strand
TAGCAGCAGAGGAACCCAAAGCAGCAGCAGAAGAAGTAGCAGCAGAGGAACCCAAAGCAGCAGCAGAAGAAGTAGCAGCAGAGGAACCCAAAGCAGCAGAAGTAGCAGCAGAAGAACCCAAAATTGAGGAAAAAAAATAATTATTGCTTATTAATTCAAATAGGAGAATATAATGGCAGACAAAAAAGAAGAAATATTAGAATCAATAAAAAACCTATCGGTTTTAGAACTTTCTGAGTTGGTAAAAAGCTTAGAAGATGAATTCGGTGTCACAGCTGTTGCAGCAGCGCCTGTCGCTGCAGCTCCTGCAGGAGACGCGGATGGAGATGCAGATAGTAAATCTGATTCAGTTAATGTTGTGCTAAAAGAAGTAGGCGCAAATAAAATTAATGTGATCAAAGCTGTAAGAAAAATCACATCTTTAGGCCTGAAAGAAGCAAAAGATTTAGTTGAAGCAGCTCCTAAACCAGTATTAGAAGGTGCAACCTCTGATGATGCGAATGCTGCAAAAGAAGAATTGGAATCAGCAGGAGCAACTGCTGAATTAAGTTAAGTTAATTTTATAATTAAAAACACATAATTTATTTACAAATTATGTGTTTTTAATTATAATATCTTGGCATAAATTTGCACAGTCTACTACATCCGGAATAGATACTGTTTCGTTTATAGTATGCATACCTCTGACACCCATGCCAATGACTACGGATTCTATATCATTTTTAATAAATATATTTCCATCAGTCCCCCCTCCTGATCCCTTTAATGTTGCTTTAAGACCAAGATTATCAATTGACTTTAAAACTAGTTTTAAAGATGAATCTTCATTGCTCAATGAATATTTTTCAAACAATATTTCAGATTTCAAATTAATTTCAGCTTCTTTAAACTCATTTTGAGTTTCTTTTATTGCGTTGGATAATGAATGATTTAAAGCATCCAAAGTCTCAATGCTACTTGTTCTAAATTCTCCTTCTAGATATATATTTGCAGGAACAGCATTTCTAACTGACCCACCTTCTATTTTACCTATATTAAAAGTGGTCTCTTCATCAAGTCTTCCTTGCGGTAATTTATTTATTATTGAGCTTGCTATTTTAATAGCTGATAATCCTTTTTCAGGTTCGACTCCAGCATGAGCTGCTCTCCCAATTATTTCTATATCAAAACTAACATATGTTGGGCTAGAACTAGTAATCACACTTGGAGGGCCTTCTCCGTCAAAAATTATAGCCTTTTTCCCTAATATTTGTGAAAAATCAAGATGCCTAGCTCCTTGTAGTGCTACTTCTTCTTCTCTTGTAAATATTAGAGTTAAATTTTCGAAAACATGGTTTTGTTCATGTAAAGAATCAAGAGCTTCTAATATTCCAGTTAAGCCTGCTTTACAGTCTCCGCCTAATATAGTGTCATTTTTTGAAGAAATAGTATCTTTGTCAACTATAGGTATTATTCCTCTTCCAGGTTCTACTGTATCCATGTGCGCTGATAAAATAATATTATTTGAAGAGCTTTTTTTACTTGTAGCAATCAGATTTCCATAATCATCTACATATATTTCAAACCCTTTTTCTGACAATTTGTTTTGAAGATATAATCTTACTTCTTCTTCTTCTCCAGAAGGGCTATCTATACTTACTAATTCACAAAATGTTTTAGTTAATCTTTCTCTACTGATCATTTTTTTCACCTATGATATATAATTGGTTTTCATAACCTATTTCTATTATAGATTATCAAAGAATTAACATTATGAATATATATATTTACGGAACAGGCGCGGTTGGATCTTTTATAGGATCTTTAATAGCAGAAACTAACCCAAATACTTTGTTTCTATCTCGCGGAAATACTTTTAAGGATATTAAACATCATGGATTAAGTTTGAAAACTAATAAATCTACTCATTCAACGATTTTTCCCAAAATATTTGACACACAAATTATTAATAATATTTCTGATTTACCGTTTTATCCTGATTTGGTGATATATTGTGTGAAAAGTTATCATAATGAAGAATCCATTAATTATCTCAAGCACTTATTTGATATAAAAATTCCATATATTTTAAGTTTACAAAATGGTTTTAAATCTTCATTAGATTTAAATGAGATTTTTGGGAAAAAAATTCTTACAGGCGCAGCTTACGTAGATGCTTTATTAGATACTAATGGCAAAATTAATGAGACGGGTGGTGATCCTAAAATAATAATAGGATCAATGTATGATCCGAAAATAGATTTATTGAATGATTTTCAAAAAACAATTCAATCAGAAGAGCTTTCTGTAATTATCGATAAAGATATTAAAAGTGTAATATGGAGAAAATTAATGTATATATCTTCTCTTAGCGGGATTATGTGCTTATATAGACAACCATTGGAAAATATTTTGTCAGATAAAATTAGTCAAAACATTCTTTGGAATTTGATAAGTGAAACATATAATACGGCAATTAAAGATAATGCAAATATTTCAGAATCAGAAATCAAAAAAGTTTATGACGAGCTCTACAATAACCAGCCTAATTCAATATCTTCCATGTATGAAGATATGAAAAAAAGTAATTCGATTGAAGTCGATGCAATACAAAGTTATGTATCAAATATTGCCAAATCAAAAAACTTACAAGTACCCTATACCGATTTAATAAGTTCTGTATTGACTAAATACAGAACTTATTAATATAACTTGGTTTGAATTAAGCTCCAAATCTTATGTCAGAATTAGGGTCTGAATATTCAACCCCTTTACTTTCCCAAAAGATTTTTGATATTTCATCAACAACATCAACTAATTCTTTTGCAGATTTTGAACTTACATTTTGTTTATTTGCTCCAGCTAATTTATTTGCATTCCAGAACAATGTGTGTAATTCAGGGTATTTTTCTAAATGCTCAGGTTTGAAATAGTCTGACCAAAGAATATTCAACTCATTTTTTACTATTTGTGAATGGTCTTCTTTCACACGTATTAATCTTGCTATACCGTTTGGTTGTTCTACTTTAGTAACTCCATTACTTAAATCTAGAGATTCCATTCGCATAGCCATTTTCAATACAGTTTGCGCTGCTATTTTTGCACTTATAGGATCATATATTCCACATGGAATATCACAATGTGCATAAACATTTTGAGGTGAAAAGATTGATTTTATATTTTTTATTAAATTCATTTATATTCTCCTTTTTATATTAAGACGATATAGATATATTATATATTATAATGATGAATATTATGACATTGAAAATAAATCAAAAAAGCATGGAACCAATTTTATTTGACGGGCAACATGTTTTAGTCACTCGGAAAAAAAAGTATAATAAAGGAGATATCATCGTATTTTCAGATAATTTTGATGGATTATATAAAATAAAATATATATTCGGCATACCAAATGAAACTTTAGGTTTCAAAGAAAAAACCTTGAACTTAATATCTGATGATGATGATTACTTACTCTATCAAAAAGTAATCAACTTAAAAGACAACGAATTTTATGTTCTGGGATATAATGATTTAATGAGCACAGATAGTAGACATTTCGGCCCAATTTCAACAGAACAAATTGTTGGAAAACTAATTCTTAGATATTACCCATTAAATTCGTTCAAGGTTTTTAAATGAATAAAACAAAAATTGAATATGAACCAGTCATTGGATTAGAAGTTCATGTTCAGTTAAATACTAATAGTAAAATGTTTTGTAAATGTTCGATAGCCCCTTTTGAGAGTGAACCAAATACATATGTTTGTAATATATGTATGGGATATCCAGGTACTTTACCCCTAATAAATAATAAGGCTATTGAGATGGTTGTCAAATCTGGATTAGCATTAAATGGAAATATCAATCAAATGACTAGATTTGATAGGAAAAACTACCATTATCCAGATTTAATGAAAGGATACCAAATAACACAATTTAAATACCCAATAGTTGTTGGTGGCGAAGTAATAGTTAATACTGGGAAAGAAAAGAAAATAAATTTAAATAGAATTCATTTAGAAGAAGATACTGCCAAACTTACTCATATAAACAATAAGAATGAAAAACCAAAATCTTTAATTGATATAAACAGATCTGGAACTCCATTAATGGAAGTTGTAAGTGAACCAGAAATATCTAATGCTGAAGAAGCAAGGAAATTTTTATTAGAATTACATTCTATTTTTACTGAAATTGGAGTAACTAAAGGTAATCTTGAGCAAGGAAATTTTAGATGTGATGCTAATATTAGTATAAGGCCCAAAGGATCTACAAAATTAGGCGAAAAAGTTGAAGTGAAAAATATGAATAGTTTTAGATCTGTTGTGCGTGCAATAAATTTTGAAATCCAAAGACAAACGAAAGAAATTATATTAGATAATAAAATCTTACAAGAAACTAGAGGCTGGAATGAATTAAGAGGGGAAACTGTATCTCAAAGATCTAAAGAATCAGCACATGATTATAGATATTTTCCTGACCCCGATCTGCCTAATATTTATCTAGACGATATATTACTTAATCAAATTAGAAAATCAATCCCAGAATTGAAGAAAGATAGAATAGATTTTTTAATTGATCACCATTCTTTAAACGAACAAGTTATTGGGATTCTTTCTGCAGATCTTAACCTTTTCAACTATTTCAAGGATATACATAAAAAAACAAAAACAAATCAATTTGATATTTCTGATCAAGACTTAGCCAATTGGATTACCGAAGAATTATTGAAAATATTAGAATTGAATAAATTAACAACTAAAGATATATCTAATGTTTTTAACCTTGCATTTATATTAGACTTGATAAATCTAACTAATGGTAAAACTATAAATAGAAATGCTTCAAGAGAAATCCTTGCAAAAATGATTAATTCTTCTAAATCTCCTAATCAATTAATTGAAGAACTAGGATTGTCAAATATTTCTGATATAGATCAATTGACTGATTTATGCACTCAAGCTATAAATAATAATCCTGATGCTGTTAAAGATTACAAATCAGGTAAAGACACTGCTATTAAATTCCTACTAGGGCAGGTAATGAAATTAAGTAGAGGTAAAGCTGATCCTAATCAAGCTGAAGTTAATTTGGGGAAAATTTTAAAAAATGAATAATTTTTCCGATAAATCAAAAATATCAGTTATTGGTGGAGGCACGGGATCGTCTGTTATTCTAAGAGGTTTAAAAGAACATTCTGACTTATTGTCTGCAATAATCACAGTTGCTGACGATGGTGGTAGCTCAGGTGTCCTAAGAAGAGAATTAGGCGTAATTCCTCCTGGAGACTTTAGAAATTGTGTAGCTGCATTAAGTGATTCTGAGAATTTACTAAAGCAAATTTTTGATTATAGATTTGAACATGGGAAAGGATTGAAAGGTCATAGTTTAGGCAATCTTATAATCACTGCTATGTCAGACATAACAGGGAGTTTTGAAGGAGGATTGAATTTATCAGCGAAAATATTAGGTGCTAAAGGAAAAGTATTCCCATCTTCATTGGATAATATAACTTTAGAAGCAATTTTAGAAGATGGGACAAAAATATTAGGAGAATCTTTGATACCACTAAAAAATGGTAAAATAAGCGAAATAAAATTAATACCAAGTAATGCTTTAGGATCTGAAAGCGCTAAAAACGCATTGAAAAATTCGGATATGATAATTGTTGGTCCAGGAAGTTTGTATACTAGTATTATTCCCCCTTTATTAGTTAAAGATCTTATTGAAATCATACAATCTTCAAAATCTTTGAAGATATACGTTTGCAATATTGCTACGCAAAAAGGAGAATCTGATAACTACTCAGTCGCAGATCATATTGAAGCAATAGAACAACACACTTATACTAATATATTTGATTATATAATCGTAGATCAAAGTTATAATTTACCAATAACATCACATGATGAAGAACGTGTACAATTAAGTGATGCAGACTTGAAAAATCCTAAAATAATGCGATTTGATATTAAATCTGACGAACATTCTATGAGGCATGACTCAAAAAAGTTGTCTAATTCTATAATAAAGTTATACAATCTATGGGTTAAATCTATTAACAATAAATTAGAGGATTAAATTTGAATACGATTTTTTTAACATTACAACTTGTTTCTGCAATAATTTTAATTTTTATTATTCTTATACAAGTTAGAGGTCAAAGCGTAAATATTTTTGGAGGCGGAGGAGATAGTTACAGAACTCGAAGAGGGTTTGAGAAAATACTTTTTCAGTTAACTATTATTATTTCGATTCTATTTGTATCGTTGGGCTTAATTAACGCGGCAATGTCTTAGTAAATCTATTCACTACTCCATTTAGTAGTTCCATCTGAAGAGTCATAAATTGTTATCCCTTTAGATAATAACTTGTCTCTAATTTCATCGGCTTTATCATATTGTTTTTCTTTTCTAAATTGATTACGAAGATTAACCAAATTTATGATTTCCTGTGAATCATTTTTCGAATTTAAATCATCGTCAGAATGTATATTAATTCCAAGAATATTTAGCAACCTTTCCAGGTCTTTTTGTGAATTTTTTATGTTAATTTTTTTAAGATGAGATTGGTTAATTGCTTTTGCCATTTCAAAAATTGATCCTAGAGCCATAGAAGTATTGAGATCTAATTGCATAGAACTATGAAACTTGTTTACAAAATTATCTGAGTTTAATTCATTGATATTATCTGCTGATTTAAGGTTTATTGTTTTTTTGAGGCGCTGTATTGCTTTATCATTTGCAATCAATAATGATTCATCAAATTCTAATGGGTTTTTATAGTTACCACTAATAAATGACATCCGAATTGAGGATGGTGAGTGTTTTTTAAGAAGATCGCCTATTGTAATGATGTTCCCTAAAGACTTACTCATTTTTTCTGATTTTAAATTTATTAATCCATTGTGCATCCAAATATTTGAAAATGGAGGATTTTCAGTAAATGCTTCTGATTGTGCAATTTCATTTTCATGATGAGGAAATATAAGATCTCTTCCGCCTCCGTGGATATCTATGTTTTCACCTAAATATTTCATAGACATAGCAGAACATTCAATATGCCAACCAGGTCTACCAATTCCCCAAACACTTTCCCATCCAGGTTCATCACTTATTTGAGATTTCCATAGTGCAAAATCCATAGGGTGTTCTTTGTTTTCATTTATTTCAATTCTAGCTCCGGCTATCATCTCTTCAATATTTCGCTTACTTAATTTACCATATGTATCGAATTTATTAACCCTAAAAAAACAATCACCATTAACCTCGTACGCCATACCTTTTGAAATCAAGGTTTTAATCATATTGATCATTTCTTTTATTTCTTCAGTAGCTTTAGGAGCATGGTCTGGAGCCATTACATTTAACTGATTTAATGATTTAACATGCTTTGATATATATTTATTAGAGATCTCATTAATTGTTGTATTATTGTCTTTTGCTGCCTTAATTAATTTATCATCAATATCTGTAAAATTTTGGACAAAATTTAACTTTAGCTCTTGGGACATTAAATACCTTCTTAAAGTGTCGAATATTACAGCTGACATCGCATGACCAATATGTGACTCAGAGTAGGGAGTAATTCCGCACACATATATTTTGAAAGTGTTAGTGGAATTTAAATCTATATCTTTTGTTTTATTTTCTAGAGTGTCAAATATTTTCATTTAATTATTTTTTGATAAGCTTGATATTGCTAATGCTGCTATGCCTTTTTTTTCTCCTAAAAATCCCAAGCCATCTGTTGACTTTCCTTTTATATTTATTTGATTAGGTTTTACACATAAAATTAAGGATATTTCATTTTTCATTTCTTGTGAATATTCTTTTATTGAAAATTGTTCACAAACTACAGTAGAGTCTATATTATTTACTATAAAATTGTTATTTATTAAAAGGTCATTTGTTTTTTTTAACATCTTAAGACTTGATTTTGGGTGGTTGTTTTTATTGAAGTAATGACCTATATCGCCTAGCCCTGCGGCTCCTAATAACGAATCTATAATGGCATGTATTAAAACATCACCATCACTATCTCCTTCTAGTGAGTATTCATTGTTTATGATTACTCCTCCAATTATCAAATCACCTGATTTTATTAATTTGTGAGTATCAAACCCAATGCCAACATTACTATTCATAATTGATCTATAATTTTTCTTATAATTTTCAAGTCTTCATCAACGGTTATTTTCAAGTTATATTTATCACCTATAAAAGTATAGGGGATAATATTATATTCTAATAATAAGCTTGGTAAGTCATTGTAGAATAATTCAACTTTTTTAATATCAATTTTATCAAATAAATTTTCTAATATTTTTGTTTCATAAGCTTGTGGAGTTTGTGATGATACTATTTCTGATCTCTTCAAATTTTCTTCTAATGTATTATTATTAGAAATGTATATAGAATCTGTTTGAATAGTTACAGGAATTCCAGACCCATGATTTATTGCTAAGTTTATACTTTCAGAAATCAATTTATCATTGATTAAAGGCCTTGCAGCGTCGTGTATTAATGTTATTTCATTTTTTTCAGTCTTTATGAAACCATTATGTAATGAATTTAATCTGTTATCGCCCCCGGAAACTATATTTGTGAGTTTTTTATATTTTGGTTTTATTTTTTCAATTAATAGTTTGTTACGATCTGAACATACTACGGTTATATTTCTTATCCTGTTATGTTTATTTAAGAAATAAAGTGAGTATTCTATGACAATTAAATTATTTATAGATATAGTTGTTTTATCATTCACATTTATTCTTTTCGAATTACCTCCAGCTAATAAAATAGCACTAACTTTCATATTTCCCTCATTTTTAATTATTAGGTATATTATAATGTTATGATAATTTAATTTTATAGGTGTTTCAAATTTGATTAATTATTGGATGTTTACAGTTTCTAAAGAAAATTTTGATATTCTTGACAAGCAAAAAGAAAAACAAATAGAATTTGGCAAAAAATATCAAAGAAGAGTTCGGCGAATAGAGCTAGAGGATAGAGTTGTTTTATATGTAAAAGATTTGAAAAAATGGATTATGACAGCCACAGTTGACTCTAAAATAAAAAATATAATCAAATCAAATTGGATAGATGATACTTTGGACTATAGATATAAAGTAGATTTATCTATTAATTCCAAACTAGATGAGAACAGAGGTATTGATGCATCTTATATAGCACCTTCATTAGAATATTTGAAAAAATGGTTGCCAGAGCATTGGGAACTAGGATTTTCAGATAGTATGCATATTCTATCTGCAAGAGATTTTAACTTGATTGAATCTGAAATAAATAGGATTACATAAAATGACTAATTTCTAGCCATCTAGAACCATTTTTTATCATATTGAAAGTATTAAAAAATACTTTTTGAAGTATAACATTTTTTTGATATCCTTTGATTCTAGCTATTTTATCTATAATTAATTTACAATCTTTTGGTTCTGTCCAATTTGATCTATTTTTTTTAAATGGTTGTGGAGCAGAATCTGTTTCTATTATGATGTCTTCTAATGATATGTTTTTTATCACTTTTTCTAGATTGATATTCCTCAATAATGGTTTGGCAAAAGAAAGTTTAAAGCCCATTTGCGTAATTTCTTTTGCGACATTTAGATTTGATTGGAAATAATGCATTGCTCCTCCAACTTCAAAAGCCCTTTCTTCTTTTAAAATTCTAATTGTTTCTTTTATAGAATTTCTTGAATGAAAAATTATAGGCTTATTTAATTCTCTTGCAATACCAATTTGTTTTCTGAATGCATCATATTGAATTATTCTATCTGGTGAATCGGTTTGAAAATCAAGTCCTATTTCACTAACCACAATGTTTTTTTTATTAGTAGAGAAATAATTATATATTTCAGATATTTCTTTTTTACTTATTATCGCTTTTAAGTTTTGTGGATGCATTCCTATTCCACCAAAAATATTTTTATTTTCTGAAGATAATTTATTTATTTTATGTGCACTGGCAATATCTACTGAAGAATCAATAATGGTTGATACCCCATATTTAAAAGCTCTGTCCATGACATGTTTTAATTCATTTTCACTATAACTGTAAAGGTGAGTATGCGAATCAATCATTGGAAATGTATTCATTGATTTTTTGAAAACAAATTGTTATACATAGTATTCCAGCTCAACAATACACATTTGATTCTTATTTGATTAGACTTAATATCTAACAAGGGAATAGCTATGTTTAGTTTATCGTTTTTAAATTGCTTGTTTTCGTCATTGTTTTTTTTAAAATATGATATGAATTCTTCGCACATAGATTGTACTTCTAACACTTTTTCGTTAATTATTACATCAGATAAAAAAGAAGAACTAGCTTTATGTATAGCACAACCTTCAACCTCTAAATATATATTTGTTAAGATGTTTTCTTTTAAATTTATATGATATTTGACTTCATCTCCGCAAAAAGGATTTAATCCGGTAATAAGCTTGTCAGCATTAGATATCAAATTATCAAAGCCAGGTTTTATAGACCTGTCTAATATTTCTTTCTTATAAACAAAACCTAATTGATCATAATTAGACATGATTAAAATACTTCATAGAATTATTAATTTCAGTAATAAATTTATCTATTTCTTTTTTCGTATTATATATATAAAAACTAGCTCTTGCTGATGAATGGCTGCCTAATTTTTTTATTAAGGGCATTGCACAATGATGCCCAGTCCTTATAGCAATTCCTTTTGAATCTAAAAATGTGCCCAAATCATGAGGATGAACCCCGGGTATATTAAATGATATCAATCCTGCTCTTTCATCTATATTTTCAGGACCTAAAATTTCTATGCCATTTATATTCATCATCTTCTCATACGCATATTCAGTGATTTCAATTTCATGATTTCTAATTTCTTCCATAGAAAGATTCATTAAATACTCTATAGCAGATTTCAATCCGATCGCTCCTGCTATATTTGGAGTTCCAGCTTCAAATTTGAATGGGACATCTGCCCATGATGATTTTTGATATGTGACTTCGAGAATCATATCACCACCTTTTTGGTAAGCTGGCATTTCTTCTAATAGTTTTTTATTACCATAAAGAACTCCAATTCCAGTAGGGCCTAACAATTTATGACCTGAAAATGCTAAGAAGTCGCACTCTAATTCATTAACATCTATTGGCATATGAGGAGCACTTTGAGCGGCATCAATTAATGTTATTGCTCCAACGTCTTTAGCTTTTTTAATAATATTTTTTATGTTATTTATTGTTCCAATTCCATTTGAAACATGAGTTATAGAGACTAACTTAGTATTAGAATTTATAATTTGACCTAAATTTGATAAATCTAGAGTTCCATCTGGTTTAATAGGAATATATTTTAATTTAGAATTAGTTTCTTTGATTAATTCTTGCCATGGAACAATATTACTGTGATGTTCAAGTTCCGTAATAACAATTTCACTGTTTTCATCAAGATTAGCCTTTCCCCATGTTTCGGCTACTAGATTGATTGATTCAGTTGTTCCTCTAGTAAATATTATAGATTCACTATCATTAGAATTGATAAATTCAGCGACCCTTTCTTTTGCACGATCATATAGGTTAGTGGCTTCCATACTAAGCGTATGTACTCCTCTATGAATATTTGCGTTAGAAGATGTATAAAAATTGGTTATACTTTCAATTACTTGTATTGGTTTTTGAGAAGTGGCGGCATTGTCAAAATAAATTAGGTTATTATCATTGATTTTTCTTTTAAGAATTGGAAAATCTGATGCTATTTTTTCTGAATCAATCATTTAATTTTTTCCTGAAATAATATATATGTATATGTTATCAGAATTATTATGATTTTTTACTCAGTAGATATAATATTTTGTTCGTTTTTAATTGCAGATTCTATAGTGTGAGATGAAAGGACTGCACATTTAACCCGAGCTGGATACGAAGAAATACCTGAAAGAAGGCTTAGGTCATCTAATTCATGTAAATCTTCTGTAAAATTCTGGGTAGTTATCATTTTCTTGAAAGTAGAAGTGATTTGAAGCGCATTTTTTATAGTTTTATTAATTAAGGTTTCTGTAAACATTGATGCTGATCCTTTAGAAATAGCACATCCAATTCCTATAAATTGAATATTAATTATTGTATTTTCATTTATATCAATAAAAAATTCTACTTCATCCCCGCATAATGGATTATGACCTTTTGCACGATTTGTACTTCTAGCAGGTTCGCCAAAATTTCTAGGCCTTCTATTATGGTCGAGAATTAATTCTTGGTATATATCGTCTAAATCATTCATGTTGTTAAAAGTCGAATTTATATGAAGGTAGCTTTTTTACGTAATTTTCAAGTAGAAAATCAAACAAAGTATTGTTTTCTACTTTATCTATAATCTCCATAGCAAATCCTTCAATTAGCATTTTACTTGCTTGTTCAAGACTCAATCCTCTACTTCTCATATAATAGACTGAATTTTCATCTATATTTCCTGCGGTTGCTCCATGACCGGCAAGAATATCATCAACAAAAATATACAAGCTTGGCTTGCTATCGATTTCCGCTTTGGGAGATAATACTAAATTTTTATCAGATTGAAGCGAATCTGTTTTAATTGCTCCTTTTCTTACAAGAACTGATCCTCCGAAAATAGCATGAGATTCATCATTTAATATTCCTTTATAATTGATTCTACTAGTACAATGAGGCGCTATATGATCTATATTAATATAATTATCTAGATGCTGTTTTCTAGAAGTGAAATATAATCCGTTAAGCTCAGAGTAAGAATTTTCTGCTGAGGTTATTACTTTCAGATCATATCTTGATAATTTTGTACCTTTTGAAAAAGCATTTGATTGCAAATTAGATTCATCCATTAATTTAATTCTTGTTGTGTTTATGTGAATTGACTCATCAGTGTCTTCTAGTAGTCTATAATGCACAAGTTTAGATTTTTTATTTAATAGAATTTCTAATACACTATTGGAAGTATATAAATTATTAATCCCACCTATATGATTTTCTATAATTTCTACATTAGATTTTCCAGCGATATTTATAAATATTTTTGGAGAATTTAATATGTAACTATCGCTATTATTTATGTTGAAAATATTAATAATTAATTTTGATTTTTCTTCAGAATTACTATTATTGATATCGATAATTATAGGGTCTTTACAAATAGCAGAATTGAGTTCAGCCATGTCTTCATTTACTCCATCTAAAGTGGAGTTAAACATTGCAATGTCCTCTTTCGTTAGGGTATTGGATAAAAGGTTCCGTATTTTTATATTATCATCTAATATATTTGAATCTATTAATTCGCCATTTGAAATGTTTAGTGTACTGAAAGTATCTATTTTCAGAGTATTGATACTTTCGTATGCAATTTTATTTGCTATATTATCATTTGAATAAGTTAGCTCAGTCATTCTATTTAGGTTAGTATATTTCCATTCTTCATTACCTTTTCTGTGAGTAGGTAATCCTTTTTGGTTAATAGATTGCATGTTTGTGTTTCTAAGATTTGATGCAATCGATTCCTCACTATTTAAACTGCTGTAAATAGTGTTTATATAATTAAGAAAAGTTTTATTATAGTCCATAGAATTTATTTTGTTGTTAACCAGTCATAACCTTTTTCTTCTAGCTCTAAAGCAAGAGTTTTGTCTCCGGATGTAACAATATTTCCATCCATCATTACATGAACAAAATCAGGTTTGACATAGTTAAGAATTCGTTGATAATGAGTTACCAAAAGAACAGCATTTTCATCACTTGAAAATGAATCTATTCCTTTAGAAACAACTTTTAAGGCATCAATATCTAGTCCGGAATCTGTTTCATCTAAAATTGCAAGTTTTGGATTTAATAAAGATAATTGAAGGATTTCATTTCTTTTCTTTTCTCCCCCGGAAAATCCTTCGTTAACATTTCTCTTTATAAAATCTGATGAAATGCCAACTTTTTCAGCATATTCATTAAGTACATTATCAAATTCTCTTGTACTTAATGGCTTTTCACCATTGTACTCTCGTTTTGAATCTAATGAAGATTTTAGAAATTGCCACATTCTCACACCGGGCAACTCCACAGGGTACTGAAAAGCTAAAAATAAACCAGCACAAGCTCTAATATCCGGTTCCATTTCATTTAAGTTTTGCCCCATAAAAATAATTTCACCTGAATTCATAGTATACGAAGGATTTCCTGCTAGCACGTTGGCTAGTGTACTTTTCCCTGAACCATTAGGCCCCATTATTGTATGTTTTTCACCTATATTTATAGTAAGGCTTAGACCTTTTAGAATTTTTGTGTCCTCAACAGATGCGTGAAGATTCTTTATTTCTAATATTGTTTTACTCATCCTACTGTTCCTTCTAGACTGACTCTTAATAATTGAGAAGCTTCTATAGCAAATTCAAAAGGAAGCTCTTTAAAAATACCTTTGCAAAATCCATTGATAATCATGTAATTAGCATCTTCAAGTGAAATACCTCTTTGTTGAGTATAAAAAAGTTGATCGTCACTCACTTTTGATGTTGTTGCTTCGTGCTCTAATTGAGCAGTAGGGTTTTTAACTTCGATGTATGGAATGGTATGAGCTCCACATTGATCGCCTACTAACAATGAATCACACTGAGTGAAATTTCTTGCGTTTTTTGCAGATGGTAAAATTTTTACCTGTCCTCTATATGTATTAGTTGCTTTTCCTGCAGAAATACCTTTTGCGATGATTGTACTTTTTGTATTTTTACCAATATGAATCATTTTTGTGCCTGTATCAGCTTGTTGGTAATTATTCACTAAGGCAACTGAATAGAATTCACCAACAGAATTATCACCTTGAAGTATCACTGAAGGATATTTCCATGTAATTGCAGATCCGGTTTCAACTTGTGTCCATGATATCTTAGAATTTTTACCTTGGCATTTACCTCTTTTAGTTACAAAATTATAAATACCTCCTTCACCATTTTTATCTCCAGGAAACCAATTTTGTAAAGTAGAATATTTGATTTCAGCATCTTCTAAGGCAACAAGTTCTACTACTGCTGCATGAAGTTGATTGTTCTTTCTGAATGGAGCAGTACATCCTTCTAGATAGCTAACATAACTTCCTTTGTCGGCAACTATTAATGTTCTTTCGAATTGTCCTGTATCTAATTCGTTTATTCTAAAATATGTCATTAATTCAACAGGACATCTAACACCAGGAGGGACATAAATAAATGATCCGTCTGTAAATACTGCTGAATTTAATGTTGCATAAAAATTATCACTATAAGGAACAACAGATCCTAAATATTTTTGAACAAGTTCGGGATATTTGTGTACAGCTTCACTTATAGGACAGAATATTACCCCTGCATCCTCTAGTTGTTTTTGATAAGTTGTTGCAACAGATACACTGTCCATTATTGCGTCAACTGCTACACCTGATAATTTTTTTTGTTCTTCTAATGGGATTCCTAATTTCGTGAATGCTGCAAGCATTTCTGGATCTACTTCGTCTAGACTTTTGGGATTGGACTTTTTTGATGTAGGGTCTGAATAATATCTTATTTTTTGAAAATCTATTTTAGGAAACTCAATATTTGCCCATTCTGGTTCGTTATCTTGGTTCTTAAACCAATGTTTTAAAGATTTCAATCTCCAGTCTAATAACCATTTAGGTTCGTTTTTTTTGCCAGATATTAATTTTACAATATCCTCAGACAATCCTATTGGAGCATTATCAGGATTGAATTTAAAATCAAATCCCCATTTATAATTATCGTTTTCTAGTTCGGTAGTTCGAGAAAT
>Ga0209403_10004193_pt1 | contig 15796 bp, 15 predicted proteins | sample ArcticOcean_MG_C_8_FD_187440 | JGI IMG/M metagenome (GOLD analysis project Ga0209403, IMG submission 187440) | Marine microbial communities from western Arctic Ocean - ArcticOcean_MG_CB11_86 (SPAdes) (version 2) | ecosystem: Environmental > Aquatic > Marine > Oceanic | place: Arctic Ocean... | reverse complement strand
TTGATCGGTTTTTCAAGACCCCAACCCAGATCCTCTAACTTCAATCCGGGTTAGGTTACTTTATGGCACACTCTATGGAAGTTACTGTTTCCATCGTATGCACTTTCGAAGCGAGCCATAACCGCCTATGTCCATCCACAGCAAAGTCCAGTCCATACCTACCACGCCGCTAGGCAAGATCGACTTCCCCCGGTTGACGATGGGTATCCATCCGTATGACGGTGTTTCGTATCAAGACAAGAAACGCGACGCTGAAAATCTCGCGCTATTCGACCGTGTAAATCCGATGGCTGATGTGTTGGAACATGCTGTCCGGAACTTTGGTTTTTCGGTGACCCAGGTCGACCACATGATCCCTGAACTGAATCGACTTCACTTGCAGGCGATATGGGAGGCTGAGCGCCGGTTGCAGACCGAAATCGGGATGCTTGCCTACATACTCATTCCCATTTCATTGAACGGCGAAAACGTTTCATACTCCGAGCGGGCTCACTCGACTCTCTTTGGCTACGATCTCGCAGCCGTCGGCGAAGAGGCGTATCTGGAGCAGATATCCAGAGACAAGATTCTTGAGTACACCGTTGGTGGGACACTGGACAACCTAGTGACGCCTAAGACGGTCGAGCCATACAGCCAGACCGATGCTGAGAACTTCACGATCGACTACGGAGTTCTTGAGCAATATCTTGGATTCTTCGCTGGCTGCAAGATACTTGTGGCGGATCCCGGCGCCGAAATCGACCTTCTCGCCGCTGTGGGGAGATTCGATCTGATCAAGGAGTATCTCGACTTCCTGCGAGCACGTTTCGATACCGTCATTTCAAGCGTTCACCACGCAGGGATCACGATCCCGCTGATCGAAGAACACAATATTGAATTCGACGGTTACATCGTGCCGATCAACAACCCCGGGATGTACATGTTCCCTACGCAGGATCGAGTGGTTGCTGCAGTTCGCAACACCAGTAAACCCGTCATATGCATCAAACCTATGGCTGGTGGTCGATACCTCGGAGAGAAGGCGTTCGAGTACGTGTTCAACGACGTTGGAGTCGAGTCTGTAATGTTCGGAATGGGCACCATCGAGCAGGTAACTGAAACCGCCACTGCAGCGCGATCCGTACTGGGTCTCAGGAGCTAGTTAACAACATGAATTTCTTCAGAACAAAACCTCCCGGAGTTATCGCACCCGAAGACGCCCTTCCGGGTCGGGACACACCAGTTCAGATCACCGGTAAACACTTTGTGAACGGCACTTCGATGATGCCGCCATTTCCGGATCAAATGGAGACGATGATTATCGGTATGGGCTGCTTCTGGGGTGCTGAGCGCCTCTTCTGGGAGGTGCCCGGTGTGTATACGACCGCAGCGGGTTACAGCGGTGGCACGACGCCAAACCCGACTTACCCTGAGACATGCACTTCACAGACCGGCCACACTGAGGCGGTTCTGGTGGTTTTCGATCCCAAGACGGTCGATCTGGAGACGCTGTTCAAGGTTTTCTGGGAGAACCACGATCCGACGCAGTACATGGGTCAGGGCAACGACAAGGGCAGCCAGTACCGCACGGCTATATATGGAACTAACGAGGCCCAGATCGAAGCTGCGAAGGCGAGTCTTGCGAACTACCAGACGAAGTTAACCGCTTCGGGCTTTGGAGAGATCACGACAGAGACAGCCGAGGCGGGTGACTTCTACTACGCCGAGGAAGAGCATCAGCAGTACCTGGCAAAGAACCCGTACGGCTACTGCAACCACGGCTTCTGCCAGGTTGCGTATAGCTAGCCGTTGCCGTTCTAATAAAGATTCTCTACTTTTGATTCGTCTATGGATTTTTGCACTTCTTCAGCAGTCTGATCCAGATTGGCGTGGTCGACCAGAATCTTCCCATAGTTCGGAATACCCTCAATGCCTTTGTGATCCCATAATCCGGAGCGAATGATGCACTTCGCACAATGGAATAAAGCCCTTTCGACAGCGATTACGGTTGCGAACTGCGGAACCTTTCCTTCATGCGCCATCGATTTCAACAGCGCTGCGTCCACAACGATTTTGGCTGTGCCACTAACACGAAGGGTCTCCTGATAACCCGGAGTAAGGAAAATCAATCCAACCTTTGGATTCTGAAGAATGTTCGAAAAAGTGTCGCCACGCCGGTTACCTTTCCGATCAGGGATGACCAGCGTTTTCTCATCTAAAACTCTAACGAAACCGGCGGGATCGCCTTTCGGTGAGACGTCCATATTTCCGTCGGCATCAGCAGACGAGATAATCAAAAATGGAGAGTGAGCGATTAAAGCAGCGCAATGCTCGTCGATGTGGTCAATCACTTTTTCGACTGCGCGCTGTGTCGGAGTTCCAAGAATTTCTCTGAGCTCGAACTCGCTCGTTATCGTGTTCTCAAACTCCTGGATCGCCATGACTAATCCCCTTAACAACGGCAGTGCTTGATAGGCAAATTTTACAATAGGCGAGCTTGGTGTGTTCTATCCGGTAGAGAGAAAGCGTATGAACAGTGGTACAGCAGCACTATTACCAGACGTCTACTCTTCGTCCTCTGATTCGCTGTCGGATTTCAGGCCGCTTCCGCCCTTGAATGCAGGGATTAGGAATACGGGCGCTACCACCGTCGTCACAACTGTCATGACAATGGCAACTCCGAAGATGTCCTGGCCGATCACGCCCGATGTCAGTCCGATACCGGCGATGATTAGCGCTACCTCACCACGAGGCAGCATTCCCAGCGCAACACGGGTCGCCCCGATTCGGTTGAACCCGACGAACAGCGCGGGCACTCCAGAGCCCACCAACTTGCTGATCACAGCGAACACAGTCAGAACCACCGCGAAGATAATCGAGGCTGCCAGTGAAGTGTCACCGGCTCCAAACGCTGTGAAGTCGACCTGCATGCCGATCACGACGAAGAAGATCGGTACAAGGAAGTTGTTGACTGATCGCATCGATCCTTCCACCTGATGCTTCATCTCGGTACTCGATAACGCCAGACCCATTGTGTAGGCACCGATGATCATGGCGAGGCCGAAGTAAATTTCGGCGACTGCTGATGCGATGAACGCGAGAGCAAGAGCCAGCACAAGCGTTGCGCCAGCGCTCTTGAACCACAACACAACCTTGGAAATGTAGTTGGATACCAGCGACCCGATAATCATCAGCCCGAGCCAGAATCCGACTGCCTTCAGGAAGATCACGCCGATCGATCCGGCTGTGACCGTACCTTCTTCAGCTATGCCCACAACGATGGCGAGGATGATGATTCCTAGTACGTCGTCGACCACTGCCCCTGCAAGCACCGTCACGCCTTCGGGTGAATCGAGCTTGCGAATATCGGCGAGCACACGTGCTGTGATGCCGACAGATGTAGCGGTCATGATCGCCCCAACGAACAATGCCGGGACCATTTCCGAAATCGAATCCATGCTGGCGAATCCCAGCAATATAGTTGCCGCAAAACCCATCACAAACGGCAGGATGACTCCTCCGGCAGCGACGGCTGTGGCCGGTTTCACATACTTCATGAACTGCTGGCGGTTGGTCTCGAGTCCGGCCTCGAACAACAGCACAACTGCAGCTAGCTGAGCGACAAAGAACAACTGGGGCTCGACGGGCAATCCGGCAGCCGCATCATGTGGTATTTCGAATATAGCGCCGCCGCCAAACCAGTGGATGCCACCGAGCAGGAACGGAGAAATGAGAATTCCGGCGCCTAGTTCACCCAGGACCGGAGGGATTTTCAGAAGACGTTCTGATACTTCGCCGCCGATTTTCGCGGCTACTAGAATGATCGAAAGCAGGAGGAGCAGTTCGGCTACTACTGCAAGCGGGCTATCGTGCAATTTTGAATACTCGTGAGCCAGTGGCTCATTTACTTGGTACTTGAGGTCGTCGAAGGTTCCAGATCAGAGAACCATGAGAACTGAATTATTTCGGTGAGCCGAATTGTTATTCGACTATAGCTACCACAAGTTTATTGATGCCCCATGATTCGTTGCATTGCTGTGGGATTCGTTACTAAATTCCAGCCAGCACTTTTTCAGGTCGCCAGCCCAAACGTTCGGGTTCAAAAATCAGTATGGCAAGTAGCTCGCCCTCGGGGGTGTACGCACGAATTCGATCACCCGATTCATAGTCGACGGGCTTGCCAATATCGTCGACCGCAAGTTGCCTACCGTGCTTGACCATATCGACAAAGCCTTCGTTCAACTGAGTTTCGCCAAGATGCTGGAGCGTTGTGTCGATAGGCATTGCGAGTGACCGCCAGTCTCCTGACTCCGCCTCTTCGCTGACCTGCTCGATAGTCACGGTGTCTTCGAGCTTGAACACACCTGCGTGCGCGCGCACCAGCCCTGTGAGATGAGCGTACGTTCCCAGCTTCTCGCCAATGTCATGAGCAAGCGTTCGGGCGTAGAAGCCGTGGCCGCACTCGACGTCGAGAACTATCTCGGGTGAGTTGAATTCGACCAGTTCAATTCTCATCACCTCAACAGGTCGTGCCGGACGCTCCACCTCGATACCTTTTCGGGCAAGTTCGTAAAGTCGTTGGCCGTTGTGGTGAAGCGCCGAAAACATCGGGGGTATTTGATCGAATTTACCGCTGAAGTCTTCGAGCGTAGCCGTGATCTGATCTTGAGTTATGCCCGACGATTCAGCCTCGGCAGTTGTTTCACCGGTCGAATCGTAGGTGTTGGTCGAGGAGCCCAGCTCCATGGTGATTCGGTACGACTTGGTGCCCAGAAGCACGGTATCGGCGAATCGGGTTCCGGTGCCGAAGCAGATTGGCAGGACACCGGTCGCAAGTGGATCAAGCGTACCGCCGTGGCCGATCTTCTTTGACCGGGTAATGCCCTTCAACTTCCGAACTACATCAGTCGATGTCCAGTCCTGTGGCTTGTTGATATTGAGATAGCCTCCTGTTGCCCCTGCAGAAATGCCAGGTGCGGGAACCTTCTCAGAACGCACCGTCATTTGCCATCTCGGTCGGAGTAACGACGGCTGTCCTCGCCCATCACATGGTCGATCAGTTTTTCCATGTCGGCACCGGACTGCATCGTATCGTCGATAATAAAAGTCAGGCGCGGCATCTTACGGATTACGATCCGATGTGAGATTTCCATTCGAAGACGAGTGGCTGCTGAACGGAGCGCTTCGAGCGTGTCTTCTCGCTCTTCGCCTGTCCCCAGAACGCTGATATGCACCTTGGCCATCGAAAGGTCCCGATTCACATCGACACCCGTTACCGAAGTCATGGGTGACAGACGCGGATCGCTTAGTTCCTCGATGAGGTATCCAAGTTCACGCTGAATCGTACTGTTAACGCGCCCGCCACGTCTCTCGTCCAATGCTTACGCAACTCCTACTGTCGACATCCCGCTGTGGTGCAGCAGATATACAGACATCGATCAAATCCGACGTCTATCGCCGGGTCACCTGAATCTCGTAACCCTCAAGAATGTCGCCTTCTTGATATTCGTGGAACCCGTCGATCTTCACACCACCTTCAAAGTTGTTCGCTAGTTCACGAACAGATTCCTTGAGGTGACGCATCGAGGTGATGGCGCCATCGAATATTTCGTCTCCGCCACGGATAACGCGCATGCGTCCGGAACGCTTGAGCATACCGTCTGTGACACGGATACCAGCGATTTGTTCGCGCTTGCCGTGGGTGAACACTTCGAGAATATTTGCATGACCGAGGACGACACTCTTGCGTTCTGGCTCAAGGAGACCTCTCGCAGCCTCTTCAACTTCGTCGATGAGGTTGTAAATAATGTCGTAGGTCCGAATTGCGACGCCTTCGGCATCTGACTGCCTTCGAGCTCCGGGTTCGACGGTTGTCTCGAATCCCATGACCATCGCGTTAGATGCCGATGCCAGTAGAATGTCGGATTCATTGATTACGCCTGAGGCGGCACTCAAAACACGAACCTGAACTTCATCATTGGAGACCTGTTCGACTGCACGGTGAACGGCGTCGATCGAACCGTGGGTTCCAGTCTTGATAACGACGAGCAGCTCTTTTGCGCCTGACTGCTGAACACGTCGCATGACCTCGGCCATGGTTGTAGCCGCACGTGTGTCTTTTCGCTTGGAGGCTAGCCGTTCCCGAGTGGTGACCAGATCTCGGCCTTCTCGATCGTTCGCGACCACGTCGAATTGGTCACCTGCAGCAGGTATGCCGTTCAGGCCCAAAACCTCGATTGGTGTTGATGGTCCGACTTCGGTAACGATGTCACCAAATCCATCGACCATCTGCTTGATTCGACCCCGGAACATACCGGCGACAACGTTGTCGCCAGTCCTTACGGTGCCTGAGCGAACAAGAACTGATGCCACTGCTCCACGAGAACGGTCCATGTGCGATTCGATAACCACACCGATTCCCGCACGTTCTGGATTCGCTTTCAGTTCCTGTATTTCAGCAACCAGGAGAAGCGATTCGAGCAGGTCATCTATCCCGTCGCCTTTTAGGGCGGAGACAGGAACTGCCACGGTGTCCCCACCGTAAGACTCGACGATAATTTCGTGCTCGGCAAGCTGTGCGTTGGTGCGATCAAGATCGGCACCGGGAGCGTCAATTTTGTTAATAGCAACGATGATCGGAACGCCAGCAGCTTTGGCGTGCTCGATCGCCTCAAGTGTTTGCGGCATAACTCCGTCGTCTGCGGCGACAACCAGAACGGCAATATCGGTCGCCTGTGCGCCGCTGGCACGCATTTGAGTGAAAGCAGCGTGGCCCGGTGTATCGATGAATGTGAGCGCTTGGCCGTCTTTGACAACCTGATACGCACCGATGCTCTGTGTAATACCACCGGCTTCGTTATCGACGACATTTTCGCCACGAATCGAATCGAGGAGCGTTGTCTTACCGTGGTCTACGTGGCCCAGAACGGTTATGACGGGCGGACGAGTGACGGAGTTGTCTTCGGTGAGGTTATCGTCGACTCCGACCTTGACGGCTGCTGCGCTCTCTTCGCGGTCTTTGGGCTTGAGTACACCAATCTCGAACGAAGCTGCGACTTTTGCCGCAATGCCAAACTCAATGGTTTCGTTGACGGTTGCCATCACACCCAGGCGCATTAGCGCCTTGATCGTGTCGACGTTCGACATCTCAAGAATTTCGGCCAGTTCACCAACCGTGGTCTCTGGCGGCAGTTGAACGGGAGATCGCTGAACCTTTTCTTCTACTACAGTGCGCGGTCCGCCGTTTCCACCGGGTCCATCGGCAGAGCGATTACGCCTCTTTGAGCCACCTCTGAAGTTACGTTGTCCGCGACGTTGTGCCATGTACTAGTCAGTTCCCTTTTTCGTTCTGCTACCCATTGTGGTGCGATCTGAATGCTTCATATAGCTGATTCGCCGTCGCATCATCAATATCTGTTTTTAGAGCTTGTCTAAGTCTACCCCTGTAGATGTGTTCACTCTGGAGTTTCGAACCCCAGTGATCGACATCTCCGCAAACATACGCTCCCCTACCGTTCATTCGTCCGGTTCTGTCAAATACAACTCGCCCCACGGGTGTCCGAACTACCCTGAGAAGCGTTTCCCTTGGTCGCCGTTCTCGACAGACCACGCAGGTTCGAGTTTGGATGTGCCTTTTGTTCTGGCTCATCTCGCACTCTCCATCCGCCTGAGAATTATCGTCGACGGTTGCGTGCGCTACTTCCGCCTCTTCGACCACCACGGCGGCCAGCATCTGTCTCCCGGAATCCAGCGATGTCTTCGGCGAATCGAATTGCACCAGTGTCGGAACCAGCTTTATCACCACCATCGACTTGCCAGAGGTCATCGGACGACACATCGAGCGCCTCCGCTACTTCGGCTTCCTTACGTAACTTTTCCTCACGCTCGAGCGCAGCAAGTTCTTCTTCGAGTGCGAGTAGTTCTGCGTCTACATCGGAACTGGAAGATTCCTCTACTACTTCTACTGCCGGTGCAGCTTCAACTTCGGCGGCCGGAGCTTCGACAACTTCAGGTGCTTCCGTGGTTTTGGGGGCTTCAGCTGTTTCAACTTCAGCAGCCGGGGCTTCGGCAGTTTCGGCGGCAGCAGTTTCGGAGGCGGGTGCTTCCGTAGCAACCGCGGCAACAACTTCAGCCTTAGGAGTTTCGACGACTTCAGGTTCAGGAGTTTCTTCCTCCACAACCTGCGTCGTTCCTTGGATATCTATTCGCCAGTTCGTCAGCTTTGCGGCGAGTCGCGCGTTCTGTCCTTCACGACCAATTGCCAGAGAGAGCTGGCGGTCGGGAACGTGGACGGTTGCGAATTCTTCCTCTTCGTTCAGCACAACGCTATCGGCGACAGCGGGGCTGAGCGATTTGGATATGAACTTGACGGGATCTTCGTCCCACTCGATTACATCGATCTTTTCACCGAGAAGCTCGTTCACGACGTTCTGGATGCGAATTCCACGCAGACCAACGCAGGCACCGACAGCGTCGACACCTTCCTGGTTCGAGTGAACGGCGACCTTCGAGCGAGCGCCTGGCTCGCGGGCGATAGCCTTGATCTCGATAACGCCACTGAATATCTCAGGGACTTCTACTTCAAATAGTCGGCGGAGAAGATCGGGGTGAGTTCGTGAAACCACTATTTCAGGACCGCGAATCGTTCGTCCAACCTGAACAACAAAGAACTTGAGTTGCTGACCTGGCCTGTAGCGTTCAAACGGAGACTGTTCTGCCGGCGGCATCACTGCCTCGGCATTGTCGAGATCGACAGTTACCCAGCGTGACTCGACGCGCTGAATTGTGGCGGTTACGACTTCGCCTTCTTTATCGATGAACTCTTCAAATACGATGTCGCTCGCGGCTTCACGCAGTCGTTGCATGAGAACCTGCTTGGCGGTCTGTGCGGCGATACGGCCGGGGTCGTACTCGAGTTGCCCCGTTTCGATAATGTCGCCAACCATTGCGCCTTCTTGCAGTTCTTGCGCTTCGTCGGCGGTGAGTTCCATCAGAGGATCTTCGACCTCTTCGACCACGTGTCTTACTGTACGAACGACGGCTTCACCGTCTCCCGGGTCCAGTTCTACAATAACGTCCTGCCCTTGAGCAGCAGGATCGCGTTTATAAGCAGACGCGAGCGCAGCCTCCACAGCCTTTACTACGATCGGCTGAGGTAGATTACGTTCTGCAGCGAGTTGGGTAACCGCTAGTAGCAGATCACTCTTCAACCCATATCCTCCGGTTTATATTTGGCGGCTCACACTATCGACGAGCACAAAAAAAGCGGGCGGCGCCCACTTCTCAATGTCAAGCTCTTGAAATACCTGAGCCCTACTTGGTTAACCTTACCACGTTTATGTATTTTTTACTCGTCGATATCACTACGGATAAACATGATTCCTGATCTCAAAAATAAACCACTGGCCGTACTCGTAGATTTCGATGGGACGATCACCACGCGAGACATGGGTGATCTGGTAGTCGAGGAGTTCGCCGAACCCGGTTGGGAATCACTCATAGATCTTTACCGCGCAGCTGAGATTAACGTTCGATAAATCTGGGCTCGAGAGATGAAGTTGCTTCGTGAGGATCGGGAGGCCGAAGCTGTTGAGCGCTGTCTCGATGTAGCCGAAATTCGAGAAGGTTTTGGCAATCTTGTCAATTACTGCAAATCGAACGGCATCTCGATTGAAGTCGCATCGAGCGGTCTCGATTTTTATGTCGACGCCATACTTGCAGCAAACGGGTTTGGAGACCTGCCAAAGGCGCGTCCAGTGACCAGGTACGACGCAGATGGGCGAGGTTTCATGGCCATGGACGATGGGGTTGAGGATTGCGGGATGACGGCCATGTGTAAGTGCGCCCGCATCTGGCGGCTTCGACGCAAAGGTTACCGAGTCATGTTCATAGGAGACGGTATTTCAGACGCGTGCGCAGTGACACCGCGTGCGCAGTGACACAGGCCGATATCGTGCTGGCTACGGGCCGGCTACGAGCGACCTGCACCGAAAAAGGTATCGAGCACACGCCGTTTGAGTCGTTTCACGACGTGCTGGCAGTTGTTCGCCGGTAAACAGACGCTTCAACTCCTCCTATGGGCGAGAGAAGGCTTCTACGTATATTGCTACTGCCCGATCTTTCGCAGTTCTGGCGAACGCCAGTATGCGAAGAGGTAAAGGGCAAAAACAGCGATTCCCGAGATGAAGAACGTATTCTGCGGTCCTATCAGCTCGGAAACAGCACCTCCTACGAGCCAGCCAAATGCGATCGTCTGGCTGATCAGCCCGAATAACGACATCACGCGCCCTCGCATTTCGTCTCTCGCGGCCAGTTGGAACAAAGTGCGCATGGTGTTCGCCCACCAGGCAACCGTTCCGCCGACGAACGCGTACGCAATGGCCGCAGGCCAGACCGAGTTCGTAAAGCCGAACGCTATTACCGCAGTCGAGTTAATAGCAACAACTATTACGAGGCCTTTAGCCAGTTGTTTGTACGCCGGAGCCATGATCAACGCAATCGCACCTATCAGTCCGCCCACTCCCCCTGCTGCCAGGATGAAGCCGAAGCCATCGGCTCCTGTTCCCAGTACGTCACGTGACCATCTGGGGATGAGAGGCATCGTCATTCCGTGGAACGAAACTGAAATTGCCAATACTGCGAGCCATCTGAGTTCGGGGGTTCCGGATATATATCGAATCCCTAATTTGAAATCCTCTATCAACGATTTTTCGGGACCGGTTGCAGGAGGATTTTCTACCTTTACGAACCACATTAGCCCGGCACTCAGAAGCAAAAGTACTCCGATGCCGTAGAAGGCTATTCCGGCCCCTTGATTTGCCAGAATCCATCCGCCAATGCCGGGGCCAACGAACCTACCAAAGTTGCCCAAGGCGGTGCTCAAGGAATTAGCACCAAATATCCGGTCTCGGGCCACAACATCGATCACCATCGCTGCGCCGGCTGTCATACGTAAGGTAGATAACAGGGCAACCGGGAATGCGATAACAATCAAGTGCCAGAGCTGGATCGAGTCTGCCTCGATCAACATTCCAAGAACGAAACCGGTCATAGCGAGTAGCGCGAATGTCCACATCTGGATCACACGGCGATTCATACGATCGGTGATGGCTCCACCGAATAGTGCGAGGGCTATCACTGGAATCGCTGGAAGCCCTGCTACAAGGCCCACCCAGCCGTCTGAGTTAGTGAGTTCGAGTACAACCCAGCCTTGCACCATAAGGCGGGTGTTGAAACCAATAAAGCCGAAGAAGTCGGCAGCAACGAGGAATCGGAAATTTGTGATCTTCAGAGCTTCGAACGCTAAGAACCTACGGCTCAATGTTTTTGCGTCAGCCGAACCCGAAGTGGAATCTGATTCTGTCGTATCGGTGCGCTCTGCCATGATCGTCGTTGGTTATCCACAGATTGGTGAAATTCAACCAGATCATACGCCTGATTGACGAATGCGGAGGTGACACTCCACTGGCCGTTCGATTTCGAGTGAAGCGCTAACCCAACAGCTTTTTCACGGCGTCGAGCAAGTCGGATTCGGCGACGATTTCGCCGTTCTTTTCCGTTCGCGCTTTCACTTCGACGCCGCCGCCTTCGAGGCTACGGGAACTGATGACAACACGGACGGGAACTCCGATCAGATCGGCGTCTTTGAACTTCACTCCAGGAGGGGCGTCCCGGTCGTCGTAAAGCACGTCGTATCCGGCGTCGAGCAGATCCTGGTAGAGCTGTTCAGCCTTGCCGACGATGTCGGGGTCGTTGAGGTTCAGACCAGCGAGATACACCTCGTAAGGAGCGATCGATTGCGGAAGAACCATCCCGAAATCATCGTGGTTCGATTCGACGGCAGCAGCCAGCAGACGACCAACGCCAATGCCGTAACAGCCCATCAGGATCTCGCTCTGCTCGCCGTCTTCATCGGTGTATTCGGCGCCCATTTTTGATGAGTAGACGTTACCGAGCATGAAGACGTGCCCAACCTCGATACCCCGCTTTGCAATTAGCTTGCCTTTACCGTCGGGTGATAGGTAACCCTTCTTGGCTTCAGCGATGTCGCCGAGAATATCGGCCTTGAAATCGCGCTCGAAGTTGACGTTGCGAAGGTGGAAGCCGTCTTTATTGGCTCCGGCCAGATAGTTCGATCCCATCGTCATCGAGTCGTCTACGATACTTCGAATACTCTCAAGCCCGACGGCCGACGCCGATCCAGCAACAAGTCCAGCGGCCTTCACTTCTTCAGGAGTCGAGAGGCGTGGCTCCGATCCACCGAGCAGGTTCCGCAGCTTGGTTTCGTTGACGTCGTAGTCGCCTCGAATCGTAACGATAACCACTTCATTATCGACAGTGTAGAAAACAGCTTTGGCGGTTTTCGACTTCGACACGCCTTCCATTTTCGCCAACTCGTCGATCGTCTTGATGCCCGGGGTTGCGAACTCTTCAACTTCGCCGAGTTCGCCCATAGGAAAGGCCTTCTTGATGAACTCAGCCTTCTCGACGTTCGCCGCGTAATCGCTTTCGTTCGACATGAGAATCGTGTCTTCGCCGCTGTCGGTCAGCAGCACGAATTCGTTCGAGTCTTTGCCGCCGATTCCGCCGGAGTCGGCGTCGACCATTATGACGTCGAGCCCGCAGAGTTTGAATATGCGCTTGTAAGCACCGACCATCGCTTGGAAGCTACGGTCCATGCCCTCTTTGTCGGCGTCGAAAGAATAGGCGTCTTTCATCTCGAATTCACGAACTCGAAGCAGGCCGCCACGGGGACGCGTTTCGTCGCGGAATTTCGTCTGGATCTGGTAGATCGTGAAAGGTAAATCTCTGTAACTGGTAACGCTTCCACGGGCCATCGCCGTGGCCGTTTCTTCGTGGGTTGGAGCAATGACCATGTCGCGTTCTCGGCGATCTTCAAATGTAGCCAGCGGCGGCACGAAAGTGTCTGCCCTACCCGACTCTTCCCACAGGCTCCGCGGCTGGACGACTGGCATGTTGACTTCCTGCCCGCCTGCACGGTCCATCTCTTCGCGTATGATGTTGCGAATCTTTGTGATCGTGCGGTTACCCAGCGGCTGGAGACTAAATATTCCTGCCGCGATCTGCTGTATGAACCCGGCTCGAGTCAGCAGCTTATGGCTGATTGCTTCAGCGTCGCCAGGTGCCTGACGAAGTGTCTTTCCGAATAGTTGGGAGCTTCTCATTTGTTTGGTTCGATTGCCGTACTGTTACTTACTGGTATCTACTGGTCTGAATGACGATGATTCAGACTACAACCTCATAGCCCCCGTGTAACGCAGTCCGAATACCTCATATTGGTTATCGAACGGGCACTTGCACGTAGTCCGGTGCTACAGCTATCTTCTCTATACATCTAACGTTGGTAGAGGAGCTTCCAAATGAAAGCAGTCGTCTTCCGCAAGTATGGTTTGCCCGACGTTCTTCAGCTTGAGGATGTCGATAAGCCGACTCCAAATGACGATGAAGTTCTCATCGAAGTACACGCATCGTCGGTTAACGACTGGGACTGGCAAATGCTGCGAGGAGCTCCGTTCGTCAATCGCATGATGGCAGGGATATTAAAGCCATCAAAGATCACGATTCTTGGCTGTGATGTTTCGGGACGAGTTGAAGCCGTTGGTAAAAACGTCACGAAATTCAAGCCTGGCGATGAGGTGCTGGGAGATATTTCGCAGCATCGCTTTGGTGGTTTCGCCTAGTACGTCTGTGCGGGTGAGAAGGCTCTCAGGCTGAAAGCCGAGAGCATGTCATTCGAACAGGCGGCAGCTTTGCCCCAGGCTGCCGCTCTGGCAGTTCAGGGTTTTCGTGACACAAGTGCGATCAAGCCCGGCCACAAGATTCTGATAACGGGGCAGGTGGTGGCGCAGGCTCGTTCGCTGTGCAAATCGCAAAGGCACTCGGGGCAGAAGTTACCGGCGTCGATAGCACCGTAAAACTGGAATCCATGAGCCAGAACGGTGCGGATCATGTGATGGACTATACGAAGGAAGAGTTCACTGAAAATGGTGAACGCTACGACCTGATTCAGGACAACGCAGCTCACCACTCGTTTTTCCACTGCAGGCGTTCATTGAATCCCGGCGGGATCTACGCCATGCTCGGTGGCCCCATTCCTCGAATATTCCAGATGATGATTCTTGGCAAGCTAACTTCACTGTTAGGAAACAAGAAGATTAACTTGATGATCCTCAAACAAAACAAGTATGTGGATTTCTATCTTGAGCTGTTCGAAGCAGGCAAAGTGGCACCCCTCATCGATAAAACATACCCAATGAGCGAGACGGCTGAGGCTTTCCGGTACTTTGGAAAATCACTTCAGTGCGGCAAGATCGTGATCAAAGTGAAAGACGCGGCTGGATAAGGATTCAGACTCAAAATGAAAGCAATTGTTTATCGCAAGTACGGATCTCCGGACGTTCTTTCGTTTGAAGAGGTTGAAAAGCCGATTCCTAAAGACGACGAGATCCTGATTAAGATTCATGCGACTTCCCTGAATTCGTATGACGTGGACTTCCTCAGTGGACGGTCGTTTTTATCGCGGCTCTTTCAAGGTTGGCGAAAGCCAAAAAATAAGATCCTTGGAACCGATGTCGCAGGAACGGTCGAATCAGTCGGCAGCGACGTCACGAAACTGCGGCCTGCCGACGAAGTGTTTGGTGAAGTTAGCACTCGTTTTATATCTCTTGGCTTTGGCGGATTCGCCGAGTACATCTGCGCTCGCGAAGAAAACATGACGCTGAAACCGTCCGGCATGACTTTCGAGGAGGCTTCGGCGATTCCTCAAGTGGCTGCATTAGCGCTTGGCGCTCTCCAGCAGAACGGAGAGATTAGACCCGGTCAAAAGATTTTGATGAATGGTGCAGGCGGTGGCGGTGGGATGTTCGTAGTGCAGCTCGGAAAGCATTTCGGGACTGAAGTTACCGGTGTCGAGAGCACTGAGAAGATCGACATGCTGCGTTCGATTGGCACCGACCACGTGATCGACTACACGAAAGAAGATTTCGCCAAAAAGGGGGAACGCTACGACCTGATTATCGATGTAGCAAACCATCGTTCTGTCTTTCGTTACAAGCGATCGCTGAACCCAGGTGGTGCTTACGGTGCCATTGGTGGCTCTCAAGTTCGTTTTTTTCAGGTAATGCTCGTCGGCCTGCTAATTTCGCTATTCTGGAGCAAGAAAATTGGCACCTCGGGCGGGAATCCGAACGGCGGCACGGACTTGGTATGCGAGCTTTTCGAGGCTGGCAAGGTCAAGCCAATCATCGATCGAACGTATCCGCTAGCCGAGGTCCCCGAAGCATTCCGCTACTTCATGGCAGGTCACGTAAAGGGAAAAAACGTCATCACCATGTGACGGCGCGTGTGGTGGGGTTGTCGTTCAATATCCCGACTCCTGCGGAGGGATCTTCGGTGGATGCGGGGATGGGTGGTGATGCCCGTGCCGACCGCGCGCCCCCTCACCAGATCCCACGACTCCGCTGACTTCGCTCGGGACGCGAGCATTGCACTCTTCCCGAAGCTTGAACTTCTCAATTCAGCCAACTCCACCCGACCTCTCAGAAAACGTATCGTCGATACACAGGAAACTCTCAGGTGGTTGTAACCATTTTGTAATGTTTCACATCTAATAATTGAGTTACACGAAACAGACATTGCTCTTGATTATTTGCAAGACGAAACGGAGGACACATACATGCCACTGAAAAAGCTCATAGCAGGTGCGGTAGCCGCCTCCGCTGTGGCAGCGATATTAATTCAGTCACGCAAATCCTAGCTGACTGATCCGTTTCTCCTCTTTTGCAAGGCCCGAGCCCAA
>Ga0209403_10004192_pt1 | contig 15797 bp, 16 predicted proteins | sample ArcticOcean_MG_C_8_FD_187440 | JGI IMG/M metagenome (GOLD analysis project Ga0209403, IMG submission 187440) | Marine microbial communities from western Arctic Ocean - ArcticOcean_MG_CB11_86 (SPAdes) (version 2) | ecosystem: Environmental > Aquatic > Marine > Oceanic | place: Arctic Ocean... | reverse complement strand
TTGGGGATCGACAGCCCGCCGCTCGCCAGCACCACCGAAGCCGCGGTGAAATCGCCCCGGTCCGTCACAACCTGGAACTGGTCGGTGCGGGTGATTTCGGTGATCGTGTGGCCGAGCCGGAGATCGACGCCCGCCGTGTCGCATTCGGCGAGCAACATGGCGACCACCGCCTTCGCCGAGCCGTCGCAGAACAACTGGCCGAGGGCTTTTTCGTGCCACGGGATGCGGTGCTTATCGATCAGCGCGATGAAATCGTGCTGGGTGTAGCGTGCCAGCGCCGATCTGCAGAAATGCGGATTGCCCGAAATGAAATTCTCCGGCGCGCTGAACAGATTGGTGAAATTGCAACGCCCGCCGCCGGAAATCAGGATTTTCTTGCCGGCTTCGTCGGCATGGTCGAGCAGCAGCACGGACCGCCCGCGCCCGCCCGCCGTCAGCGCGCACATCAGCCCCGCCGCGCCGGCGCCGATGACGATTACGTCGAATTGGTTGGCGTTGGGAGTGGCCATCCTGAGAAGTGTAAACTATTGGCAGGCCGGGATGATTCGTCTCCCCACAATGTTCTCGCCAAGCTTTCCTGGTCCTTCGAGACGCCGCCTAGCAGCGGCTCCTCAGGATGAGGAAAGCTAACAATTCCGCCTGTTTATTCCCCCCTCCTCCTGACGGGCGCGCTCGCGCGCGTCTCGAAGGATGTGAGGCCCCCGGTCTGTCGGGGCGCACCGCCACCCTTGATTCCTGCCGCGACGCCGCCGCCCCCTGGAAGACCGCATTTGTGAAATCGGCGGAACAATTGAAGACGGATAAGCCGAACCACGCGGTGCCCCTGAACGTTGCGCCGCCGAACCCCGCGGTGTCCCTGAACGTCGTGTCGTCGAACCCCGCGTCGCCGGGAAAAATAAATCCTCGAAAATCGGCTTCCGTATCGAATGAATGTTCCTCGAAGTATGCCTTCGACGCGTTTTTCCACGCCCCCGCCGCTTCCAGCGCCGTGCGGTCTGCCAGCATCTTCTCCGCCCACGCGTTCCACGCGTCTCTTCCCTGCTCATACAGCGCGAGGGTTTCTTCCTTGTTCACCGGGCCGCTATCCTCCGCGCCATTTTCACTGTCCCACTCTCACTGCGCCGTCCAGCCGCCGTCGACGATTATGCAGGTGCCGGTGATCAGGGCGGCGGCGGGCGACGCGAGGAAGACGACGGTACCCATGATATCCTCGAGCCGGCCGATGCGGCCGAGCGGGATGCGGCTCAGCGCGTCGTCGCGGAACGCCTCGTTTTCGAAATTGGGCGCGGTCATCGCCGTCAGGATATAGGTCGGGCCGATCGAATTGACGCGGATGTCGTGCGGCGCGAGCTCGACCGCCATCGCCTTGGTCAGGCCCTCGATGGCGTGTTTCGACGTGCAGTAGACGCTGCGCGTCGGAGAGCCGACATGGCCCATCTGCGACGACATGTGGATGATCGAGCCGCCGCCGCCCTGTGCGATCATCTGGCGGGCGATCGTCTGGGCGACGAAAAACGCCGATTTGACGTTGAGGTCGATCACTTTGTCGTAATTTTCCTCCGTCACCTCGACAAAGGGCTGCGGCGCGTTGGTGCCGGCGTTGTTCATGAGGATGTCGATGCGGTCGAGCCCGCCGATTTTCTCCGCGATTTCGGCAAGGTCCATCACGTCGCAGACCAGTGTTGTGGCACTGCCGCCGGACTTGCGGGACTGGCCGGATTGGCTGGCGATCTCCGCCGCAACGGCGTCGAGTTCCGCCCGGGTGCGGCTGACCAGGATCACGTCGGCCCCGGCGCCGGCCAGGGCCAAAGCGCAGGCGCGGCCGATCCCGCGTCCCGCTCCGGTGACCACGGCGGTCTTGCCGTCGAGGCGCATTGTCGGCGTGGTCGGCGGGGCGTCCTGTGTCACAGTCTCGTTCATGTCGTTCTCTCTCGGTCTGTCATTGTCCGGGCCGTTCAGTCCGGGCTGGGCAGCTTGCCACGATAGCGCTTGACCGGCCAAATCGGCGATATTACTGATCGGTCGATAAATAGAGCCGCCGCTACCGAAACGCGCTGCATGTCGGTAGAGTGGCGGCAACCGATCACGTACAGGACAGGGACGACATACAATGGTTCACAAGAACACCGACGGCAATCTCGACATGGGCATTCTCCGCGAAACCGCCGAGAAGTGCAAAAATTGGGGCAAGTGGGGACCGGAGGACGAGGCCGGTACGCTGAACTATATCGGCGCCGCCGAAATCATCGCCGCCGCCGGGCTGATCAAAAAGGGCAAGACGTTCTCGCTCGGTCTCAATTTCGACAATCAGGGGCCGCAATCGGGGCTGTGGGGCAACCGGTTCAACCCGATCCACACGATGCTGGCGACCGGCACTGACGCGGTGGCCGGCAACCAGGACGAGGGCGGCATCCGCTACGCCGACGACATGGTGTCGCTGCCGCTGCAATGCGGCACCCAGTGGGACGCGCTCGGTCACATCTTCTATGACGACAAGATGTGGAACGGCTATGACGCGGCGCTGGTCGATTCCAACGGCGCCCAGAAGAACGGCATCGAAAAGGTGAAGGACAAGATGGTCGGCCGCGGCGTGCTGCTCGACATCGCGCGCCATATCGGTGTCGACGCGCTGTCCGAAGGCGACGCGATATCACGCACCGATCTCGACGACTGCGCGGCGGCCCAGGGGGTCGAGGTCAAGCGCGGCGATTTCGTGCTCGTCCGCACCGGCATGATGGAAGAGCGGCTGAAGAACGGCTGGGGCGGCTATGCCGGCGGCGATGCGCCCGGCCTGTCCTTCGACACCGCTGAATGGCTGTTCGAGAAAGAGGTCGCCGCGATCTGCTGCGATACCTGGGGCTGCGAAGTGCGCCCCAACGAGACGACGGACGCGCAGCAGCCGTGGCACTGGGTCGTGATCCCGATGATCGGCATCACCATGGGCGAGATTTTCGTCATGGGCGAGCTGTCGAAGGACTGCCAGGAAGACGGCGTGTGGGAATTCTTCTTCTGCGCCCCGCCGCTGCCGGTCACCGGCGGCGTCGGCTCGCCGATCAACCCGATCGCGATCAAATAGGCGGGGATCGTCTGATATTACGGTGCCCCCTCTCCCTAAAGGGAGAGGGCTAGGGAGAGGGTGAAACAAGGAAAAACCATGGCCAAACACCTGAAAGAGCGCACCGGCGAGGCCGAAACCAGGGAATACGACGCCAATATCAGGCACACGGTCGAAGATATCCTCGCCGATATCGAGGACCGCGGCGATGCGGCGGTGCGAGAATTGTCGGAGAAATTCGATTCATGGTCGCCCGACAGCTTCCGGCTGTCGGATTCCGACATCGCCGAACTGGTCGCCAGCGTCGCGCCGGAGACCATTGACGACATCAGGTTCGCCCAGGCGCAGGTCCGCAATTTCGCGCAGATCCAGCGCGGCGCGATCAAGGATGTCGAGGTCGAAACCCTGCCGGGCGTGATCCTCGGCCACAAGAATATCCCGGTGAATTCGGTGGGCTGCTACGTGCCCGGCGGCCGCTATCCGATGGTCGCCTCGGCGCATATGAGCGTGGTGACGGCGGACGTCGCCGGGGTGAAGCGGATCATCGCCTGCACGCCGCCGACCGATGGCAAGCCGCATGCCGAAACCGTCGCCGCCATGCATCTCGGCGGCGCCGACGAGATCTATCTGATCGGCGGCATCCAGGCGGTCGGCGCGATGGCGCTCGGCACCGAGACGATTGCGCCGGTCGACATGCTGGTCGGCCCCGGCAACGCCTTCGTCGCCGAGGCCAAGCGCCAGCTTTATGGGCGTGTCGGCATCGATCTGTTCGCCGGGCCGACCGAAATCCTGGTGATCGCCGATGAGACGTCCGATGTGGAGGTGATCGCCACCGACCTGCTCGGCCAGGCCGAACACGGCCCGACATCGCCGGCGATTCTGATCACCACGTCGCAAAAACTCGCCGACGATTTGCAGGGCGAAATCGACGCCCAGCTCACGCGGCTGCCGACCGCCGACGTCGCCGGCGCCGCGTGGCGCGATTACGGCGAGATTATCCTGGTCGACAGCATCGCCGAGGCGGTGACCGAGGCCGACCGCCTTGCCGCCGAGCATGTCGAGGTGCTGACCGAGAACCCGCGCTATTTCCTAGACCACATGACCAATTACGGCGCGCTGTTTTTGGGCCCCGAAACCAACGTCTCCTACGGCGACAAGGTGATCGGCACCAACCATACCCTGCCGACCAAGGGCGCTGCGCGCTATACGGGCGGGCTGTGGGTCGGTAAATTCCTCAAGACCTGCACCTATCAGGAATGCACCGAGGAGGCGAGCGTGGTGGTCGGCGATTACTGTTCCAGGCTCTGCGCCATCGAGAAATTCTGGGGTCACAAGGAACAGGCCGATCTGCGGCTGCGCCGTTATGGCGGACGCAATATCGGCCTCGGCGCGGCGGAGTAAACTCGGCGCAGCGGAGTAAAGAAGCGGATCAGAGGAGAGAGAAATGCCAGATGCAGCAGATGTAGAAAACGTGAAAGTTTCGATGGACGACATGCGGCAGCGCTTTGCGAAATTCAGCGATCTGCAGCCGTCGAAGCAGGCTTTTGTCGATACCCGAATTCCCGAACACGCGCGCGATATCTTCAATGTTATCGGCAAGGGCGTGACCGAGGATCCGGATCTTGCACCGGCGATCGGCGCGGCCGAGGGTTTTAATGTGACCTATGTCGGCGCCGAACCGGGTAAAGGCGCGGCGCTCCATTCGCACCAGACCGTCGAAGTGTTCATCCCGATGTCGGGCCGCTGGGCGGTGTTCTGGGGCGACGAGGGCGAACAGGAAGTCGAGCTCGACACCTTCGACTGCGTCTCTGTGCCGGTCGGCGTGATGCGCGGTTTCCGCAATATCGGCGACGGGCACGCCTATTTGATGGCGATCATCGGCGGCAGCGATTCCGGCAAGGTCGGCTGGGCGCAATCGGTGCTCGACCGCGCCGAGAAAACCGGCCTGAAGCTGGACACCGACGGAAATCTGATTGCGGCGGAATAGCCACGCATGACGGGCGTACAGCCGGGAAAAACGCCGTGACGACGGCCGGGAAAATCGCCGTGATAACTGGCGCGGAGTTCCCAGCGCATGCGGGCTGAAATGTTCGGTGGCTTCGGCCGCGCGCTGTCGAGCCCGCATTACCGGCTGTATGCCTGCGGCCACATCGCCAATGTGTTCGGCTGGTGGGGCAACCGGCTCGGGGTTGGCTGGCTGACATGGGAGCTCACCGGTTCCGCCGGCTGGCTCGGCATCGTTGCCTTTGTCGGCATGATTCCGGTCACCCTGATCTCCCCCTTTGCCGGCGTGCTTGCCGACCGCCACGGTCACCGCCAGATGGCGATGATCGCCGGTGTGTCGGGCGGTATCGTCACCCTGACCCTGGCGCTGCTGGCCATCGGGGGACTGGCGACCCTGCCGCTGCTGCTCGGTCTCAGCATGCTTCAGGGCTGCGCGTTCGGCGCTGAATTCCCGGCCCGACAGGCGCTGATCCCGCAGCTTTGTGAGCGCGAAAATGTCTCGGCCGCCCTGGCCTTCAACGCGACCACGTTTCAGGTCGGCACGTTTCTTGGCCCTGTGCTTGCCGGGTTCCTGATCACCCAATACGGCACCGGGGCGTCGATTTTGCTATTCGCCGGCACCAATTTCTGGATGGCGCTGATGATCCTGCTGATTCGGTTCCGCCCGGCGCCGCGCGATCCCGGCGACACGCGCAGTTTCCTGTCAGAGATCGTCGAGGGCTTTCGCTATATCGCCGCCACTCCGGCGCTGCGCCTGCTGTTCATGATCGCGTTTATCAGCGGGTTGCTGCTGCGACCCTATACAGAATTGCTGCCGGGATTTTCCGACAAGGTGTTCGGCCGCGGGCCCGAGGGGCTGGCCGCGCTGACCGCCGCCGCCGGGTTCGGCGCGCTCATCTGCGGAGTGTTGCTGGTGTTTCGCGGCCGCGCGGCCGGTCTGGTGCGCATCATGCTGGGCGGCGCGATCACCGGGTCCATCGTCCTTGCCCTGTTCGCGACGACAAATACCCTGACGTCCGGCGTTGCCGTGCTCGCCGTCGCCGCCTTTCTGATGCTGGGGTGCCATGTCGGCGCCTATAGCCTGATCCAGAACGCCACCGATGCCGAAATGCGCGGCCGGGTGATCAGCGTGAATGTCTCGATCAGCATCGGCGGCCCGGCCCTCGGCGCGCTGCTGATCGGCTGGCTTGCCGAGGCGGTCGGCCTGCAATGGGCGGTCGCCTCCAGCGCGTTGCTGGCGCTATGTGTCGTGCTCGCGCTGCTACCCGCCGTCCGCCGCGCCACCCCGGCGATGGAAAAGGATTAGGATTGCGCCCGCGCCGGCCCATTGCGCGGGCCGTGTGTCGCCCTTAAATTTGTCAGGATGCCGGGGAAGACGCGCGACCGGCGAACGACCCCGGCCTGCCGTGTCCGGTGCGGCAAGGCGGCGAGCCTGACGGGTTGGAAGTTGGAGCATCGGCGGAGAAGGAAAACTCATGATCGAACTGTATCATCACTCGACGTCGGTCTGCGCCGCGAAGGTTCGCCTGGCATTGGCGGAAAAGAATCTCGGCTGGAAAGGTCATTTCGTCGATCTTCTCAAGGGGGAGAATTTTCGCCCCGAATACCGGCGCCTCAACCCCAAGGCCCAGGTGCCGACACTGATTTACGACGGCAAGATCATCGTCGAGTCCAATATTATCAACGAGTTCCTGGAAGACATCTTTCCCGAAATTGCGCTGCGCCCGTCAGATCCGGTGGAGACCGCCCGGATGCGCCAATGGGGAAAACTGCTGGACGACGAATTGCACATGGCGTGCAGCGTCATAACCTACACCGCGACCCACCGGTACACGGTGATGGAGCTGTCGACGGAAGAGCTCGAACATTTTCTCGAACAAACGCCGGATCCCGCCTATCGCGCGCGCAAGCGGTCATGGATCCTCGACGGCGCCGATGCGCCCGATGTCGGTGAGGCGATGCTTCAGTTCGACAGGGCCTTGGGCAAAATGGAGGATACGCTGTCCTCCCAGGCATGGCTCGCCGGTGACGCCTTTTCGTTGGCGGATATCGGTCTCACGCCGTATATCAATCGTCTCCAGATGCTTAATTTTACCGGGCTCTGGGATCGTCGGCCCCGCGTGGCGGACTGGTTCGAGCGCATCCGCGCCCGGGCAAGTTTCCAATCCGCCGTCACCGACCACATCCCGGAGAGCATGATTTCGCAAATCGGCGAGAGGGGCAGCAAAAGCTGGCCCGCATTTCGCGACAAGCTCCAGGCTGGCTGACTGGCGGGAGACGGCGTTGGCTTTCGGCCGTCAACGCCCTTTAAACACCGCCGCCCGGCCCTCGCGGTGGGCAGCCAGGCCTTCGTCGACATCTTCCGAAAATTCGAGCGCCAGGCGCAATTCGTCCGACAGGGCGCGGGCCTCGGCGAAGCCGGGAACCCGGCGTTCGCGCAGGATGCGTTTCGCGCCGCGGGTCGCCAGCGGGCCGTTGGCGCCGATGGTCAGCGCCATCGTGTTGGCGGCGTCCTTTAGTCCGGCGCGCGGGTGCAGGCCCTGTACAAGTCCGTATCGTTCCATTTCCGCCGCGCTGACCTCCCGTCCGGTGCATATAAGCTCAAGGGCGCGGGCATGACCAACTGCCATGCCGAGGCGGTGGGGCGCGCCGGCGCCGGGGAATCCGCCCCATTTGGCTTCGGGCATGGTCAGGATGGCATCGTCGGCGGCGAGCCGGATATCGCAGGCGAGCGCCAGTTCCACCGCGCCGGCCATGATCGTGCCGTTGATCGCGGCGATCACAATCTGCGGCAGCGCGGCTAGCGCATCGAAGATGCGGTTGGCGAGACGTACGAACTCGATGACCTCGTCCTTCGACATCGCGGCGCGGATATCGGGGTTCAGCAGCCCGGCGGAAAACACCGCGTCGCCCGCACCGGCGACCACGACGGCATGGATATCCGTATCGGCGGCGATGTCGTCGACGATACGGCCGAGCAACGCCATCGAGTCCGGTGTCAGACGGTTGAGATCGTCCGGCCGGTTCAGCGTGATCGCCGCCACCGGCGGGTTCTTGGAAACAATGATGTCGGCCATGCCGTCCTCCCGCTATTTGCGGGTGAAGGTTAGCACGGCGGGCAGGCGAAGCGACCCGGTCTAGCCGCATTTCCGCGATCGGGTGCGGGCTATTTCCTGCCGCGCGAGCGCAGGATCAGCCAGGCGGCGCCGACCCCGAGGATGACACCGCCGATGGTCGACGGTTCCGGAATGACCTCAGCCGCCCAGGCGGGTGTTGCGAGCGTGGCGAAGACGATTGAGAGGGCAGTCGTTTTGGCGGTCATACGCGTCATAAGGGTGCTCCGAATTGATGCCGCACCATGTAAACAGGCGATCGTAAAAATTCGTCTAATTTTTTCCAAAACAATTAATTGTTATTTTTCAATATATTAGAATGTGATTGGCGAACCCGTTTCCGAGTCCGCGCTTAAATCTTCCCCAGTGCCGTCAGTATCTTTTTCGGGGTGAACGGCATGCTGGTGAGCTTGGCGTCGAACGACGACAGGGCGTCGTTGATCGCGTTCATCACCGCTGCCGGCGCGCCGCAGGTGCCGGCTTCGCCCGCCCCCTTGGCGCCGAGATCGGAATCGGTGGTCGGCGACACCGCGTGGCCGCACACGATGTCCGGCAGCTCGGCGGCCATCGGCACCAGGTAATCTGCCATATTGGCGTTGAGCATCTGGCCTTCTGAATCGTACAGGCATTCTTCCCACAGTGCACCGCCGAGGCCCTGGACCACGCCGCCGCGGATTTGCTCGTCGACCAGCAGTGGGTTGATGACCGTGCCGCAATCCTCAATGCACCAGTGGTTCAGCAGCGTGATGAATCCGGTGTCGGTGTCGACCTCCAGATAGGACGCCTGCGCGCCGTTGGTAAACGCGAAGGGAAACTTGCGCGGCACGTAATGCCGAGTCGCGACCAGTTCGGCCTGGAAACCGTCGGGCAGGGTGTCCGGGCGGTAATAACAAATACGCCCGATCTCATCGAGCCCGATACGCTCATTGCCGCTATCCGCATCGACAACCACACCATTCCGGATGTCGAGGGTGGAGGCATCTTCTTGCAGCATCGCCGCCGCCGCGTCGAGAATCTGCAGCCGCAGCGCGCGGCCGGCCTGGGCCACCGCCTCGCCGCCGATCCCCGCCGCGCGCGATCCCCAGGTACCGCCGCCATAGGGCGTGTGCTCGGTATCGCCGGTGATGATCTTGAGCCGGTCGGGGGTGACGCCCACGGCGGTCGCCGCGACCTGCGAAATCACCGCCTCCATCCCCTGGCCCTGTTCGGTCGCGCCGGTGGACACGAAGACGTTGCCCTTGGCGTCGAGCCGCATGGTCGCCCCGTCCTGCGCCGAAATTCGCGCGCCGCCGACGCCGTAGAACATGGCCGACGGGTTGGTTACCTCGATAAAGCTGGCAAACCCGATGCCGCGATAGATGCCGTCGGCGCGTTTGGCGTCACGGTCGGCCTTGAGCGCCTCGTAATCCATTTCCGCCAGCATCTTTGACATGCATTCCTCGTGCGAGAGATTCTCGAACGGCATGCCCTGCACCGATTTGGCGGGGTAGGAATCGTCGGGCCAGAAATTTTTCTGGCGAAACGCCACCGGGTCCATGCTGACCGCCCGCGCCGCCGAATCCACCAGGCCTTCGGTGACCGCGCATTTGATCGGGTGCCCGACGGCGCGGTACTGGCACATCATTGCCTTGTTCTGATAGACGACGTTCGCGACGGCCCGGTAATTGTCGAACATATAGGGTCCGCCAATCATGTTGACGACCTGATTGGCCTCGATCGCGCTGGTGCGGGGATACATCGAATAAGGGCCGACGCCGGTCAGATCGTCGATCTCGAAAGCGAGGATCGTGCCGTCGCTTTTGAGCGCGATCTTGCCTGTCACCCGGTGGTCGCGGGCGTGGATGTCGCTGGTGAAGCTTTCAAGCCGGTCGGCGATGAACTTGACCGGGCGCTTGAGCAGGATCGACAGCCCGACGGTGGCGATCTCGTCGGCATAGGTGTGAACCTTGATGCCGAACGAGCCGCCGACATCGCGGGTGATCACCCGGACCCGGTGTTCTTCGAGCCGGAACTGGGTGGCGAGGATGTTCTGGACCATGTGCGGGCACTGGTTGTTGTGCCACACGGTGAGCTGTTCTTCGGACGGCTCGAATTCAGCGACCAGACCGCGGGTCTCCAGACACACCCCGGTATGCCGGCCGAAAACGAAGGTCTCCTCGATGACGTGATCGGCGTCGGCATAGGCCGCGTCGACATCGCCGAAATCGGCGTTGCGGCGCCACGCGAGATTGTCGCCGAGACTGTCATGGATAACGGGGGTTCCGGGGTCGGTCGCAGTTTCGGAATCGGTCGCCGCGGGCAGCACCTCCCAGTCGATCTCGACCAGGGCGGCGGCGTCTTCGGCGCGCGCGCGGCTGTCGGCGACGACGGCGACGACGGCTTCGCCCTGCCAGCGGGCAGTGTCGAGCGGCAGGGCGTATTGCGGCGCCGATTTCAGGCCTTCGAGATGGGTCAGCACGCCGACCCAGGGATCGCAGATTTCCGCCATCTCCTTGGCGGTCACGACAGCGACCACGCCGGGCATCGCCTTGGCGGCCGCGGTATCGATCGATTTCATCCTTGCATGGGCGTGGGGCGAGCGGACAAAGACCGCGTGGACCATGCGTTTAAGCTCGATATCGTCGACGAAAGTACCGCGGCCTTCGGCGAGGCGCGGTGCGTTGGGGCGCGGGACCGAGCGGCCGATATAGGAATTCGGGCGGTCGAGGATCCAGCGGTCCGTGATCATGTCGGTCATGCCGATGCTCCCTTGTTGCGCGCCATTTCAACCGCGTCGACAATGGCCTGATAACCGGTGCAGCGGCAGTAATTGCCGGAGATGAATTCGCGGATTTCGGTGCGGCTGGCGTCGGGTTTGCGCGCCATCAGTTCGGCGAGGGTCAGCAGCATGCCGGGTGTGCAGAAACCGCATTGCAGGGCGTTGCGTTCGACGAAAGCGTCCTGCAGATCGCGGATTTCGCCGGTCTCGCTGACCCCCTCGATGGTCCACACGTCGGCGCCGTCGGCCTGGGCGGCGACCATAAGGCAGCCGCGCACGATGCGCCCGTCGACGCGGATTGTGCAGGCGCCGCAAACGCCGTGTTCGCAGCCGACATGGCTGCCTGTCAGACCCACATCATAACGCAGGAAATCGACCAGGCTGGTGCGCGCCTCGACACGGCGGGTTACGGCCTCGCCATTGACGGTCAGATTGATGTCGACATGTTTGTCCATGGTCAGGCTCCTGCGAGCGGGCTGAGGGTGCGCTTGACCAGCACCCCCGCCAGATGTTTGCGCATCGGTCCGTCCGCATTGAGATCGTCGGGCGGATCGAGCTCGTCCTTGAGCGCCGCGGCGAGCCGGTCGGCAAGCTCTTCGGACCAGACTTCTCCGTTCAGCAGTGCCGCGGTCTGCGGTGCGCCAATCGGACGGTCGCCGGCATTGAAGAACACCAAATGTGCCGCGCCGAATGTGCCGCCGTCGATTTCGACATGGGCGGCGAGCCCGATGATCGCATAATCGCCATGGCGGCGCGCCAGTTCCATGAACCCTGATTTCCAGCCCGGTGCGATTTTGGGGACCGACACCGCTGTCAGTATTTCGTCGGGCCCGATGGCGGTCTCGTAAAGACCTTTGAAAAAATCCGCCGCGGCGACGTCGCGCTCGCCGGCGCTGCCGGCGATATGCATGGTCACTCCCAGGGCGACCGCGCAGGCCGGCAGTTCGGCGGCCGGGTCGGCGAAGGCGATGGAGCCGCCGAACGTGCCGCGGTTGCGGATGGCGGGATGGGCGACATGGTCCATCGCCTGGGCAATCAGGGGCGTGTGGGTTGCAACGGCTTCAGACGTTTCGACATCGACGTGCCGGGTCATCGCGCCGATACGCAGCGCGTCAACGTTATCGGAAATGCCCGCCAGGCCGTCGATCCGGTTGATGTCGATCAGCAGTTCGGGTTCCGACAGACGCATGTTGAGCGTCGCCATCAGGCTCTGGCCACCGGCGAGAATTTTTGCGTCGTCGCCATATTCGGCGAGCAGGCCGAATGCCTCGTCGAGCGTTTCCGCCTGGGCATATGCAAAGGGTGCCGGTTTCATGGACTTTCCCCACCTTGTCGTTTTATGCTGCTGAGCAGTTGCTTATTAACGATCATTTTGACCGTCGCCGCGGCAAGGTCAAGGAGTATGGATGGCCGATCAGGACACCCAAAGCGAATTATCCGCCGAACAGCCGGTACGCCGGCGTTTGCCGCCGGCGGAGCGCGAACGCCAGATCGTCGACGGCGCGATCCGTTACTTCGCCGAAGTCGGGTTCGATGGCCAGACGCGGGAGCTGGCGCGCCGGCTGGGCATTACGCAGCCGCTTCTGTTCCGCTACTTCCCGACCAAGGACGATCTGATCGACCGGGTCTATGAGGAGGTCTATCTGCGGCGCTGGAAAGACGAATGGACCACCGGACTGAAAGACCGCTCGCTTCCGCTGGAAGCACGTCTTGTCCGCTATTACGAAGATTACGCGGCGACAATTTTCAATTACGAATGGATCCGGATTTTCATGTTCTCCGGCCTCAAGGGCGAGCCGATCAATACGCGGTATCTGGAAATCGTGCGCGAACGCATTCTCGCGGTGGTCTGCGGCGAATTTCGCCATGATTTCGGACTGCCCCATCCGTCGGATGTTCCGGTCGGCGCCGATGAGATGGATATCGTGTGGTCGCTGCACGGCGCGATTTTTTACCTCGGTGTGCGCAAATGGGCTTATCAGCAGTCGATTCCCGACGATCTGTCGGCCTATATTGGCCGCAATGTTCGTACATTTCTGGGCGGCGTCGAACCGGTATTGCGCGATCATTTTAAGGACGCGCCGCCATCCTAAAATCGGCCCTAAAATCGGTGCTGAAATCGGTTGACCGGACCGACAGGCATATTAAATTATCGTTTGATAAATAGGGAAAACACCCATGAGCCTTAGTTCTCTCGATCATTGTTCCATTCGCACCGTCAAGCTGGACGCGACCCGCAATTTCTATGTCGATATTCTTGGCATGGAAGACGGCGACCGGCCCGAGTTTCCGTTTCCCGGCGCGTGGCTCTATGTCGACGGGGTGGCGGTGCTGCATCTGGTCGGTGTCGATCCGGACGATCCGTCGGGTCTGCAGCAATATCTCGGCGGCGCGACCGATGCGGAATCGCTGACCGGGTCCGGCGCCTTCGATCATATCGCGTTCCGCGCGAAGGATGCCGATACGCTGATCGCCCGGCTCAAGGACAAGGGCTATCCGTTCCGCGAACGCCAGGTGCCGTCGATGGATCTGTTCCAGGTGTTTGTCGACGATCCCAACGGTGTCACCGTTGAGCTCAATTACTGGGCCGAGGATCAGAAGGCGGCCTAACCGATGGCCGACGCGCCCGCATTCGCCACATCCAACGACGCGCCCGGCCGGGAAGAGATGGTCGCGCGCGCCGCGGCACTGACGGCTGTGCTGGCAGCGCGGGCGGAAGACGTCGAGCGGAGCCGCATGATCCACCCCGATACGGTGCGCGATCTGTGGGACACGCGGTTATGGACGGCGGTCAAGCCCAAGCGCTATGGCGGGCTGGAGCTCGATTACGGCGTCTTCATCGATCTGTCGGACCATATCGGCCGCGGCTGCGCGTCTACCGCATGGATTTTCGGCAATCTGCTGAGCCATGACTGGATGCTGGCAATGTGGCGGCCCGAGGCCCAGGACGAGGTGTGGAAGGATAACCCGACCGCGCTGATCGCCTCGTCGCTGGTGGCGACGGCGGGGACGGCAAAGCCGGTGGCCGGCGGATACGAAATTTCCGGCGAGTGGCCTTATTGCAGCGGTATCGATCCGAGCGACTGGATGATGATGGCGGCGATGATCGACGATGACGGGCCGCGCCGGCCGCTGTGGCTGGTCGTGCCGCGCGCCGCGTTCGAGGAAATCGATACCTGGCAGGTCAGCGGTCTGGTCGGCAGCGGCAGTCGAGATGTGAAATGCGACGGCGTCTTTGTGCCCGATCACATGACCCTGTTCCCGCATGAGGCGCGCGGCGGGCCGACGCCGGGGTCCGTCCACGTGCCGGCGTTGCTGTACCAGTTGCCGGTGCTTGGGCTGTTTCCCCATATCCTGGTTGGGCCGATGGTCGGTATCGCCCAGGGCGCCTATGACGATTATGTCGGCGAAATCCGTGACCGCACGGCGACCTACAATTCTTCCAAACTGGCCGAGCACACCCAGATCCAGATGAAAGTGGCCGAGGCCGGCGCCCTTATCCAGGCGGCGCGGCTAATGGCCCACGACAATATCCGGGAGGCCGAACGTGTCGCCGAATCTGGCAGAATTCCGACCGTCGCCGAAAAAACCCGCTGGCGGCGTGACGGCGCCTACGCGGCGCAGAATTGCGTGAAATCTATCCAGATTCTGCAATCGGCCATCGGTGCTGCGGGAAACTATCTCAGTCATCCGTTCCAGCGCCGGTTCCGCGACATGCATGCGGCCGCGTCGCAGATTCAGGTGAATTTCGACATCAACGGCGCTGAATTCGGCCGCGTCGAGCTTGGGCTAGAGCCCTTCAACAAGGGAATCTGATCATGCCGCGCCTGCCTGCGCTGTCCGCGAAGGAAGCCGAAGCCGTCCAGAAGGATCTCGGAATCTATACCGATAATATGGGCGGCACCCTGCCCAACAGCGTCCTCACGCTGGCGCGCCGCCCCACTATCCTGAAGGCGGTCACCGACCTGTGGTACGAGACCATCATCGCGCCCGGCACGGTGGCGAAAGATCTGAAATGGCTGGCCGCCCATGTGGTCAGCGTGTCGGCGGGCTGCCAGTACTGCGCTGCGCATACTGGCGAAAACACGGTGATTTCGGACATGCCCGCCGAGAAGATTGAGGCGGTGTGGGATTATGAAACCAGCCCGCTGTTCAGCGACGCCGAGCGCGTCGTACTCAGGATCGCGCAATCCGTCGCCCAGGTGCCGAACGCGGTGACCGACACAGATTTCGAGGAGCTGCGCCGGCACTGGAATGACGATCAGGTTGTCGAGATCATCGCCGCCATTTCGACCTTCGGCTTTTTCAACCGGTGGAACGACACGCTGGCGACAGAGCTCGAATCGTCGCCGCTGAAATTCGCCGAAGAGCATCTGTCCGGCGCCGGCTGGAACGTCGGCAAGCATAAAGCGGAGTAGGTGCGGAATAGGGCGCGCCGTCGCAGTGAACGGAAAACCGGGGCTCGGGACATGAAGAAGATCGTCGCTGACCGACTGAAGGAAGAAGCCCGATGAGACGTTCGATGGCGCCGGCAATCCTGGCAATCCTGGCAGTGATGGCCGTGTTCCCCGCGTTTGCCGATACGTCCTATGCCGGGCTTCAGCAGCGTCCGATCAAGGCGCTGTCGGCGCAGCAGATCGACGATCTGCGGGCCGGGCGCGGGATGGGGATGGCGCTGGCGGCGGAGCTCAATGATTATCCCGGTCCGCGATATGTGCTCGATCTGTCCAACAAGCTGGGGCTGACGCCGGCACAGCGCAAACGGGTGTCCCGCCTGTTCGCCCAAAAGCGTGCGGGCGATGCCGAACTCCGGTCGATCACGGCCGTCATCGCGCGCCGGAACGGCGATCTCCGCTACGTTCATCTC
>Ga0209403_10004190_pt1 | contig 15801 bp, 12 predicted proteins | sample ArcticOcean_MG_C_8_FD_187440 | JGI IMG/M metagenome (GOLD analysis project Ga0209403, IMG submission 187440) | Marine microbial communities from western Arctic Ocean - ArcticOcean_MG_CB11_86 (SPAdes) (version 2) | ecosystem: Environmental > Aquatic > Marine > Oceanic | place: Arctic Ocean... | reverse complement strand
CCGAACATGCTGATGAGGGTGAAAGCTCTGTCGGCGCGCGGGTAGAGATCGACCATATGGGTCCGACTTTGATGAATATGTGGGTTGAAGTGCGGGCCGAGGTGATTGAGATTAAGGGCCCAAAGGTGGTCTTCGATGTTGAGGTTCACGACGCCCTGGATCAGGTCGGCAAGGCACGGCATATCCGCTTCATGATTGATAAGATGGGGCAAAAGGGACGGCTGGAGAAAAAGGCTGCCAGGGCCAAGGAAGCCGGCGCGCTATAAGCAACCATGATTAACGCGGGATTTACTAGCTCGCTTGCCGGAACGATTTGCCGACACCGCGGCGCGTGGTAATTTAGAGCCAACACGCAACCTAACGATCACCGCGGAAGGAGCGGAAAATATGAACGATCAGGATCCTATTGTCATTGTGGGCGGCGCACGTACGGCCATGGGCGGCATGCAGGGCGATTTCGCCCCCCTGACTGCATCACAGCTAGGCGCAGGTGCGATCGCGTCCGCCATGCAGCGGGCCGGAATAAGCGGCGATGATGTTGATGAAGTCATCATGGGCAATGTCCTTGGCGCGGGGCAGGGCCAGGCACCGGCGCGGCAAGCCTCCAAGGGTGCCGGCATTCCCGATGCCGTGGGCGCCACCACAATCAATAAGATGTGCGGATCCGGCATGAAGGCCGCCATGTTCGGCCATGACCTGCTGGTGGCCGGTTCGGCGACTGTGGTGGTAGCGGGCGGCATGGAAAGCATGACCAACGCGCCCTACCTGTTGCCACAAGCACGCAGCGGCATGCGCTTGGGGCATGGCGAGGTCAAGGATCATATGTTCCTGGACGGCCTGGAAGATGCCTATGACAAGGGTTTGGCCATGGGTGTGTTCGCAGAACAGACGGCGCAACACTACCAGTTTACCCGCGAGCAGCAGGATGCCTATGCCATAGAATCCCTGCGGCGGGCCCAGTCGGCTACCACGGACGGCAGCTTTGCCGGAGAAATCACCCCGATTACAGTCACGGAACGCCGGGTTGAGCGGGTGGTGGAGATCGACGAACAGCCGGGCAAAGCCAATATCGAGAAAATCCCGTCGTTGCGCCCTGCCTTCGCCACGGACGGCACTGTGACGGCGGCTAATTCATCCTCTATTTCCGATGGTGCCGCAGCCCTGATCATGATGCGGCAATCGGAAGCGGAAAAGCGCAGCCTGACACCATTGGCACGAATTGCCGGCCATTCCAGCCACGCGCAAGAGCCGGCCTGGTTCACCACCGCGCCCATCGGCGCCCTCAACACTCTGTTCGAGAAAATCGGTTGGGACAAGGTGGATGTGGATCTGTTCGAGGTTAACGAGGCATTCGCCGTGGTGACCATGGCAGCCATGAAGGAACTGGGCCTGCCCCATGACATCGTCAATATTCATGGCGGCGCCTGTGCCCTGGGCCATCCCATCGGCGCCTCGGGCGCACGCATCCTGGTCACCTTGATGGCGGCCCTGCAAAAGACCGGTGGAAAGCGCGGCGTCGCCACCTTATGCATCGGCGGCGGCGAGGCCACGGCCATGGCCCTGGAGATGCTGCACTAGAGACCGGCCGTGCGGAGCCAAAATTGCAGGGGTGATAGCGTGCTGTTTAGCGATGACCAGATCATGGTGCGCGATATGGCGCGGGATTTCGCCCAGCGGGAATTAGCCCCGAACGCCGCCCAATGGGACCGCGAGGCCAAGGTGCCCCGCGAGGTTCTGGCGGCGATGGGCGAGCTGGGCCTGCTGGGCATGTGTGTGACCCCCGAATGGGGCGGCGCCGGTACGGATTATCTGTCCTATCTGTTGGCGGTGGAGGAAATTGCCGCCGGCGACGGGGCCACCTCTACCATCATGGCGGTAAACAACGTGCCGGTCTGCGCGGCCCTGGTGGGTTATGCCACCGACGAACAAAAGGCCCGGTTTCTGGTTCCTCTGGCCAGGGGTGAAGATATTGGCGCGTTTCTATTGACCGAGCCGCAGGCTGGCTCCGACGCCTCGAACCTACGCACGACGGCCAGGCGGGACGGGGACAGCTACATCATTAGCGGTGAAAAACAGTTTATAACCTCTGGCGCCATCGCCGGCACGGCGATGATCTTCGCGATCACCGACCCGGATGCGGGGGCCAAGGGCATCAGTTGTTTCCTGTCCCCGACCGCCGCCCGTGGCTATAACGTGATCCGCATTGAAGACAAACTGGGCCAGCGCGGTTCCGATACGGCGCAGATATCCCTGGATAATTTAGAAGTGTCGGCGGACATGATGCTGGGCAGGGAGGGCGAGGGCTACCGCATTGCCCTGGCCAACCTATCCACCGGGCGCATTGGTGTCGCGGCCCAGGCCATTGGCATGGCACGGGCCGCGTTCGAGCATGCCCTGGATTACGCCCACGAGCGCAAGGCCTTTGGCAAACCTATCTTTGAACATCAGGCCGTGGCCTTTCGCCTGGCGGAAATGGCCACCGGGATCGAGACCGCCCGCCAGTTGATGCATCACGCCGCCTCCATGCACACGGATGGTCTGACCTGCGGCAAGGAAGCCTCCATGGCCAAGCTGTTCGCGTCCGAGATGGCGGAAGAGGTTTGTTCGGATGCGATCCAGACTTTGGCGGGCTACGGTTATCTGAACGATCATCCGGTGGAACGGATCTACCGCGATGTCCGGGTGACACAAATTTACGAGGGCACTTCGGACATCCAGAAATTATTGATCAGCCGCGCCATTCAGGCGGAATGATGGCGCGCGACAGCGCCCCGCCGCGAGGGATAAAATATGACCGACGCAGCTTCTAAGAACCTGCCCCTGAGCGGCTTAACCGTGCTGGAAATGGGCTCTTCCATCGCCGCACCTTTCGCGGGCCGAATTTTCAGTGATTTTGGCGCGACGGTTTGGAAAGTGGAACCGCCCGTGGTTGGCGACGCGGCGCGCGGTTGGGGCACGGCCCGGATCGGCGGCACCGGCGCGGCATTCCAGGCCTTCAACAAGGAAAAACGCTCCATTACCGTCGATTTCACCAGCCACGAGGAACTTGACCGCCTGCGCCGCCTGATCACGGAAAAAGCCGATGTGGTGCTGCAAAACCTGCGCCCCGGCGTGGTCGATAATTTCGGCCTGGATGCGGCAACTGTGATGGCAGGTAATCCAGCCTTGATCTATTGCAATATGGGTGCATTCGGATCCTTCGGGCCCATGAAAAACGCGCCTGGATACGATCCATTGATCCAGGCTTTCTCCGGTATCGCCGATGCCACGGGCGAGGTTGGTGGCGAGGCTGTCCGTGTTGGGGTGCCCTTGATCGATATCGGCACCGGCATGTGGGCCGCAATCGGTATTCTGACCGCCCTGCAACAACGCCATGCCACGGGGCGCGGTTGCCTGGTCGACGCGGCCATGTTCGAAACCGCCCTTGCTTGGCAAAGCATGAACTTCGCCAATCATGAAGCGGGCGCCGGTTGGCCCGAACGCATGGGCTTGCGGGGCCCCATGGTGATACCCAATGATGGCTATGAAACGGCGGACGGAAAGTTGATGCTGACCACCGGTACGCCGCTGCAGTTTAAGCGGTTTTGCGGTGTTATTGAACGTCATGATCTATTGGAGGACCCCCGTTTTGCGACCAACGATGGGCGCGTGGCCAACAGCGAGGCGTTTAAAGCCACCATAAACGAGACCTTGGCCAGACGTGCCCGGGCCGAATGGAGTGCCCTGTTCAGCGCGGCCGATGTCCCCAATGCGCCGATCCAATCCCTGGGCGAGGCTATAGAGCATCCTCAGACTGTCGCCTCGGGTATCATGCAGGATAGCCCCGACGGTAGCTTTCGCCTGTTCGCCATGCCCCTGCGTTTTGATGGCGAACGTCCCGGTTTCCGGCGCGCCGCGCCTGAGCTAGGTGAAGCTACCCAGGAAGTTTTCGCCTTCATGACGGAATAGGCAGGCGGACATGACAAGGGCGGAAATTGATAAATATTGCCGCGCCTTCAAGGGGGCAACCAATGTGGAACAGTGGGGTGGCGCCTCGGCTTGGAACCTTGGCGGAAAAAATTCGCGATCTGCTCCAAATAGGCCCCGGCCGATCGCCCAAAGATCGCCTTTAAATGCAGCGATCTGGCTTATACCGTTCTGTGCTAGCGGCCCGGCAGTATTCCCTCGCCCCATCTGGCGCGGGCCAAATGGGTCAAGCCGGAAGCCGCCGACGTCATGAGAAATCGGGATACTAGGGAATATTTTGCGGCGACTTATTTCATCATCATGGCAAAAATGACGAGAGCGCAACGCAATGAACTTAGATTGACCCTGCCGTAGAAGGTTAAACTGAAAGCTAAACCGGGAACCTGAATGGCAGATGCCGCGGACCGCGAACCTGACCGCCGGCCCAGGTGACCGCATCGGGGTCAGACAATTCGAACTCCGGTATCCGTTCGAACCAGACCCGCAGCGCCACGTCCATTTCCATCCGCGCCAGGTTGGAGCCGGCGCAACGGTGCGAGCCGATGCCAAAGGCGATATGACGGTTCTTCGCGCGGTCCAGGATCACCCTGTCCGCATTCTCGAACACCTCCGGATCGTGATTGGCGGCAGGGAAGCTCAGCAATACCTTGTCGCCGGTCCTGAAGGTAACGCCGCCCGTCTGGACTTCCTCCGTTACTTCACGGGCCATGGTCACGGGTGAATAAAATCGCAGCATCTCTTCGATGGCGGAAGGAAACAAATTGGGCTCGGCTGCTATGCGGCGGCGGTCCTCCGGATGGGTGGAAAAATGCCACAACGCCGAACTGATGGAACTCCACGTGGTATCAATACCCGCCACCAGCAGCAGATTGCACATGCCTACCACGGCCTTTCTGGCGATCGGCTGGCCATCGATTTCCTGTTCCAGCAAACGGGATATTAAATCACCCCTGGGGCTCGCCTTGCGGGCGTCGACCAGTTCGCCAAAGAACTGCCGGAGGATACCCCGGTATTTAACCCTCTTGACGGGGTCGGTCATGCCCTCTTCGATCAGGCCGCGTACCCAGCCGACGAACTCATCGGACCGCTCGCTATCCACGCCGATCACATGGGCGATGGTTTTGGCCGGAATATGCACCGCGTAGTCCAGGGCCGCATCGCATTTTCCTGTGCCGATAAAGCCGTCGATCAGATCGTGACATAGCTGTTCGGCGTAGGGCCGGTACGGCTCCACCGCCTTGGGTGTGAACAGCGGCAGGATCAGGCGGCGCATGGGGATATGCTCAGGCGGATCGGAGGTAATTGGCGGCGCGGAATTGCCGTACTCTTCCAGGATGGGATCGAACGCCTCTTCCTCCTTGGATTGACTGACCACCAAGGGGTCCTGCGAGGAGAGCGCCGGCACCATGCGCACGAAGGTCTGCATATCTTCATAACGCGTGGGCAGCCAGGAACCACCCCAGCGTTCCGTATGGGCGATGGGGCATTTGTCACGCAGCTCATTCCAGACCGGCACCGGGTCTTTGACATAGCTGGCATCGAAGATATCGTAATCCGTGGCCCAATCATCCACCGGCGGCGTTTTGGTCATTTTGACGGCTTCCCCGCATCCCGCACATATTCGATCGCGAATTCCGGGCAATTTTCGACCGCGAGTTTCGCCTTGGCTTCAAGTTCGGGCGGTACATTGCCGTCATTCAACGCGGTCGCGGTGCCGTAGTCGTCCACATCAAACAATTCCGGCGCCAGAGCGCAGCATCGATTATGCCCTTCGCATTTCTCTGCATTTACCTTGACCCGCATTGCTGCTACCTCCGTCCTTTTAACTGCCGTATTTGGCTTACTTCGCTATTTAGGCAAGACTAATCCCACGATGCCGGGTTGTCCACGAAAGGGAGCAGGCCCATAATCGTGAAAGATAAACTACAAGCATAGATAATGGGTATTTCGGGAGAGACCGATATGGGATTGGTTGATGGAAAGGTCGCCTTGGTGACCGGTGGGGCCTCCGGCATTGGCCGGGCTTGCGCGGAAACCCTGGCGCGGGAAGGCGCCCAGGTAGTGATCACCGATATTGATCCCGACGGCCTGACCGGGACCCTCCGCCGGATTGAGGCCACGGGCGGCTCGGCCCTGTCCCTGCCCCACGATGTGACCGACGAGGAGGTCTGGCGCGGCGTTATTGATGAGGTGAAGTTGCGCTGTGGCGGGCTGCACATACTGGTCAACAATGCCGGCATTGGCATCGGCGGATCGTTGTTGGAGATGACCCTGGAAGACTGGCGGCGGCAGAACGCTATCAATCTGGACGGCGTATTTCTGGGCACCAAGCATGGCATTCCCGCCATTCACGGCTCCGGCGGCGGCTCCATCATCATCATGTCGTCCGTGGCGGGGCTGCGCGGTTCGCCCGGGCTGGCGGGCTACAGTGCCTCCAAGGGCGGGGTGCGCCTGTTCGCGAAGTCGGCGGCTTTAGAGTGTGCGGCGGAGGGTCTGAATGTGCGGGTCAACACGGTGCATCCGGGCATAATTGATACGCCGATCTGGACCAAGCTGCCCTCGGGTGGTTTGAGCGGTGGGGCCAATACCATTGATCCCGAGGCACTGGCGGCCGCCACGGTGGCGCACCGGCCGGGCCGGCCCCAGGAAATTGCCGACGGCGTTCTCTACCTGGCCTCGGACTTGTCGTCCTATGTTAATGGCTCGGAACTGGTCATCGATGGCGGCATGATGGCGGGCACCGCCCGCTCGGTGGTGCAAAACTAAGGAGGCTCCTTAAGCAGGCGGCGTACGGCCGGGGGCGTGATCCATCAATTGTGGTGCGAGGCGCTCCAGCATACCTTGAACTTACGACCGCGGCGGTTGTCCGTGACCTGGATTGTGATTATTGCGACGCTCGTGCAGCATGATGAATAGCCCGGCTAGTGCGATGATGGCGGCGCCGGCCAGGGTGTTCAGGCTAGGCACGTCGCCGAATATCAGATAGCCGGTGGCAGCGGCCCAAATGATCTTGGAATAATTGAACGGCGCTAGTAAAGATGCCTCGGCCAGCGAAAACGCCTTAATCATGCACAAATGCGCCCCGACGCCCAAGGCGCCTTGCACCAGAAAAAACAACCAATGCCACGGGTCGAGCCCGACCCAGATAAAGGGTAGCGCCAGGGTGCTCCATGCCAGCCCGCCAGCGCCGGTATAGAACAGGGTTGCAAAGGTGTTCTCGGTGCTAGCCATTAAGCGCGTGATGATTTGAAAGCCGGCGAAGGCGATGGCGCCCAGCAGCGGCAATACGGAAATCCAGCTGGCCAGGCCGCTGCCAGGCCGCACCACCACCAGCACACCGCATAGGCCGGCGAAGACCGCCAGCCAACGGGCCTTGTCCACCCGCTCGCCTAGGATCGGAATGGCCAGCAAGGTGATGAACAGGGGCGAGGTAAAGCTGATCGCCGTGGCGTCCGCCAGGGACATTTGGCGCAGGGCAACAAACATCAGACTGATGGAAAGTACCAATAATCCGGTCCGCCCTGCATGCAGTAGGGGGCGCCGGGTCACCAACAGACGCGGCAGAGCGCCGCCTTTGCCCAGGGCTAGCCCCAACAGGCAGACAAAGACGCCAAGGAAATAACCCCAGACTAATTCCAGGGGCGGCAGATGCGCGGTCATATACTTGGCTGCGGAATCCACGATGGTGATGAAACCGATCGCCCCCAGCAGGAACAGAATGCCGGCTTGTGTATCTTTTTGTTCTCGCACGGCGTCCCGACCTGCCCTTGATACCCTATCAGCCATGAGCATAGGGCATCGCGCTTGCCAATGCCCGATCAGTCGTGACAATAGCTTCAGGCATAAAATTAGGAAATGGAAAACGAATATGACCGACGGACCGCTATCACGCTTTCGGGTATTGGATCTGACGCGGGTACGGGCCGGGCCAACGGCGGTACGGCAATTGGCGGATTGGGGTGCCGACGTCATTAAGCTGGAAGCGCCGCCCAGCCCCAACGAAGGCGAGGGCATGGGCGGGCCCCGGCATGGCCCGGACTTTCAGAATATCCATCGTAACAAGCGCGGCATGACCCTGAACCTGAAATCCGCGGATGGTATGGCGGTCCTGCGCCGCCTGGTGGCCGAGGTGGATGTGGTAGTGGAAAACTACCGCCCCGATGTCAAGCACCGCCTGGGCATCGATTATGACAGCCTTAAAGAGATTAATCCGGGCTTGGTCTACGCTTCGATTTCCGGCTTTGGCCAGGATGGACCTTATGCCGGACGGCCCGGATTTGATCAGATTGCCCAGGGTATGGGTGGCCTGATGTCGATTACCGGCCAGCCGGGGCAGGGCCCCATGCGTGTCGGCATACCCGTCGCCGACCTAACAGCGGGGCTGTTTTGCGCCCAAGGCATCTTAATCGCTTTGCTGGAGCGGGAAGTCTCGGGCCAAGGGCAATGGGTCAAATCGTCGTTGTTGCAGGCCCAGATCGCCATGCTGGACTTTCAGGCCGCGCGCTGGCTGCTGGACGGGGATGTGCCGCAACAGGCCGGCAATAACCATCCCACGTCGATCCCCACGGGGGTTTTTAAGACGACCGATGGCCATATCAATATCGCGGCGTCGGGGGCGGCTATTTATGCCCGGCTGGCGGACATTCTGGGTGACCCCGAATTGGGCAGCGACCCCCGTTTTGCTGACGGCGCGGCCCGTTCCCAGAACCGCGATGCCATCAATGCCCGTATCGAAGCGGTCACCGCGACCCGGTCCAGCACTGAGTGGGTGGAGATACTGAACGAAGCCGGTGTGCCGTGCGGACCGATCTACAGCATCGATCAGGTTTTTGCCGATCCCCAGGTCCAGCATCTGAAAATGGCGCAACCGGTCGAGCATGCCGTTCTGGGCCATCAGGACTTGGTGGGACAGGCCATTGAATTGAGCCGCACGCCATCGAAAATTCGCCGTGCGAGCCCGGAATTGGGCGAACACACGGACGAAGTCCTCCGCCAATTGGGGCTGGATCAAACCGAAATAGACGGACTACGCGCAAGCGGCGCCATTTGAAGGAGAGAGTAATGCAAAGTATAGCGGACCTGGCCGACGATCTAACAGCCGGACGTACCACATCCCAGGCTTTGACCGAGGCGGCCCTAGCCCGCATCGATGATCCGGCCGGGGAGGGCGAACGCGCCTTTATCAAGGTCTATCATAACGCCGCCCTGGACAGCGCCATGGCTTCTGACCGGGCTCGGGCCAATGGCGTTGTACCCTCACCCCTGGCCGGCATCCCGGTCTCTATCAAGGATCTGTGCGATGTCGCTGGCGAGGTGACACTAGCCGGCTCCATCGTGCGTCGGGATGCTGCGCCGGCGACGCAGGATGCCCCGGTGTTGGCCCGTCTACGGGCCGCCGGCGCCATTATTATGGGCCGTACCAACATGGTCGAATTCGCCATGGGCACGCCGGGCACGAACGCCCATTACGGCACCCCGAAAAACCCCTGGGACCGAGCTAAGGGGCGCATCCCCGGTGGCTCCACCTCCGGCGGTGCGGTTTCGGTTAGCGACGGCATGGCTGTGGTGGCCTTGGGCACCGATACCGCCGGCTCGGTCCGGGTGCCGTCCGCCCTATGTGGACTGGCAGGCTTCAAGCCGACTGCCCGACGGGTTGCGGTCGAGGGTATTTTTCCCCTGGCCCGCAGCCTAGATTCCGTCGGCCCCTTGGCCCCCAGCGTGGCCTGTTGCGCACTCGTCGATGCCATATTCGCGGGCCAGATGCCGCCTGATCTTCAGCAGAGGCCGCTGAAAGGATTGCGCCTGGCCGTGCCGAAACACCTGGTACTCGACGATATGGACGACAGTGTTGCCGCATCCTTTCAGGCAGCGTTGCATAAATTATCGGTGGCGGGCGCACAGGTTACGGAAATTGATTTTGCCGAACTGGCGCGGCTACCGGCGATCAATCGGATCGGCGGTTTTTCTACGGCCGAGGCCTATGCCCTACACCGGGAAAACCTGGCCCGAGCGGGTGACCAGTACGATCCCAACGTCGCGGGCCGCATCCAAATGGGCGATGCTTGGACCGCGGCTGAGTATCTGGATTTGACTGACATCCGGGCCGGGATGATCGCTGCGGCCAATGCGGTTACCGCGCCCTATGACGCCATCGTCATGCCGACCTCGCCCGTGGTTGCCTGCCCGATCGCGGACGTGGCGGAGGGCCCGGCCTGGTTGGAGGCGGGCCGGCTGTTATTGCGTAACAATATCGTGGCCAATTTCTTGGACCGTTGCGCCTTGACAGTGCCCTGTCATGATCGAGGAGAAGCGCCGGTGGGCTTGATGTTGATGGGGGAAACCATGGACGATCGCCGATTGTTAGAAATTGGTTTGGCGGTGGAGACTTGTATCGCCCCGCCACTGGCGTGAATTCGGACATGAATATGGATCCGCCAGCCTTTATCGTCGCCAATACTGAAATACAAAGCCCGGCTTTGCTGCTGGAAATTAATCTGCACCTGGCATCCGAAGGCATGGCGTTGTGGCAGATGAGCGATGAAGACCGGGCGGAGGAAGAGCTGCCATTGCCCTATTGGGCCTTCGCCTGGGCTGGCGGTCAGGCCTTGGCGCGCCATCTTTTGGATAATTGGGAGGTTGTCCGGGGCAAACGGGTTCTGGATGTGGGGGCCGGCAGCGGACTTGAAGCCATCGCCGCCGCCATGGCCGGCGCGGCGGCGATTACGGCGGTCGACGTCGATCCCTACGCCATCGCGGCAACTAGGTTAAACGCCGAATTGAACGGCATGGATGTGGATGCCTGGCTGGGCGATACGGTGGGCGCATATACGGGGCAGGGGGTGGAATGGGACGTGGTGGTGGTTGGTGATTTGTTTTTTGAGCAGCCTCTGGCGCAGGAATTGGAAGCCTGGCTACGTGATTTGCATCACCAGGGTGTCAAAATCTTAATCGGTGGTCCCCAGCGGACCTATCTGCCACGCCTGGGTTTGGAAACATCGCAACGTATGCGGTGCAGACCACCTCCAGCCTGAAAGATAGCGACTTACGGAACGCCAGTGTCTGGCGGATGCTGTGAGTTTGAATTATGTTCGGTTTTTACGTTGAATTGAGGTCGTTCGCCGATGACGCTGATTACCAGCAAGATCCAGACAAGCGCGCCTGAATTTCAGGCGAATGTTGCCCATATGGAAGTAAAGCTGGCGGCTTTGCGTGACGCGGTGGGTAAGGTCAAGTTGGGCGGTGGCGAGCGCGCCCGCCTGCGACATACAGACCGGGGTAAGCTGCTGCCCCGGGAACGCATTCGCTCGCTGCTTGATCCCGGCGCGCCGTTTCTGGAGCTGCAACAACTGGCCGCCTGGGAGCTTTATGACGACGATATCGCCTCGGCCGGGGTCATTACCGGGATCGGTAGGGTTTCGGGCCAGGAATGCCTGATCATTGCCAACGACGCCACGGTAAAGGGGGGGACCTATTACCCCATGACCGTGAAAAAACATATCCGGGCCCAGGAAGTGGCGGAACAAAACCACTTGCCGTGCATCTACCTGGTGGATTCGGGCGGCGCCAATCTGCCCGAATGGCCGGAAGTCTTTCCCGACCGGGATCATTTTGGGCGGATTTTTTACAATCAGGCCAACATGTCCGCAAAGGGTATCCCGCAGATCGCCGTGGTCATGGGTTCATGTACGGCCGGCGGGGCCTATGTGCCGGCCATGTCGGACGAAAGCATTATCGTGCGTGGCCAAGGCACGATCTTTCTGGGCGGCCCGCCCCTGGTTAAGGCGGCAACGGGGGAGGAAGTTTCGGCCGAGGATCTGGGCGGGGCCGATCTGCATTCCCGCACTTCGGGCGTGACCGACCACTATGCCTTGGATGATTGCCATGCCCTGGCCACCGCCCGGCAAATTGTCGCCAATCTGAACCGGGTTAAGCGGTGTGCCTGGGATGTTAAGCCACCGCGCCCGCCCGCCTATAACCCACGGGAGTTATATGGTGTCTTGCCGCAAGATGTGCGCCAGCCATATGATGTCCACGACGTCATCGCGCGTATGGTCGATGGCAGTGAATTTGACGAATTCAAGCGCCTTTACGGGGCCACGCTGGTCTGCGGCTTTGCCCATATCTGGGGCTATCCGGTGGGCATCGTCGCCAACAACGGCATCTTGTTCTCAGAATCTGCCCTGAAGGGTGCACATTTCATCGAGCTGTGCAGCCAGCGCAATATTCCCCTGGTTTTTCTGCAAAATATTTCAGGCTTCATGGTCGGACGGAAGTACGAGGCGGGTGGCATTGCCAAGGACGGCGCCAAGCTGGTCACGGCGGTATCCACCACCAAAGTACCGAAATTCACCGTGATCATCGGCGGTTCCTACGGCGCCGGCAATTACGGTATGTGCGGACGGGCGTATAGTCCGCGTTTTCTGTGGATGTGGCCCAGCGCCTCTTTGGCATTAATGGGGCCGGATCAGGCGGCGGGCGTCCTGGCCACCGTGCGTCGGGCGGGTCTAGAGCGCCAGGGCGAGACCTGGAGCACGGCCGAGGAAGCGGCATTCAAACAGCCGATCATTGATCAGTTCACGGAACAAAGTTCGCCTTATTTCGCCACCGCGCGGGGCTGGGACGACGGCCTGATCGACCCGGCGGAAACTCGTAATGTCCTTGGCCTGGCGCTGTCGGCGGCTATGAACGCGCCTATCGAGCCGACCAATTTCGGCGTCTTCCGCATGTAGGCGGTGATACCTGATCACGTTGTGAGTTGAGAGGATCCAGTTTTGTTCCGCAAAATTTTAATCGCCAACCGAGGTGAGATTGCCTGTCGGGTAATGCGCACCGCGAACCGATTGGGCGCCGCGACGGTCGCGGTCTATGCAGAGGCGGATGCTAACGCCCTGCATGTCGCTATGTCAGACGAAGCGGTGCTGATCGGCCCATCCCCGGTTCAGGAAAGTTACCTGGTGATCGAAAAAATCATCGCGGCGGCGCAACGCACCGGCGCCGAGGCGATCCATCCCGGTTATGGGTTTCTGGCGGAGAATGCCGCCTTTGCCGAAGCCTGCGCAGCCGCTGGCATTGTCTTTGTCGGTCCGCCACCAGCGGCGATCCGTGCCATGGGTGAAAAAGCGGCGGCGAAGGCGCTGATGGAAAAGGCAGATGTCCCCATTGTACCCGGCTATCACGGCGACGATCAGGATGATGCCGTGTTGAGTCAGGCGGCGGAGGCGATCGGCTATCCGGTCTTGATCAAGGCGGTATCGGGCGGCGGTGGCAAGGGGATGCGTCAGGTTGATGAAGCGGGCCGCTTTGCCAATGCTCTGAAGGGCGCGCGCCGGGAGGGTCTGTCGTCGTTCGGCGATGACAAGGTGTTGGTTGAAAAATATCTGCTGCGGCCCCGCCATATCGAGATACAGATTTTCGCCGACCAACAGGGCAATGTGGTGCATTTGTTTGAGCGGGATTGTTCGATCCAACGGCGCTATCAGAAAGTTCTGGAAGAAGCTCCCGCGCCAGGCATGACGCTGGTGATGCGCCGTGCCATGGGGGATGCGGCGGTGGCGGCGGCCAAGGCCATTGGCTATGAGGGGGCCGGCACGGTGGAATTTATCGCCGATGTCAGCCATGGCCTGTCGGAGGATGGCTTTTATTTCATGGAGATGAATACCCGCTTGCAGGTGGAGCATCCTGTAACCGAGATGATCACCGGCCAAGATTTGGTGGAATGGCAACTTCGCGTTGCCTGCGGCGAACCCCTGCCTATGAGCCAGGATGATCTGGTCATTAATGGTCACGCGATCGAAGCGCGGATTTATTCCGAGAACCCGCAGAAAAAATTTCTGCCGGCCACCGGCACTCTGCATCGTTTGCGGCCGCCTAGAGAAAGTCCGCATTTGCGGGTCGATACCGGTGTGCGCGAGGGCGACGAAGTCACCATGTTCTATGATCCAATGATTGCCAAGCTGGTGGTCTGGGACCGGGACCGCCCCTCGGCCCTGCGCCGGTTGCATGACGCCCTGGAGCGTTACGAGATCGCTGGCGTCATCACCAATATAAATTTTTTGGCCGCCGTGGCGGCCCATCCCGCTTTTGCCGCCGGCAATCTGGAAACCGGCTTTATTGATAAGCACAAGGATGACTTGATCCCGGCTCCCGGTGCCATTCCAGATCAGGCGCTGGCCTTAGCCTGTCTCGATATATTGCTGGACCGACAGGGCCACGCCGCGGCCGCCGACCCTCATTCGCCCTGGTCCCGGGTAGATGGTTGGCGCCTGAATGACCAGGGCCATGATGAATTAAGTTTTCGTGACGGTGATGAAGGGGACGAGATCACCGTCATGGTGCATTACCCCGGCACGGGGGGGTATCGTCTGTCATTGCCGGGTGGCGAGATGCTGGCCAATGGCGAAGTTGATGAGGGGCGTACCCTGTGGGCCAATCTGGATGGATTGTGGGTTTCCGGCGCGGTCGTCCATGACGGTGATAATTTAACGATCCTAAGCGGTGGCCGGGCTAATCGCATAACGCGTGTCGAGCGAATGGCGCTGCGCGACCATGATTTGGCGGAAGGCGGTAAGGTCACGGCACCGTTGCCGGGCAAAATTGTGCAGGTGCAGGTGGTGCCGGGGGCGAGTGTCAAGAAGGGTGACCCGCTGTTAATCCTGGAGGCAATGAAAATGGAACATACCATCGCCGCGCCCCGTGATGCGATCATCTCGGCCATTCCATTTAGTCCGGGCGAACAGGTAGATGAAGGGGCTGAATTGATTTTATTTGAAGAAACGGACGAAGACTGACAGCAATTCTCTGCCGGTAACCAGAGCCGTAAAAACTAAAAATGCTAACCCGGATAGGCTATTGCGTGCGAATGGAGGTAGTGTTTTGGCGCAGGGCCAGGGTCTGGGTGTTTTCGCGCAATTTAGTTAAAAGGCTCACCACGTGACCGCCATTGGCGGTTTTCACGGAATTGAACTCCGAACGTCGGGCAAGGACCAGGGAACCCCCTTCGACCATGATATAGACCACCCGCTAGCCGCTTTTGCGCGGTCTCAGGCGCCAATCCAACATATGGCAGGGCTGATTTCGGGAACAATTTGTCTGTGCCGGATGACGCCGTTCTCACCCCCGGCCCGTTGACCATTGTCTGTCAATATTTAATGGCTTTGATGGCCGAGACACCGGCCATAGGTTGCTACGACGTAATCTTCAAACAACTGGATGAAATCCTCCCGTCCCGCGCTATTGGAGCAGCGCCAGTGATGGCTCAGAACAAAGCGGCTAACGGTGGATAAATCAAAGCCGCGGCGCAGAAAATAGCGAAAGGCATGGGTGCGGCCAGCCTGGTCCAGATGCTCGTTGCCTAAAACCGCAACGGCATCCCTGTCGAGGCGGAAGACATTGTATCGTTGAAAACGGCCGGGCTAGCCTTCAAGGTTAACGCCGCCGTGCTGGACGTCGCCAAGCGCGTGCAGGGCCGTCTGCTGGATATTTTCGCTTGACTAACCGGCCAGCAGAATTGCCCTGCGTTACGCGGCGACGTTTGCCGCCGCGAATCCCTTCGGCACGCCAGCCTTAGCGATAGCTCCCAACAGCGGTTCGTTGGGCAGGCCGGCGGCGACGATTTCGCGTACAGAGACCAGGGCGTCCAAATCAACACCAGTTTTGAGGCCCATGGCCTCCAGCATAAAGACTAGGTCATCCATCACGATATTACCGCTGGCCCCTGGCGCGAAGGGGCAACCGCCGAGACCAGCCAAAGACGCATCGAATTGGCGCACGCCTTCATCCAGGGCGGCGTGAACGTTTGCCAGTCCAAGGCCGCGGGTATCATGAAAATGAGCGCTC
>Ga0209403_10004189_pt1 | contig 15803 bp, 14 predicted proteins | sample ArcticOcean_MG_C_8_FD_187440 | JGI IMG/M metagenome (GOLD analysis project Ga0209403, IMG submission 187440) | Marine microbial communities from western Arctic Ocean - ArcticOcean_MG_CB11_86 (SPAdes) (version 2) | ecosystem: Environmental > Aquatic > Marine > Oceanic | place: Arctic Ocean... | reverse complement strand
ATTTTATTGGATTAATTTTGAAAACTTAAAAATTTTAATATTTGATTCTAAAATTTAATAAACCAATGATTTCAATGAATTACGTTTATAAAAATTCAGGAATCACAAAGTATTAAAAAAATAACATGTAATATCAATTAGTTGAGTACCTGAATAGTTACATTATTACAAGATTTAATGGAAAAAATAGCGAGGCGAAAATTTAAGGTTTTCTTCAAAAATACTTCTGACAAACCCGAGGAAAATCTCGTTTATTGCACCAATCGTAGAACTTGCCACTTCCGGAACTACACGCTCCCAGCACAAGCACTGCCAGTAGCAGGATCAAGCTTTTTTGCCACTGACTCATGCCATCCTCTTTTGCACACTTTCAAGGACAAGCTCGGCAAAGGCCTCATTTCCTGCCTCCGGAAAAACGTGGGAAAGCCGTTTCCCCAGTGTACCGGAGTTCCAGCGCTTGCGGAAACCGGACCACCACTGAGCATCCAAGTTGACTTGTGACACCACTTCGACCGCACCAGATCGTTCGAGAGCAGCTGCGTTTTCCTCTTGGTGGGTTCCTGGCAGGGGCACCAGCACAGTGTCCTTGCACAAAACCGCCAGTTCGCCAATAATGCCCATGCCTGCGCGACTGATCACGAGATCGGCTCGCGCCAGCAGGTTTCCCATGCCTTCCGCAGCAACAAATCCGTGGGCGTGATACTCCGGCCAGTTCCCACAGGGGGGGTGGCCGCGTCCGGTGAGGTGAACCACCTGAAACTCGCTGAGCCACAACTCGCACAATTCGGAAACAACCTGATTCAAACCTTGTGCCCCTTGCCCTCCGCCGGTGATGAGCAACACAGGCCGCTGGGGATCGAGACCAAACTGAGCGTTCGCTCTTTCTGCGTCTCCATTCAGAATTTCTGAACGCACCACAGGGCCGATCTGCCGCCAATCCGCAAGCTTGAGAGCAGAGCCAGTTTCCGGAAAGTGGCTGGCGAGGACTTGGCTGACAGGAGCCATTAGCCGATTGGCGAGTCCGGGACGCCAATCCATTTGCAGGAGCACCTGTGGCACACCAAGTGTCCGTGCGGCATAGGCAACGGGGACGCTCACGAAACTTCCTGCTGAAACCACAACGTGTGGACGGAATTTCCTCAGTTCTTGCCAGCCAATCAGCCCCCCGAATAAAACTCGGAAGGGATCCGTGAAATTTCGTACATCCCAGTAGCGGCGTAGTTTTCCGGAGGGAATGCTGTGGAATTCGATCCCCGCCTTTTTCACCAAATCGCGCTCTGGCCCTTGCGGAGTGCCAAGAAAAAGAAACTCCGGGTGGAGGGCCGGGCGTTGCCGGAGGGTATGGGCAAGAGCGAGCAACGGGGTGGTCGGACCTCCGGAACCTCCGCCCGTGAGCAAAACCCGAAGTGCGGAAACCATAGGCGTTCAGGACGATCCTGATGGCAGAAGCCGACGGGAGCGAATCTGTGAAGAATCAGGTGCGACTGAGCACCACGCGGGTGTCCTTCGTGACCTCTTGATAAAAGTCATCGTAAGCATGTCCGCGTTTTTGCAGGATCGTTGCGCGATTGAGCGTGTCTCCAGATTCAAGCTGTGCCAGCACAGTCAAACCACGCACGGTTCGCCCCACCAAGGGTAGCAGACTATCCAAGTGCGGAAGCGCCTCGCGGCTCAGGAAAAACTCACTGCCGTTGTCCGCGCCCGTTCCAGCCAGCCCGAGCATTCCGGGAGCATCAAAACTGAGCTTGCGCGGGAACTCGAGGGGGATGTGGAATCCAGCGCCCATGCCCTGCGCGTTCCGACCAAAATTCAAACGCAATTCCGGGGAAGGCCCCCCGAGCTTGGTGCCGTTGAAAAAACCCTGCTCCACCAAGCTAAGGAAGCAGGCTGTGGTGTTGGGTAGTTCGTCTTCAAAGAGGACGAGGTCGAGAGAACCTTTGGAGGTTTCAAGCTGGATCAGCGGGAGTGGCAGCAGCATGTTTCAAAGTCTGGGTTGACTTGCCACTCCGGAGAGTGGCAGGATTCTTGTGTGCAAATGGCACAGGCCGTGGTGATCAAGAAAACTATAACGACATGGCAGTAAAAACGAAACACATTTTGGAGATGACACGGGGCATGTACTCTGCGTGGATGACAACCTTGAACGACCGGCGCAGGTCCAGTCCGGCAGTTGCTCGAGGGCAAGCTTGATGTTGAAGCGACCTGCAACGCCTAGGACGGGGTGGGGACGACCCTGATGTGCAAGCCGACGCTTGTCCTCTTCAATCTTGCCGTCCCCCTGTCTGCTCCAGAAACCGATTCCAAGGAGTGAATCCAGCAGTGCGTTTACCCCGTTTTTCGGAGTCAGACCTCACAGCAACCGAGCTGCCTACCGTGGTTCCTGAGCATCCGAATTGGCGGCGACTCGCGAAAGTTTGGAGTGCAAGGCTTCCCGTTCCGGAACCGACGGGACTCGCCATCTGGCAGCAACTGGCCCTGCTGGGCGTGTGGACCGGCATGCAGGAACGCAAGCTCGATCCTGCGCGTCCGGAACATCAGGCCGTGTTGCCTCGTGTGTTGGAGGATGTAGGCGGCGCGTTTCAGCAGCTTTGCGAATCCGGTGGCAATCCGGGCGATGTGACCGTGCGTCGGCAAGTGTATGATTTTGGCATCCAGTGGGCGTACTATCTCGACTGGGATCTCTACATGTCGCAGGAGTTGTACTGAATCGAGCCGCCGTTATTGTATGCGATTCTAGGCAAAGCGCCGCGTGGCACGGATGAACTCGTGGACGATGCCGGGTTCTGAGGCCGCATGTCCGGCGTCCGCAACCAGCCGGAATTCTGCTTCGGGCCATGCTCGGTGCAAGTCCCACGCGCTGCGCATCGGCGTAGTGATGTCGTAGCGACCCTGAATGATGATGCCCGGAAGTTCACGGATGCGATCCATGTTTTCGAGCAGTTGTCCGTCTCGTTCCAAAAATCCTGCATTCATGAAATAGTGGCACTCAATGCGGGCGAAGGCGAGGGCGAATTCCGGGTTGCCGAAGTTGTTCACACGCTGTGGGTTGGGGTAAAGCGAAAGGGTGCTGGCCTCCCAAGTGCTCCACGCCTGCGCAGCGCGGAGTTGCTCCATGCGGTCATCGCAGGTGAGCCGACGGTAGTACGCCGCCATCAGGTTGTCGCGCTCCTCCGGAGGGATCGGTTCAAGGAACGCTTCCCAAGCGTCCGGATAGATGAAGTTCGCGCCCTCCTGATAAAACCAGTGCAACTCCTTGCGACGCAGCAGGAAAATTCCACGCAGGATGAGTTCGCTGACGCGCTCCGGATGGGTTTGCGCGTAGGCGAGCGAGAGTGTGCTACCCCACGATCCTCCAAACACCAGCCAGCGCTCGATCCCCAAAAACTCCCGCAGTTGCTCCATGTCTGCCACAAGGTGCCACATCGTGTTGTCCTCCAGCGACGCATGGGGCGTGCTTTGCCCGCAACCGCGCTGGTCGAACTGCACGATCATGTAAATTGTCGGATCGAAGTAGCGCCGATACTCCGGCTGCGAACCCCCGCCCGGCCCTCCGTGGACCACCAGCGCGGGTTTGCCGTTGGGATTCCCGGAGACCTCGTAGTAGATGCAGTGCAACTCAGAAACCTGCAGGTGCCCCGACTGGCGCGACTGGAGATAAGGGTAGGGTTTGAGCAGTTCCGGGAGTATGCGCATTTTACAAAATTCGCGGGTTAGTTGTTGTTGGAAATCCGGGATTTGAGGAACTCCACCAGTTCCAGCTTCGCCCAATCCCGGGGACCGATGGCGCGGCCAATGATCACACCGTCCGGATCAACGAGATAGGTGATCGGGAGATTCTTGACCCCGTAGAGTTGCACGATCTTCATGTCGGTGTCCGCGATGATGGGAAAACTGAAGTGGTGTTTTTTGAGAAACTTGCGGATTTTCTCCTCCGTCTCACCCATCGAGATCGCCAGCACCACCACCTTCCCGCCAGAATCGTTCCAAAGTTCTTCTAAATCCGGCATCTCCTTTAGACACGGCGTACACCACGTCGCCCAGAAATTAAGCACGACCACCTTGCCGTGATAGTCCGTGAGTTCGATAGCGGTGCCGTCCATCAGCGCGGCCGAAAAATCATGGGCCTCGATGAAGGTGAAGGGGGCGTCAATGCGGTACTCCTTGAGCAACACACGGTCGTCCTCGCTGAGGGGCACCGAATGCTGGTGATCTTCATGGGCGAGGCCCGATCCTGTGAAGAGAACTAGTCCGAGCAGAAAGGCGATGAATCGAATCATGAGCAATTGCACAAAATCATAGGGTGGCGCAGGAGGCGGGGTTCCATCCAGTGTCAGATCACGCGCACAAAATCGTGATGCTCGACAAACCCATTTTCGGAGAGCTGCATCGTGAGTTGCCGTTGTCCTACGGTATCGCCAACCGCGACGCAAATCAACGAACGACGGTAGGATTCCAGAAATTCCGCTGGTGGTGGTTCCGGGAATCCCCACGCAGGCAACCCCTTGAGGCGGCGATCCGGAGGGCTGGAACGGTTATCGAGAAAACCATGCACCAAAATGTCCCGCGCCTGAAACTGCTCGGCAAGCGTGCGCCCAGAAGGTCCGGCCCCAGCGATCAGCACGCCATCCCGTCCTTCAAGATAGCCGAATTCGAGCAGATAATGCACTTTTGCCTGAAACATCGCGGGACGTTTGTAAATCGGATCAACGTGCGAAAGCCGGTCGTGCGCATGGCGCTTGGCGACCAGCACCTCCGGAACCTTGCCGAAGCGCAACCCCGCGCTGGCCGTCCGGAGCAGCAAGTCGTAGTCCTCCGCCCACGGCTGCACACGATAGCCGCCGAGCGCATCAAAGGTCTCGCGGGGGCCGAAGAAGGTGGGGTGCATGATCGGCGATTCAACGAAGAGATCGTTACGGATTTGCTCGTGGCTAACGAGCGCGTTGTTCCAATCCTGATAGCGGCGGATGCTGGCGGACACTGGCCCTTCATCCGTGAAGCCCTCAACCTGAGTGCCGATCAGTCCGCAATCCGGATGCTGTTCGCAAAACGCAGCCTGCCGTTCCAGCCGTTCCGGGCGCATGCGGTCGTCTGCGTCCATGCGGGCGATGAAGCGGCCCCGGCATTCGGCGAGTCCCGTGTTGAGCGCAGGCACGATGCCCTGCGGCGGCGTGGTGAAAATCCGGAGGCGCGCATCCCGGTCGGCCCATGATTTCAGTAAGGCGGGGCTGTCGTCCGTGGAACCGTCATCCACGACGACGAGTTCCCAATCTCTAAGCGTCTGTGCCGCGAGGTCGGTCAGGCATTCCGGAAGGATGCGGGCGTCATTCCGCACAGGCATGAGGACCGAAACCAGCGGTGCGTTCATCGCCCGAATCCGGCTTTCCGCAATGCCTTGAGGACGGCTTCCCGCGTGTTCTTGCGCTGGTTGAGCAGGATCGCAAAAGTCTGCCCGTTCGGAAGATACCCCGCTAGTCCGTAGATGCCCCGGAGCGTTCCGGTCTTGACGGAAATTTCCTCATTTAGCAGGGGCAGCACCTCCTGATGCGGACGCAGTTTCTCCAACAGCCGAATCACCGCAGCGGGCGTGAGGCGGTTCTTGCGGGAAATGCCGGAGCCTTCCACGGCCACCACTTCCGTTTTGGGAATCCCCAGTTCCTCGTGCAGGTGATGGCGCAACACCGCCAGCCCTTTTTCCAGAGTCGCAGGGTATCCGAAACGGGCGGCTCCTGCGGCAAGCAGCAGTTGGTTCGTGGTGAAGTTGTTGGAGTAGAGCAGCATTCCGGGTAGGATTTCCGCAAGTGTGTTCGGGTTGAGAAACACAAGCAGTCGGCGATCCTCGGAACTGAGTTTGCGTTCAGAAATCTGCTCTGAAGCAAATGTGAAACCCTCGCGCCCAAGAAAGCTGCGGGCGAGTCCGGCGAAGTACGGCAGGACGTGTTCGGATTGCCGGGAGAAGTTGATGCGGTGTTTTCCGGATTTGAGTCCTTGGGCCAGCTTAACGGCAAGCGGAATCAGCGGGGTTTGTGGTTCCATCGAGGTCACGGTTCCATTCTTGACGATGCGGACATAGACCGTGTTGAAGTTTGTAACAAGTGCGCCGTTGCGGGCATCGTAGGGGTTGAGCGAATTCTCGATGCCCGGAATCCGCAGCTTGGGGGCAAAGGCCGAGGTGTCGAGCACAATCCCGGCCAAGTTCCGGGGCAGTTCCGGTCGCGCCGCAAGGGCTTGGGCAATGTCGGGCCACACCTCCGAAATCAGCAGCGGGTCTCCGAACCCTCGGATGCCGAGTTCCCCGTCGCTCGTCAGCCAGAATTCGGTCTTGAAACGATGCTCCAACCCCAGCGTCCGGATCGCCAGCGAGGTGGTCGCCAGCTTGAGCAGCGAGGCGGGAACCAGCAAATCGTTGCAGCCCTTCGGGTACTGAAACACTGGTTCCGTGCCTTCCGCCACCCAAACGCAACCGTGCTTGATCAAACGCTTGAGCTTCGCTTCAAGGGGAGCGGCATTAGTGTTAGTAGCAATCCCGAAGATCAAAATTGCTAGAAAACTAAAGAGGCGGAGGAACACAGGCTGAAGAAAAAACAGAGTGGTCAATACGACATTGCAGACTATCCTCGCGACGGTCCAGCAGCAGGAGTTCAACCGCTTCGGCAAGGTTTTGCTTGGCATCTTCTGCGGTTTTCCCCTGACCGTTTGCTCCGGGCACCTCGGGACAGAAGGCAATGTATCCCCCTTCCTCAGCACTTTCAATCACAGCAGTAAACTCCATGACCTCTTCCTGTTCGTAAGGGTTCACTTTCATATCCTATCCTATCGCATCACTCCGGCTTTGCAAATCATCAGGAGGCTACCGCTTCAAGTTGGGACAACGGCTTCAGCCAGCCAACTCTGACATGCTTCGGGCAGCGCTTCCGGAAGTTCCTGCAACCATGCAAACACCAACTCCCGCAGAAACACCCCGGTGCGCCGCTGGATTTGCTCGTCGTGAATCAACGCCCGCGCCTGTAATCCGGAACCCCCATTGGCGTGGTAGTTCGTGAGCCAGGCCCGCAAGGAATCGGTGTCAGCAAGCGACGAGCCGTTTTTTTGCTGCACACGCAACCAGTCTCCTTCCAGCACAGCAGCAATCCCGCCCGGAACCAGCCAACCGCTGTAGCGGACGCGACGGCCCAGCAGTCGCCGACGGTGCGTTTCCAGCAGTCGTGCGATTTGCCGCCCGAAGAGCGCGACCTCCACCAGCGTGTTGTCGTAGGGCACCCAGCCGAAAAGGTGCTTGCGCGTGACGGGTTGTCCAAGGTCAACTTCCGGGAGGTCCGGCAAAAACCAACTGCCGGGGAGCAGCGTGATCGCCTCGGCTCCAAAGGCATGAACCGTCGCCTTGTGTTGGAGTGCCGAGCCGCAGGCGTTGAGTTGCTTCCGGGTCGGGCGTTTTTTCAGCACAACCCGAGTCGGCTCGGCAAGGTAGCGTTCCACCTCCGCAAGCTGCGGCTCCAACTCGGTAAGCAGAGGGGCATCGGGTTGGCGGGCAGCTTTGTGAAACTCGAAATGCGAGTCCCGGAGTTGCCAACGTTCTGCGCGGGCTTCCAGCGTGAAACGGGCAACGCTCACGCCTTCGCCTCCCGATCCGGGGGAAAGCAGCGGAGTGCGGAAGCGCGTCAGCCGGGAGGTCGGCTTGCGTGGTCTGAGTTTGTGTGCGTGTCCGGAGACAATCAGGTCATAGTCGATGACGTGGTCGGCCACCAGTCCGGCGGTGTTGGGAAGCGGAAGCTTGCGGAGTTGGGCGATTTGCTGATCGTGCCGCAGGTCATCGCCGCTGTGAAACACGCCGATGAGCAGATCGACGTTTTCCCGCTCCCGGAGGATTTTACTCCACTTTTGGGCGGAGTCCACAAGATCAGCAAACGCCAAGCCTGCAATGCGCTCCGGGTCGATCCAGAGTGGCACCCCCGGTGTGGTGAATCCGACGATGCCGACACGCACCCCCTGCCGTTCCAGCACAAGGTAGGGGGGCAGCAGCAGACGATCCTCCCCATCCAGCCAAGCATTTCCAGACAACCACAAGAATTTGGAAGCTGCGATGGTTTGCTGGAGTACCGAAACTGGTGGCTCGAAATCATGATTCCCCAGCACCACGGCGTGGTAACCGAGTTGGTTCATCGCGTGGATGATCGGCAGGGGGAGTCCGGAATCCGGACGAATGTGGCTGAAGTAGAAACTGGCAGGATCGCCTTGAATCGTGTCGCCCGCATCCAACAGCACCAATCCCGGATGCTCGGTTCGCAGTTGCCGCAGCACTGGAACAAGGTGGGCCAACCCGGATGGCTTGCGTTCCGGAAGCAAGCGGGTGCTGCTGAGGTGTCCGTGCAGGTCGGAGGTGAACGCAAACGCTAGCGTCACGACGCTTCCCTGCGCTGGAACTGTCGGTTTCCGCTCCTGAATCCGGAACCCCACCGAGGCACCGGAAGGCTGCCAGCGTTCCCACGGCACTGGAATCGCAGGCGGTTCCCACCACCACAACGCTGCTGCCAAGGTGAGCAATCCCACTAACGCCTGCACGCCAATAATCCACCTGTGGGTTGACATCTCCTTGTCCTTTGCTATTGTGCCCTAAGTCTGATGAGCGATCTCGTTTGTCAGAAAATCCTCTTTCCAGTTTAGCAAAACTATTGCGAGAAACCCCATGCCCAATAAATTTACTGCGAACCTAAATGCCGCATCCGGACACCGCCGCTACTCGGCGATGGTCACAGAATCCAACGAACGCGCCGCCAGTCGGGGGATGCTCTACGGACTGGGGTTCAAGAAAAGCGATTTCCAAAAATCGCAGGTGGGAATTGCTTCGACTTGGGGCAATGTGACTCCGTGCAACATGCACATTCGGGAACTCGCAGCCCATGCGGCCCGTGGAGTCCGGAAGTCCAAAGGCATGCCAATGGAATTTAACACCATCACTGTGTCTGATGGCATTTCGATGGGCACGGAGGGCATGAAGTACTCGCTCGTTTCACGCGAGGTCATCGCCGATTCGATTGAAACCGTGGTCGGCTGTCAGGCTTACGACGGTGTGGTGGCCATTGGTGGTTGCGACAAGAACATGCCAGGTTGCTTGATCGCGCTCGGACGACTCAACCGCCCCTCTGTGTTTGTCTATGGCGGCACGATTCTTCCGGGCAACCACCGGGGCAATCCGGCGGACATCGTGACGATTTTCGAAGCCGTGGGCCAGCGGGCCAGCGGCAACATTTCACAACAAGAACTTGAGGAGATCGAGGCGTGTGCGATCCCTGGAGCTGGTTCGTGCGGGGGCATGTACACCGCAAACACGATGGCCTCCGCGATTGAGGCGCTGGGCATGAGCCTGCCCAACAGTTCCGGGATGGCCGCAACCTCAAAAGAGAAGGCGCAGGATTGCGTGGCCGCCGGAGAAGCCGTGATGCGACTGGTTTATGAAAACCTCTGCCCTCGCGACATCATGACCAAGCAGGCGTTTGAGAATGCGATCACGGTGGTGATGGCACTCGGCGGTTCCACCAATGCGGTCCTGCACCTGCTGGCAATGGCCCACGCCGCCGCCGTGCCACTCACCCTCGACGACTTCCATCGCATCGGCCAGCAGGTTCCGCTGATTGCCGACCTCAAGCCGAGCGGCAAGTACCTGATGATTGATTTCATCAAAATCGGCGGGTTGCCCCCACTCCTAAAACTGCTGCTCAATGCCGGATTGCTGCACGGCGACTGCCTCACTGTCACAGGCAAAACCATCAAGCAGAACCTCCGGAGTGTGAAAGCCTACCCCCGCGATCAAAAAATCGTGATGCCCCTCAAAAAGCCGATCAAGGCAAAGGGGCACCTTGTTATCTTGCGCGGGAATCTTGCACCGGAAGGCGCGGTGGCGAAAATCTCTGGCAAGGAGGGTGAATACTTCAAAGGTTCAGCCCGCGTTTTTGAATCGGAAGAGGAAGCCCTCAAGCGCATTTTGGACGGCACGGTCGTCAAGGGTGACGTCATCGTCATCCGCTACGAGGGGCCGAAGGGCGGTCCCGGAATGCGTGAAATGCTCTCGCCGACCTCTGCGATCATGGGACGCGGCCTCGGCCAAGACGTCGCGCTGATCACCGACGGCCGCTTCTCCGGAGGCAGCCACGGTTTCGTGATCGGGCACATCACTCCGGAAGCCTACGAAGGCGGGCTGCTCGCCATCGTGCAGGACGGCGACCCCATCGTGATTGACGCGGAGAACAACCTGCTCGAACTCGAACTTCCCAAAACCGAAATCGCCCAGCGCCTCAAGGCGTGGAAACGCCCGGCACCAAACTACAAACGTGGGGTGTTGTCGAAATACGCCCGCACCGTTAGTTCCGCATCCCAAGGGGCCGTCACGGACTTGGAGGACTGATTGTTCGCAGTCACAACGTTATTATTTTCAGGCAGCACACCACAAGCCTGCGCCAGGCTCAATGCAAATCGCCCCGGCTCCGGCAGGGACTGAGCAGCGTTTCTGGGTTTAGCGTCAGGTGTTACAGCACGAAGGCTTGTCGTCGCATTGCCCCTTCCATGTTTGCTTGTTCTCAGATGGCTTCACTCTGCACCCCCTGAACGTGTCGGGGGCTGCACGTTTGCGCTTGCGTCCCCGGCACGGATTCGGAACCATAACCCGGAGTTCAACAGACCATCATCAACGAACATGCCTGATTCCAACTCATCCTCCACCGTGTCTGTGCTGGAAACGGTCGCCAACCTAGGGGTGCTGCACGAGGTGATCGTAATTGATCCCGCTTTTGCGGACACCGACGCCTTCTGCGAAAAGTACGGGTTCCCGCTGGAGAAATCCGGGAACACGATTGTTGTCGCGTCCAAGAAGGAGCCGAAGGTCTATGTTGCCTGCGTGGTACTGGCGATAACGCGGCTGGACGTGAACAAGCGCGTTCGCAAGCTGATGGGCGTGTCCAAGGCGTCCTTCGCGTCGGCGGAGGAAATGAACGCGCTGACGGGCATGGAGGTCGGCGGGGTGACGCCGTTCTCGCTTCCGGACGGGATGCCGCTTTATGTCGATTCCCGCGTGATGGCACTCGAGTGGGTGATCCTCGGCGGAGGTGGACGTGACCGCAAGCTCAAGATCACTCCGGAGGTGTTCCACCAGCTTGGAGCCGAAATCGTGGAAGACTTGGCGCTGCCCACCAATCCGCAAGGCTGACCGATGACCCTACCCTGCCAACGCGACCGATTCGACCTTCTGGACGTCACCTATCTGAACTGCTGTTACATGTCGCCGCAAATGAAAGCAGCGACCGAGGCGGGGCAAGAAGCCGTCACCCGCAAGGCTCGACCGTGGGAAGTGGCCCCTGTGGATTTCTTCACTGAATCAGAGGCACTGCGGGGGGCTTACGCGGAATTGAGCGGAGCCGCAGCCGCTGATGTGGCACTCATTCCCTCCGCGAGTTACGGGCTTGCGTTGGCTGCGAAAAACCTGCCGCTCTCGCCCGGACAGCAAGTACTGGTGCTGGCCAACCAGTTTCCCTCAAATGTATATGTGTGGCAGGAGCGTTGCCGCGAGGTGGGCGCGGAGTTACGGTTTCTGGAGGCGAATCCGGGGCAGACCCTCAGCGAGTGTGTGCTGGACACTATCGGTGCAAACACTGGGATCGTCGCCTTGCCCAACGTTCATTGGTCCGACGGGCGCTGGCTCGACTTGGTGGCGATTGCTGCCCGCTGCCGCGAAGTGGGAGCAGCGTTGGTGCTAGACCTCACGCAGTCGCTGGGCGCCGCCCCGTTTTCCGTGCAGGAGGTGCAGCCGGATTTCATGATTTCAGCAGGTTACAAGTGGCTCTGTGGTCCCTACACGCTCGGCATGCTCTACGCTGCCCCGCAGTGGCAGGGCGGCTCGCCACTCGAACACAACTGGATCGCCCGCAAGCAGAGCGAGGATTTCCGCAATTTGGTGAACTACCAAGACGACTTCCAGTCTGGTGCGCGGCGTTACGACATGGGCGAGCGCAGCAATTTTGTGCTGGTGCCGATGGCACTGGTCGCTGCCCGACAATTGCTGGAATGGACGGTTCCCGAGATCACCGAAACCCTGCGGGAACTAACCTCCATTGTTGCCGAATTCGGTCGGGAGTTTGGGCTGGAGGTGCTTCCGGAAGTGGAACGCGCTCCGCATTTTCTGGGGTTGCGGAATCCCAACGGCTGGTCGCATGATCTTGGGACGGCACTGGTCGAGCGCAAGATTTTCGTCAGTTTCCGGGGGGAGTGGATGCGTGTTTCCCCGCACCTTTACAACACTCCGGAGGATGTTGAACGACTCTTTGCGGAACTGCGGAACTTGCGAGATACCTGAGAAACGTCGATGAATGCCCTTCCCAAAACGATGGCCGCCGTATTGCTGACCGGGCATGGGGGCTTTGACAAGCTGGAGTACCGCGAGGACGTGCCGGTGCCACAGCCCAAGATGGGGGAGGTGTTGATTCGGGTGCTGGCCGCTGGGGTCAACAACACCGACATCAACACGCGCACCGCATGGTACTCCAAGACTAACGAGGGGGCGACGCAGGGCGGTGGCAAAGCCACGAGCGCAACGGCGGCCGTGGACGCAACTTGGGACGGGGAAGCATTGCAATTTCCCCGGATCCAAGGGATTGATGTCTGCGGGCGCATTGTGGCGGTGGGATCGGGGGTGGAGACCTCACGGATTGGGGAGCGTGTGCTGGTGGAGCCTTGCCTGCGGGAACCGGTGCGCTGGAGGTTGTTTCAGGCGCACTTTCTCGGCTCCGAGTGCGATGGCGGCTTTGCGCAATACTGCGTTGCGCCCGCGATCCACACCTACAAAATCGTGTGCCCGCTCTCCGATGCCGAACTGGCCTCGTTCCCGTGCGCGTACTCGACGGCGGAAAACCTGCTTCACCGCATGCGGCTGGCCGCTGGCGAGACGGTGTTGGTGACCGGTGCGTCCGGCGGCGTCGGTTCGGCAGCGGTGCAACTGGCGAAGCGTCGTGGGGCGAAGGTGATCGCCGTGGCGGCTGAGGAGAAAGGCGCGTCCGTTGCCGCCTTGGGAGCCGAGCGCGTAGTGCCGCGTGGGGAGAACTTGGTGGAGGCGCTGGGGCGAGAAAGTCTGGAAGCCGTGGTGGATTTGGTCGCAGGACCGCAGTGGCCGGAATTGCTCGACCTCCTCAAGTCTGGAGGGCGCTACGCGACTTCGGGCGCGATCGCCGGACCGCTTGTGCCGCTGGACGTCCGCACACTCTATCTCAAGGATCTCAGCTTCTTCGGCTGCACCGTGCTGGACCGGGAGGTGTTCCCCAATCTGATCCGCTACATCGAACGCGGCGAGGTGCAGCCCGTGGTGGCCGCGACCTTCCCGCTTTCCGAAATCGTGAAGGCCCAGCAGTTGTTTCTCTCCAAAAAGTTCACAGGCAAGCTCGTGCTGCTGCCCCCGTCCTGAACCCCGGATTCCGGATTCCCATGAGCGCAAAAGATCCCCTGCTGCAAGCTTTCCACCTCAAGCACCTCAAGCTCCGCAACCGCATCCTCAGCACCAGCCACGAACCCGCATATTCGGTGGACGGCCTGCCCAAGGAACGCTATCGGCTCTACCACGAAGAGAAGGCCAAAGGTGGCATCGCGTTGACGATGTTCGGCGGCTCGTCGTTGGTGGCTCCGGACTCGCCTCCGGCGTTTGGCAACCTTCAGGTGGGGACCGACACGATCATCCCGTATTTTCAGGAACTCGCCGCAGGAGTTCATCGCCACGGCGCAGCGCTGATGTGCCAGATCACCCACCTCGGTCGCCGCACCTTCTGGAATGACGCAGACTGGCTTCCGGTGATTTCGTCCTCACCTATCCGGGAACCGTCGCATCGCTCCTTTCCCAAGGCGATGGAAGAATTCGATATCCGGCGTGTGGTCAAAGCTTATGGCGCGGCGGCGCGGCGCTGCAAGCAAGGCGGGCTGGACGGCGTGGAGGTTGAAGCCTACGGACACCTACTCGATGCTTTCTGGTCTCCGTTGACGAACCAGCGCACCGACGCCTACGGGGGCAGTCTGGAGAACCGCATGCGCTTTGGACTGGAAGTGCTGGAGGAAGTCCGCAAGCAAGTCGGTGAGGCGTACATCGTCGGCATCCGCATGGTTTGCGACGAGGAACTTGAGGGTGGACTGCGCTTGGAGGAAGCCCTCAAGATTGCCGAGCGGCTGCATGAGACTTCCGGACTCGACTTCATCAGCGTCATCAGGGGGCATATCGAAACCGAAGAGGCCCTTTCGCATGTGATTCCGGGCATGGGCACACCCGCCGGGCCACATCTGGAGTTCTCCGGACACGTCCGCAAGCAACTGGGCATTCCAACCTTCCACGCTGCCCGCATTCAAGACGTGGCCACCGCACGCCACGCCATCCAGAACGACCTGCTCGACATGGTGGGCATGACCCGTGCCCACATGGCAGACCCGCACATTGTCGCCAAGCTCGTGCGCGGTGAGGAGGAGCAGATTCGCCCGTGTGTGGGCATGAGCTATTGCCTCGACCGCATCTACATCAACAGCGAAGCCCTTTGCATCCACAACGTGGCGACCGGACGCGAGTCGACGATGCCGCACGTCATCCTGAAATCCTCGAATCCGTCCAAGCGGGTGGTGGTGGTTGGGGCTGGGCCTGCTGGGTTGGAGGCGGCGCGGGTCAGTGCTTCACGCGGTCATGCGGTCACGCTCTTTGAGGCATCAGACCGTCCGGGAGGGCAGGTCGTGCTGGCCGCACAGGTCAAGCGCCGACGCGAAGTGCAGGGGATCACGGACTGGTTGTTTGACCAAGTGCAGCGGCTCGGCGTGGAGGTGCGGCTGAATTGCTATGCTGAGGTGGAGGACGTGCAGGCCGAGAATCCGGATATCGTGATCATCGCCACAGGTGGACTGCCAAACACCGAATTTCTCGAATCCGGAGTAGAACTGGCGACCAGCACTTGGGACATCCTCGGTGGTTCTGCGAAGCCTGCGGCAGAAGTACTGCTCTATGATGACAACGGACAGCACCCCGGCTATTCCTGTGCAGAACACCTTGCGCTGGCCGGGTCCAAGCTGGAACTCGTCACACCGGAACGCATCCTCGCTCCGGAAATCGGCGGTACCAATTACCCTGCTTACCTCAAGTGTTACTCCGAGTACAACGTCACCCTCACCCTCAACCACCGACTCCGGAGCCTCCGTCGCGCAGGTGGCAAACTGATCGCCACCTTTGACAACGAATACACCCACACCACTGTCGAGCGCCGCGCTGATCAGGTGGTCGTCGAACACGGCACCCTGCCGCTGGATGGTCTCTACCACGAACTGCGCTCCGACTCCGCCAACCTCGGCGAGGTTGACCTTGACGCCCTCATCGCCAACCGCCCCCAGCAACTCACCAGCAATCCGGAGGGCACCTTCGAGCTTTTCCGGGTCGGCGATGCGGTTGCCAGCCGCAACATCCACGCGGCAATTTACGACTCGCTACGGCTCTGCAAGGAGTTCTGAGGGCGTGTTTCTGAGGACGTGAATTTTGATGATTCCGAGTTAGCTCGTTGCTGGGAGGGGTGCCGATTGGGATGGGGTTCTTTGCGAGATTCCAGGCGGTGGAAAACTTCGGCAACCACCTGTTTCACCTAGAGCCTGTTATGCACTTCACAAAAGCTAGGCGATGGTTTTGAAAAAATTTGGGAGCATCAGGATGGCAAAGGCGACGAAATGAGGAATGCCTCGGACACTGATCCGATAGAGGACTCGGGTATCATCTGGCCCTGTAAAAGGCAAACAGGCTCATGGGATTTCACGGTAGA
>Ga0209403_10004184_pt1 | contig 15810 bp, 15 predicted proteins | sample ArcticOcean_MG_C_8_FD_187440 | JGI IMG/M metagenome (GOLD analysis project Ga0209403, IMG submission 187440) | Marine microbial communities from western Arctic Ocean - ArcticOcean_MG_CB11_86 (SPAdes) (version 2) | ecosystem: Environmental > Aquatic > Marine > Oceanic | place: Arctic Ocean... | reverse complement strand
TATTTCGCAATGGTAAAATTGGATAAATTTCCAATACATCTTCCTGACCGTTTTCTGTTTTTAATTTTTCGGACATTCTTTCTCCAATATGGATATTAATCTAATGGTTTATACTCTGACAAATATCATGCCAATGCTATCAAATTAGCTTAATTCTATAATTCTGTTTAAAAATCTGTTTATTTGTCAGTATTAACGTGTAGCCTCAATGGCTCTAACTAATGCCATCGCTCTTACCGTTACAGCTTCATTGGCAATAGGCATTTTCCCTGCCATTGCAGGAAACATTCCGTCATCCATTTGTTGTGCAATAAACCACTCATATAATTTTTTAAATTGTGGATTTGAGGGATTATATCCAGCACGTGCTAGAATTCCTAATACTTTAAGCGTACCACCTGCAAACATCAAATTGCTATCAGATGTAATGCTAAATTGATTCCAGGCATTTGCTTCCGGAAGCAATGTGCTTAAATTATCTTTTTCAATATTTTCTAATAAAAATTCACATGCAGCTTGTAATGCTTCAGATTTTTTAAATCCACTTTTCTCTGACAATAATGCGGCTATTTCAGTGGTGGTCCAAATACAAGATTGAATCTTATCGATATTTTTCCCAGTAGGTACATTAGCACGGTGAATCCAGCCACCATCATCTCGCTGACGCTTAATCACCCAATTTATACCTCGATCAATGAGACGATTTCCAGTAATACCCAATTTCAATAGAATTCGTAAAGCATGTGCATGATGATGATAATACATGGGGAAACGACCATCATCATTTTGAAATCGCATAAACTCTACAATATGATATCTAACTTTGGCAATATGCCTATTGCCACCCCGCTCATCAATTTGATGCAATAACTGTAACTGAGAAAAATACCGCATATCACGATTCATATTTTTATCGTCTTGCTCAGGTAATATCTTGGCGCCTTGACTTATTAATTGTTTCAATTTAAGATGCGAAAATGCATTTTTCTCAGCCAACGCATATAATGGATGTGGATGCTTCATTCGGTACACATCTTTCAGCATATTCAATGTGGTAATTGGCGAACATTTCATAATCAAATGTGTAATGGGGTTTTTCTCTAACTTATTCACCCATTCAGGTTCAGCATTAATATTTTCAAGAATTGTTCTTCGATCTAAGCTTATTGGATTTTTTGGAAACTTTGACTCGAATCGACCTTTCTTATTGGAATCAAATTTACCTTTTCCCTTGGGAGTAAATTTTCGCTCAGGCCGATCACTTCTGCCCTTACCAAAACTCCTTTCTCGTCTATCGTCTGCCATTTAATTCGCACCCATTAATGGTTTATTATTAATTATTCTATGCATAATTTGATTTTACACCATACATTTTTGCTTGTTCATCAGCATGATAAGAAGACCGTACCAATGGTCCTGATTCTACCACTTTGAATCCCATTGCCAACCCTTTTTCCTTAAACATCTCAAATATATCAGGATGTACAAATCGATCCACCGCTAGATGGTCTTTTGTGGGCTGCAAATATTGTCCTACATTAAATATTTCAACACCTAAATTCGCCATTTCTTGCATGGTTTCCAAAACTTCGTCATCCCTTTCACCCAGCCCCACCATGAGTCCTGTTTTAGTTAACAAACCAAATTCTATGGATGCTTCCAATACAGACTTGGTCCGTTGCCATATAGACTGTGTTCGTACCTGTTTTGAAATGCGTTCCACACATTCCACATTATGTGAAAATATTTCTGGCCGTGCTTCAAATACCTTCTTGAGTGAAGGTAGATGTCCCTGGAAATCAGGGGTCAATATTTCAACGGTACAATCTGGTGCCATTCGATGAATTTGCTTAATCGTCTCTGCCCAAATAGTAGCACCAAAATCATCCTTCAAATCATCTCTATCCACCGAGGTAATAACCACATGTTGTAGACCCATTTCTTTTACTGCATTGGCTGTCCTAACCGGCTCCATTTCATCATAGGTTGGAGGCTTTCCCGTTTTCACTGAGCAGAATCCACACGCCCGCGTACAAGTATCACCCAAAATCATAATGGTGGCTGTCTTGCGACTCCAACATTCATAAATATTGGGGCATCGTGCCTCTTCACAGACTGTGTTTAGTTTTTGACTAGACATCAATTTTCTGATGTCATTAAAATGGCCATCCGTTTTCAGCTTAATTTTTAGCCATTCTGGACGTTTTACATGAGTAGTGTTATTTGCCATTAAAGCTTAATATCGCTTCCATCAAATGCTTCAATTAATGCAGTGACACGGGATAAAAATTGAGTGCCATAGGCACCATCTATTATTCGGTGGTCATAGCCTAAAGTAATGTACATCATACTACGAATAACAATTACATCGCCAAATTCAGTTTCCTTCACTACTGGTTTTTTCTGAATTAAACCCACACTTAAAATTCCTACATTAGGTTGGTTAATTATGGCCATTCCAAAAAGACTGCCAAATATTCCTGGATTCGTAACAGTGAAGGTGGAGCCAAAGATTTCATCTGCCTCTAATTTATTAATTCGAGCACGAGCAGCCAAGTCTGCAGTTGCACGCGTTAATCCCAAAAAATTTTTTTCTTCTGATGCCTTAATTGCAGGCACTATCAAATTATTATCAGGAAGTGCAACTGCCACACCCATATTAATTTTCTGATGATGAACAATATTATCTCCATCAATTGACGCATTCATCAACGGAAATTCTTGGATTCCCTTAATACATGCATCTAAAACCATAGGCGTATATGTAAGCTTTACGCCATATTTATCGAGAAAAGCATCCTTACTTCGAGCACGATAATTCACCAAATTAGTTACATCCACTTCAGTGGTTGAATATACATGAGGTGAGGTTTGTTGAGATAGCAACATATGTTGTGCAATTTTTTTACGCATACGGCCCATGGGTTCCACTCTGTCTGTCAGTCCAGGGGATGATGTAGTTCCCGGTTGAACCGGCGTTGAAGGAATATGTGGAAACGGTACCGCTGTTGGAACTACCCTTTCTCTATTTTCTACATATGCCATCATATCATGTTTATTCACTCGACCATCTTTGCCTGAACCGATGATTGAGTTTAATTCTTCATAAGGAATACCCTCCGTTTTTGCAATAGATTTCACCAATGGAGAATGAAAGCGTCTGCTCTCATTTGATGATATTGATGCCGCTACCGGATCCACTTGAGGAGCCTTTTCCGCTGGAGTTTCTTTTACCACTTCAGGTGATTTTTCGATAGGAGTTTCCCCTTCAGTACCAATTCTAGCAATAACAGTGCCTACTTCTACCACATCATTAACTTTGAACAATATCTCTGTCAAGATGCCTGCCGCAGGTGATGGCACCTCTGAATCCACTTTATCGGTAGAAATTTCCAATAATGTTTCATCTAAAGCGATGGTATCACCAATAACCTTCTTCCATTCAAGCACTGTACCTTCAGTTATTGATTCACCCAATTTTGGCATTATTACATCCATTGCCATGAAAACTCCTTTTATAAATTAATCTATCGACTAATTTGATTTATAAATTTAATATCAATTTTACAATGAGGATATGTTTTTGCAATTTGCTGATTCAATTCAATCTGGATTTCATCTTTTTGCATAAACTCAACCGAACATGGAATTTCAAATGATATCTTTGAAACAGTTCCATTTTCTTTCATGATTCTCAAATCTTGAATAGCACCCAATTCATCATTCTTTATAATATGGTTCACCATCTTTGTAATAGCATTTTCTATATTTCCACCCAATTTAACAGGGTCAATATGAGTTACCACATTTGCATACATTTTCTTTGCAATTTTATCTTCCACCAAATCTGCAATTATATGGAGTTCATCTGCAGTTCGATCATCCCCAACCTCTATATGAAGTGATATAAACTTCTTCACACCATATTGATGAACTATGATGTCATGCACATTTAACACACCGCCTACTTTTGTTGCAATTACAGAAATTGAATTAATCATTTCTTTTGTTGGGGGTTTACCCAATAATTCATCAACAGCATTTTGTGCAAGCTTATACCCAGTATAAAGAATAAATACGGAAACCCCAATACCCATATAACTATCAAGTTCAGGCCATCCCAATCGTACACCAATGAGTCCCACTACCACTAACAGCGATGATAACATATCACTTCGATGATGGGCTGCATCCCCTTTTAGAATATCCGACTCAATCAATTCACCCATTTCATGGCTAACACGAGCCATTATTTCTTTTACCACAATGGTAACAATAATTATGAAAATCATCTTCGGGTCAACCATTAATTCTTCAGAATCATATAGCCTGCCAATTGAAGATTTCAAAAATTCAATGCCCACCAATCCAATCAAAAATGAAATGAGTAATGAGCTAATTGTTTCTGCACGCCCATGCCCAAAGGGATGTTCCGCATCTGCTGGTTTCTGGGAAAGTTTGAACCCCAAAATGACAATGCCACTAGTAGCCACATCCATTAACGTGTGGAAGGCATCTGCCAATAATGCAATACTTTGAGAAATAAGTCCTAAAAATAGCTTTATTCCAAATAGGAATAAATTACTGAAAATAGACAGATATCCTTCCAACTTACCCACTTTTAGTCGATTCGATGGCTCAAGAGGATTACCCTCCTTGCGAATCACACTGTTCACTAAAAATGTAGTTAATCTATTCATCTATCTGTACGCAGGAATTCCCGTAATGTCTTCACCTAAAACAAGAGTATGCATTTCATGCGTGCCTTCGTAAGTATAGACAGATTCAATATTCATCAAATGACGCATAATAGGATATTCACCCGTTATGCCATTGGCTCCATGAATTTCTCGGGCAAGTTTAGCACATTCACGAGCAACCCATACATTATTGCGTTTTAGCATTGAAACCTGTTGATGGCGTAAACTGCCGTCATCTTTATTTCTACCCACCTCAATAGCCAACATTTGACCCTTTGTAATTTCAGTAAGCATCCAGGCCAATTTCTCTTGTATTAACTGGAAACCACCAATTGGTTTTCCAAATTGAACGCGTTCCTTAGCATATGAAACGGCAGCTTCATAAACCGCCATTGCAGAACCGATAGCACCCCAACCAATACCGAAACGAGCTTGATTCAAGCAACCCAAAGGACCTTTCAATCCAACTACGTTCGGTAATAAATTTTCTTCAGGAATAAACACATCTTCAAATACTAATTCTGATGTTACGGATGCACGTAATGACCATTTATGTTTCATTTCTGGAGCAGTAAATCCTTTCATGTCTTTTTCCGCAACAAAACCACGAATTTTTTCATCATCACATTTTGCCCAAACTACTGCGATATCTGCAATTGTTCCATTGGTAATCCACATCTTTGCACCATTAAGTTTGTATCCACCATCTACTTTTGTGGCACGCGTGAGCATTCCACCGGGATCAGAACCATGATTTGGCTCTGTCAATCCAAAGCATCCGATAAACTCACCAGAGGCTAATTTGGGCAACCATTTTTTACGTTGATCTTCTGAGCCATAGGCATAAATAGGATACATAACCAATGAACCTTGGACCGATACAAATGAGCGGATTCCTGAGTCACCACGCTCCATTTCTTGGCACATGATACCATAGGCAATATTCGACATGCCCGCACATCCATATTTTTCAGGTAGATTCATTCCCATGAAGCCTAGTTTTCCAAATTGAGGAATCAAATTAAAATCGAAAGTTCCCGCTTCAAAATGGCGTTCAATATCTGGCATAATTTCTTTATTCACAAATTCACGAGTGGTATGCTGTACCATAATTTCATCTTCAGAAAAATGATGTGAAATATCTAAAAAATCTACACAGTTAAGTTTCATACTTCCCTTTCCGTTATCGGTCTAAATTTAATATTCTAATAATTCTCGTAATGCGATTTCAAATCGTTTATGGGGCAAATACACATTGCTCTCAATATGAGATGCAAATGGAATTGGTGTATCCAACGATGCTATTCTTTTCACCGGCGCATCTAAAAACTCAAATGCTTCTTCTGAAATTGTCGATGCAATCTCTGCCCCAATTCCGCCTGTAATATTGGCCTCATGTAGCACCAATACCCGATTTGTTTTTCGTATTGATGAAAGCACCGTTTCTCTATCCCACGGCATGAGTGTTCTTAAATCAATAATTTCTACTGAAACAGTTAATTTAGTTACTAAATCTACGGCCCAATGGACAGCCTTTCCATAAGTAATAATGGTGGCATCAGATCCAGATTGAACTATATTCGCCTTACCTAAGGGCATATTATATAAATCTGTGGAAACCTCACCTTTTAGGCTTCGATATAATCCTTTATGCTCAAAGAACAAAACAGGATTTGGATCTTCAATGGCAGAAATAAGCAAACCTTTTACATCAGCTGGGGTTGATGGATATATAATTTTTAAACCGGGAACATGAAAAAACCATGATTCTGGATTTTGAGAATGGAATGGCCCAGCACTTAGCTCTCCACCACATGGCATTCTCAATGTCACATTTAATGGTGAATTCCATCGGTAATATGTTTTGGCCAAATTATTTACAATTTGATTAAATCCACATGATACAAAGTCGGCGAATTGCATCTCTACCACTGGCTTATAACCCTCTAAAGCTAATCCCATAGCCGTACCAATAATTCCTGATTCAATAATGGGAGTATTGCGAACCCGACTTTTACCAAATTTTCCTACGAATCCTTCGCTGATTTTAAAAACACCACCATACTCAGCAACATCTTGGCCCATCAATATTACAGATTCATCTGATTCCATTTTTTGTGAAAGTGCTTCTTTAATGGCATCCACAAAGCGTAAAGTTTGTAAAGTGTTCGATGGATTTTTCAGATTCACCTCTTGCTTATAAAAAACATCATTTAGCTCATCTAACTCAGTGCTTTTTGGAATCTCAGCATCTGTGGCGAAATCAATGGAAGGATTCACTAAATTCTTAATTTCATTTTCTATATCAACCACAAATTTTTTATTAAACCATTTTTTCGCAGATAATGATTTTTCAAATTTTAGAATAGGGTCTTCCTTTGCCCATTCATCAAATAATTCTTGTGGAACATACTTGGACCCTGATGCTTCTTCATGTCCACGCATTCGGAATGTTTTTGCCTCAATCAATGTGGGGCCATTACCCTTTCGGGCATAACTGGCTGCCTTTTCTACAGCATCAATAACTGCAAAAATATCATTGCCATTAATTAAATCACCACGAATGCCATAACCCTTTGCTCTATCTACTAAATTTTTACAGGCGTATTGCTCTGAGGTAGGTGTAGATAATCCATATCCATTATTTTCAATCATAAAAATAACAGGTAAGTTCCAAACGGCGGCTAAATTCAATGCCTCGTGAAAATCCCCTTCACTAGTTGCGCCATCACCAATAAAAGCCAAAGAAACTCTTTTTTCATTTCGCATTTGATATGCCATTGCAAATCCATTTGCTACTGGTAACATGGCAGCTAAATGCGAAATCATCCCTGTAATATGTTTTTCAGGAAGTCCAAAATGAAATGTTCGGTCACGCCCTTTTGTAAAGCCACCTACCTTACCCATTAGCTGACAGAAGAGTTTTTTCATATCTACAGAGCGAGTAGTAAAAACACCTAAATTTCGATGCATTGGTAAAATTTGATCATCATCATTCAATGCACATGTTACACCTACAGAAATAGCCTCTTGACCAATTCCCGAAAACCATTTACTTATTTTACCCTGTCTTAGTAAGAGCAACATTCGCTCCTCAATAATCCGAGGCATTTTAAGTAAACGATATAGTTCTGTGAGTTCAGCTTTTTTCAAAATTTAAAACTCAATAACTTCCTGTATTGCATTTTCTATCCATGATGTCTGCACAAGAATTTCATCTTCTAATACAGGTGCATAGGCGATTGGTACGTCTTTTGATGCCACTCGTTTTACAGGTGCATCCAAATATTTAAATCCAACATCAGCTATTTGAGCTGCTATCTCTGCACCAAATCCATTGGTCATATTATCTTCATGAGCCACAATGACACGATTCGTCTTTTTAATGGATTCCATAATGGTATCTATATCTAATGGATTCAACGTACGTAAGTCAATAATATCCGCTGAGACACCTGAATTTCTTACTGCTTCAATAGATTTTTGTACAAGTGCACCCCACGTAACAATAGTAAAATCACTGCCTTCTTGAACCATTTTTGCAACTCCAAATGGAAGATAAAAATCTGCATCTGGCTCCAAGCTTGCCGCAAACCCTTGACGATATAATCCCTTATGTTCCATAAAAATTACAGGGTCATTCAATTGACATGCTGATTTAAGTAATCCCTTAGCATCGGCAGCATTTGATGGATATGCGATTTTTATTCCCGGTAAATGAGTAAAGTAGCCATCAATACTTTGACTATGGCATAGGGAACCATGAATATAACCACCTACTGGCACACGAATCACCATTGGGCAATCCCACTTACCATTTGATCGATATCGTACCGTTGCCATCTCATTTCTGATTTGCATCATGGATGTCCAAATATAATCACCAAATTGAATTTCAACAACAGGCCTATATCCAACCGTAGCTAAACCAATAGCTGTACCAATAATTGACGACTCAGCTAATGGAGAATTATATACTCTTTCTTCACCATATTTTTCAGTCAATCCACGAGTCGCAGTAAAAACACCACCTTTACCTCGCCCTACATCCTGACCAAAAATAACCATTTTATCATTTTTAGCGAGCTCTTCATCCAACGCATGATTAAGAGCGTCAACCAGAACTACTTTATCGCCAGTAGATGTAGGTTCTAAAGATACGAAATCTTTGATGCTACATTCTGGGGCATACACATTTTTATCATAATCTTCAGATTTTGGTGAGATTTGGCTATCTGCCCATACCGTCTCTTCATTAACTTGGGTAGCAACATCTTTAATGATTTTATCAAAATCACTTTGATTGGCGATACCAGTATCAATGCATTGTTTTGCCAACACCAATAATGGATCTCGCTTTTTATCTGCAGCCAAGTCTGCTTCACTTCTATATTTTCGTTGATCGTCAGATGAAGAATGAGGTAATAAACGAACTACATTTGAAATAATTACACTGGGACCTCGACCTTTACGTGCACGGTCAACGGCTTTTTTGAATGCCATTTGGGTTTGAAAGAAGTCAGTACCATCCACATTAAAACGGGTTAATGAATCATAACCAGCTGCAATATTATATACTGATGCTCCACTGGTTTGCTCAGCAATGGGTACTGAAATTGCATATCCATTATTTTCAATATGGAAAATAACTGGCGCTTTTTCTCTACTCGCCCAATTCAATGCCTCATGGAAATCACCTTGACTAGTTGTACCCTCGCCAGATGACACATAAACGACCGCCTTCCCACCGTTTCGCTTCATTCCAAATGCTACACCAACGGACTGTAAATACTGTGTCCCCGTTGAGCTTGACTGAGAAACGATGTTTAATTCTTTATGCCCAAAGTGTTGTGGCATTTGACGGCCACCAGAGCTAGGGTCATCTTCCTTTGCTAAAAATGAAAGTAAATGTTCTTTTGAGGTCATCCCCCAACCTAGACAAAATGCCTGATTTCGATAGTATGGATAAGCATAATCGAATCCAGGTTTAAAACAATGAGCGGCGGCTAATTGAGCTGCCTCATGGCCCGCTGCGCCAATATGAAAATATCCCTTACCTTGTTTTAATAAGATGAGCTGCTTCTCATCTAACCGACGCGATAACGCCATATTTCTATATATTGATAATAATTGTTTTTTTGAAAATCCGTGTAGCTTCATGCGGTCTCCTCTTCTACATATTCATCAATAAATTTTACTTTAAATATTTCACAAACAAGTTCCGCCAATCCGTGTACAGTTAAATCTGTTTTTATACAATCTTTTATGGATGTGACCCCATGTTCAAAAATTCCACAGGGAATCATGCCATCAAAAAACCGCATTTCTGGATTAAGATTTAGTGCAAACCCATGCATAGTTACCCATCGAGAAAGGCGAACACCCATAGCACAAATCTTTTCATCTTCTACCCACACACCCGTCAAGTCTTCTTTTCGATCTGCAAATATTTCTATTTTTTTCAATGTATCAATAATGACCATTTCTAAGGTACGCATATACCAGGATACACTTTTCTCGTACCCATGAAGGTCAATTATAGGATATCCCACTAATTGTCCTGGTCCATGATAGGTTATATCTCCACCTCTATCAATCTGAACCACTTCAGCTTCTTCAGGATATGTGGGCAACAAATGGTCATGATTTGCATTTTTTCCAAAGGTGTATACATGGTTATGTTCCAACAATAAAAATATATCCTTAATTTTACCATCTTTCCTCAGTGCATGAATACTTTTTTGCAAATCCCAAATGGGTGTATATGGCTGTATACCCAGCCAAAAATAGTTTACTTTTTCATTACTATTAGCCTGAATATCAGACAGCAAATTGGAGGATGTGGATAAATCAATCAATTAAACATGAATCGCTTCACCTAGTGCGTCGGCAGTGGCTTCCATAATGGCCTCAGACAGTGTAGGGTGTGGATGAATAGTGGTCAAGACCTCATGCCAAGTAGCCTCTAATTTTCGAGCAATACCCGCTTCAGTAATAAGATTAGTTGCTTCTGACCCAATGATATGGCAACCCAATAACTCACCATATTTTGCATCATAAATCACCTTCACAAAACCATCTGTATCACCTACGGCCATTGCCTTCCCTAGCGCCCTAAAGGGGAAATTCCCAATCTTTAGCTCATAACCCGCTTCACGGGCGGCTTTTTCAGTTAATCCAACAGAGGCAACCTCTGGATGGCAATATGTACATCCAGGGATGTTATCATATTTCATGGGTTCTGGATTTTTACCAGACATGTGTTCCGATGCAATAATACCCTCTTCAGATGCAACATGTGCCAACCACGGTGGACCTGCCACATCGCCAATGGCATAAACACCATGGATATTCGTTTGCATAAATCCATTTGTTGCAATCCAACCCTTATCCAATATAACACCAACTTCTTCTAATCCAATATTTTCAATATTACCTTGAACACCCACAGCAATTAAAGCTTTATCAGCTTCAATAATTTGACCGTCTTTGGTATGTACTTTCACTTTAGTTTTGAGACGCTCAATCTTTTCTACAAAGGTATTGGTCAAAATATTCATTTTACGTTTTTTGAATATACTTAATAATTCTGCAGAAACATCTTCATCCTCCACTGGAAGAATAGTAGGTAACGCTTCAATAACCGTAACTTCTGTACCATACGTATTATAAAAATGAGCGAATTCAATTCCGATGGCGCCTGCACCAATTATAATTAGACTTTTAGGTTGTTCCTTTTGCACCATTGCCTCTTTTGAGGTAATTACTCGGTCACCATCTGGCTCCATTCCCGGAAACCATTTTGGGCGTGCCCCAGTAGCAATAATAATATTATCTGCTGAAATTTTATTTACCACCCCCTCACTGGTTGTGGTTTGAATCGTGGTGGCATCAATTAATTTTCCATGCGCAGGAATATAGGTTACCTTATTTTTCTTCATAAGGAACTCAATACCTTTATTTAGTCGTCGAGAAACATCACGTGAACGCTTAATGACTTTTGACCACTTAACGGTATACTCAGGGATTTCAATACCATACTTAGACGCATTTTTTACAATTTCTAATACATCTGCATTCTTTAATAATGCTTTGGTGGGAATACACCCCCAATTAAGACAGACACCGCCTAAATGGTTCGACTCAACAATTGCTACCTTTTTTCCTAATTGAGCAGCTCTAATTGCGGCAACATAACCACCAGGCCCACCCCCAACTACTACAACTTCAAATTTATCCATTTACTTCCTCATCGAAATAATATCTAAAAACTCTTTCCGTGTGCGCGCATCTTCTCGAAACAAGCCCGTCATAAATGATGTAGTTGCAAAAGAATTTTGCTTTTCAACACCCCTCATTTGCATACACATATGCTGACCTTCAAGAACAACTGCCACTCCCTTGGGTTCAAGTACATCGTTGAGGGTCTCGGCAATACTTTGAGTCATACGTTCTTGCAACTGTAAGCGTCTCCCAAACATCTCTACAATACGAGGGATTTTTGAAAGACCCACCACCTTACCATTGGGGATGTACGCAACATGTGCTCTACCAAAAAATGGTAACAAATGATGCTCACATAAGCTGAAAAAATCAATGTCACGAATAGTTACCATTTCATCATAATCTTCATAAAAAATAGCACCATTAATAATTTCATCTATATTTTGCTTATACCCTTTTGAAAGAAAAGCCCAAGATTTGGCAACCCGTTGAGGGGTTTTAAGTAAGCCTTCTCTATTTGGGTCTTCACCAATCTGGGTGATTAATTCACTAATGAGAGATTCAATTTCAATATTATTATCTGGCATACTTATTTTCCTTCTTGACCAAAATATTCGGTAAATATTGTTGGTGTTTCTCTTAACTTGATTGAATTTAATTTTGCAGGATTAGGAATTTTAGTTACAATCTGTTCCCAAATAAATACCACCATATTTTCTGTAGATGGTTGCTTCGATTCAAACCAAGGGATATCTAATTGAATTTGACTGTGATCCATAACATCCAACACATGCAGTTTTACTATTTTATTTAATTCAAATAAATTTACTATAAATCCACTCTCATCATTGATGGGACCGGAAATAGTAATATCTAAAGTATAATTGTGCCCATGAATTCTTACATCTTCACCAAAAATCTGATAGTTCTTCTTATCAGACCAATTTGGATTCCAATAACGATGTGCTGCACAGAATTTATATTGTTTAGTTAGGTATGGCATTTAGCTCCAAAATCTTCTTTTTTACTTGCATAATACAAGATTGAACAAGTTAGATAATTTACTATCTTATATAAAGGCAGAGCAATGCAAAGAATATGTATTAGGGATGATTTTTTATGTAGATGAAGGGCAGAAATCAGAGATGCTACACTCTGAACAATTGGGGCGATTTGCAACACAGGTTGCACGCCCATGATCAATAATGAGATGAGTAAAGAGGGTCCAGTCGGATTTATCGATAATTTTTTCTAATTCACGCTCGATTATGACGGCATTTTTTGATTTGGTAAAGCCTAATAGATTTGTTATTCGAGTAACATGGGTATCCACAACTACGCCAGGGACATCAAAAATATTTCCCAATACCACATTAGCCGTTTTTCGCCCCACACCAGGCAGGCTCACTAACTCATCCATTATACCTGGAACGTCACCATCATACTCATCAACAATTGCGTGCGATAACCCCTTAATTGATTTTGCTTTATTATTATAGAATCCGGTGGAATATATTTCTTTACCAATCTCTCCAACCGTTAATTGGGTGAATGCCTCTGGCGTTGGATATTTATCAAATAATGGAATCACCACTTTATTTACGCGCTCATCTGTGCATTGTGCTGATAATACGGTGGCAACTAATAATTGAAATGGTGTATTATAATCGAGGGAGCATTTAGAGTCTGGATATTCTAATTTGAGGATGCTAAGAATTTCAGCCATCCGCAACCGTTTATGTTCTATAGACTCAGCGGGCACTCTTCACCTGACTTGCAATTACACTCAAATTTTTACAAAATAATGATTTGGGGAATACTAAATCAAAACCTGCTTCTGTTGCTTTTTTCTGAAGTGTTTTATTTAATCGATTCACTAATCCAAAGATTACAATATTACTCTCTTTCAATTTTTTACCCAATAGAAAAGGATTCAGGCTTTGATCATTCAAATCAATTACTGCGCAGTTTTCTGTGAGTGAATAATTTTCTAATTGAGGAAATGATAGCCCATAATTCAAACTATTGCATGTGTGGGCTAAATTGGCTGAAAATGTTGCGTCATTTATAAACGCTGCAATTTTAAATTCTGACATATTAACTATTTCCTTCTAGGGGATAATAAATATCCCAATTAAAATCTTTATAAGACTCAATTTCCATTACATTATCAAAGGCATTTTTTGCTAAAGATTTAATTACATCCACTGAGAGACCTCGTTGAAGACCGTTATAATCTTCAAATTTGTTTTGGCATTTCCTGAAAAGTCCACGCGCACCATTAAGATTTTGATTTGTTAAATGATAAAATCCAACGGACAACTGGATTAATCCCTGTACAAATTTTGCATCAGGCAATCGGTATTCTGTCCAAATTTCCTCCCAATATTCATGGGCATCATAAAAGTTTTTTTCATTAAAAGCCTGCAAACCTTTATGGAATAATAGTTCAATTTTATCCATTTTTGCGAAGGACCTCTTGCACAATGTCATAGTGCTTCTCACCACTGGTAATTTTTACGGCCACTGTTTTAGGGTCGTGGTAGAAAAAGAGCCACCAATCCCCTTCTGCAGCATCATGAAGAAATTTAGTTTTCTCTTCCAGTGAAAGGAGTGCATTCAAATCATAGCCCATTATCCACGGAAGTCTTAAATGTGAACGTAATGGTATAAGATCTGAGCAAAAAACCAATACATCACCACCACTTTCAACTTTAATAAGCTGTTGCCCTGTCGTATGCCCATTTACAATATAGGATGATATTCCCGGTAGGATTTCACTGTCATCGGCAATTAGATTTAGTACTCCAGTATTTTTTAATGATAAATAATTTTCCTTAAGGTAACTAGCTCTATCACGAGGATTTGGCACTAAACCCGTATCCCAATTTTTTTCAGAGATATGATACTGCGCATTGGGAAATGCAGGAACTAAATCACCATTTTCAGTCAATGCTATCGCACCGCCAGAATGATCAAAGTGTAAATGTGTCAATATTACATCTGTAATATTTTCTGAAGAATATCCAAATTCACTTAAAGTATCACTTAATGGATTTGGCGACTGTTCAATGGCAAACATTTCTTTAAATTTATCATTCACCTTGTTACCCATTCCTGTTTCAATCAGTACTCGTTTAGGGCCATTATCAAGCAACAAGCATCTTAGTGAAAGATCAATACGATTTACCTCATCAGCTGGATTTGTCTGCTCCCATAAAACTTTGGGAACAGAACCCATCATGGCGCCACCATCCAATCTAAAATCGCCAGTTTCTAGTACAATAACTTTCCATTCACCAATATTATTTAACATTAAACAAGTTCAGAAGATGTTTTGGTGAAGCGGATATAATTTTCTCGGCATACTGAGGAGCAACCTTCAATGCAGATCTGTACGCATCAAGGGTGAGAATTATTTTAGGCGTAATAAGATTCGATTCAACTTTATCAATACAATCTAATATACCCTGCCTACCAATGGATAAAATATTCAAGGGGTCCTCAATATTTTTAATATCATCAGAATTATTTATGATTTCACTTATTCTGGGTAACCACGGTTTAATTTTTATCAAACGGACTAAATCTTCATGATGGCATTGCAAAACTTGGCAGTTGAGCTCAAAGGTTGATTTAAAGTCAAGGTTATCTGGATTTAACCCCCATTCTTTAAAGGAATCATCTAAAATACTTTGCGTGCAAAGCATAAGTAATGTGGTTATTTTTTTATTTTCTAAAAATAGATTACTTCGCAATGCAGTCAATACGAATAAAAATGATATCCCGCTCTGCTGTGCACTTAATTCTAATAAGAATTCAAGGATGGGGCGACCATCCGAAACGCGACTTAATTGCTCCAAATGAGAAAAAGCCACTTTCTGAT
>Ga0209403_10004182_pt1 | contig 15816 bp, 16 predicted proteins | sample ArcticOcean_MG_C_8_FD_187440 | JGI IMG/M metagenome (GOLD analysis project Ga0209403, IMG submission 187440) | Marine microbial communities from western Arctic Ocean - ArcticOcean_MG_CB11_86 (SPAdes) (version 2) | ecosystem: Environmental > Aquatic > Marine > Oceanic | place: Arctic Ocean... | reverse complement strand
AATGGGCGAGCGGGTTAACCGCGCCATTGGCATGATTCTTTGCCGCGATTTGCGCCAGGGCGTCCGACTGGTCGCCGTGTTTCTGGAAATAGCTTTCGGCGACCCGGGCGAAGATATCGACGAACGAGCCGTTCTCGCCGCCCTCTTCCTTGCAGTAGCTTGCCTTGGTCAGGACTTCGCCGATGGCGGCGCCGGCAAGTTCGGTCATTTTTTCGACGCCGACGCACAGCACGATCCGTGCCTTCTTGGCGGCAATGGCGTTAAGCCCCTGATGAATCGCCGCCGAGCCGGTGGCGCACGCGTTCTCGACCCGGGTCGCCGGTTTGAACCGCAGATCGTTGTGAACCTGGAGGACCAGCGACGCCGGAAAATCCTGCATCACGAAGCCGCCATTGAAATGTCCGATGTAGATTTCGTCAACATCGGCCGGCGCGACCCCCGCATCGACCAGCGCCTCGGTCGCCGCGTCGACGATCAGTGTTTCGAGCTCGACGCCTTCATGCTTGCCGAATTTTGAATGGGCCCAGCCCACGATGCAGCCGGTCATAGCGAATTCCTTGGTTGCTGTTGCACGACGCTAATTTGGCAGGAACGGTAGAAGGGTCAAGGGACGCGCTCAAACCGGGGCCGCGTTGACCAGCACGGCGGCCAGCAAACACGGTTCGTCGGTGCGCACGCTCCACGAATGGTTGGTGCCGCGCTGGATCATCATGTCGCCCTGTTTGAGGCAGGTTTCGCTGTCGTCGAGGATCGCCCAGATTTCGCCTCTGACGACGATCAGGTAATCGATTGTGGAGGTTTTGTGCATCATCGGATCGTCGCTGCCGTCGACCGGCGCATGACCGGCGCCGATGGAATCGAAAGCTTCGGCTGGATCCGCCCTGCCGCGCCAGGCGCTGTCGGGCGGGAATTCGACCAACCGGAAGATCGTGCCGCTGGCAGGTGGTTCCAGTACGACCGGCCGGTCGGCGGCATCGGCCTCGTCGGTGTTGTCCGCCGGTGCGCTGCCGGTCTGCCAGAGGTCGGTGAGCGAGAGGCCGGGCATGGACACCATTTCCTTCACCGCGGTCGCGGCACCGTCGGAGATGAACACCGATTTGCCGTTTTCGTCATGGCCGGTGACCACGCGTCTGATTTTCTCAACCACAGCTATTTCCCCCGGATAATGCGGTTGCGCAGCACGCCGATCCCCTCGACCTCCAGTTCGATCAGGTCGCCGTCGGACAGATAACGTTCCAGTTCGAGCCCGCAGCCGCCGCCGACGGTGCCGGACCCAAAAAATTCTCCCGGATACAGCGTTTCCGACCGCGATGTGTGAGCGATCAGATCTTCGAACGTCCAGTGGATGGTGCCGGAATGGCCGCGCGACCATTCCTCGCCATTGATGCGGGCGATCATCGTGCAGTCATAGGGGTCGAGTTCGTCGGCGGTGACGATACAGGGGCCGATCACATTGCCGGCGTCGAAATCCTTGCCCTTGCCGGGGCCGAGTCCGCCCGGCATCTCGATCGCCTGAGCGTCGCGCGCCGAAATATCGTTGAAGATCGAATAGCCGAAGATGTGATCGCGGGCGTTTTCTTTCGTAATGTTCTTGCCGCCCTTGCCGATGAAAAAGCCGAACTCGAGTTCGTAATCGAGCATCTCCGCATAGTCGGGCCACAGAACGTCTTCTTCCGTGCCGATGACCGCAAGCCGGTTGGCCTTGTAGTAAATCGGCTGTTGGTACCAGACGTCCGGAATCGCAAAGAGGCCTTTTTCCTCGAACTCGCGCAGCGCTGCAACGGGGTCCGGTTCGAGCGCCGCCCGGTTTTTCCGCATCACCGTGAAAGCCTGCTTGAGATGTTCCTCGAAACACAGGCAGTCGCGAATTTGCGGTGGCCGCGGCAAGGGAGTGCGCAATGTGACGGACGCGGCGTCGATCACCGCCGCACCCGGCGCCGTGGCAACGATGGCGCGGGCGCCGTGGAGCGCGTCGTCGCCGGCTTCGATCAGGGCCAGCATGGAGGCGAAAGCCGGATCGGCGTTGGCCTTATGAAGATCGACAATCGCCGTGTCGCCCTCGATCAGGGCGCCGAGGCGATCGGCCCCGTCGGCCGCGCTATACGTAACAAGACGCATGAAATGAATCTCCTATCGGTTTTCTGCCACGATACAAAGCTCGTCGCCAGGCAGCTGGCCGCGGGCGGCATCCGGATTGCCGAAAGCGCGGAAGGGTTGGTGTAAGGGCCCTGAATTGAAGTGTAGCGCCGCGAAATCGTAACTTTCCATATGTTTGATGAAGAACGGCGCGTCGAGCGCCAGCACGTGGTCCTGGTCGATCAGCGGATCCCAGCCGCAGCCGAGGGCGGAACCGCCATCTCCATTGGGGACGAAAGCCACCAGAAATCCGCCGCTTTTCAGCAAACGGTTGAACAGTTTCAAGGGGTCCCGCAGGTCGGGCAGATGTTCGAGTACGTGGGACGTAAATACGATGTCGAAGGCGTTATCGGGAATAGAGGCGATTTCGGTGGGATCGTCGATGACGGTCTGGCCGAGCCTGTCGCGGGCGAATCCGGTGCGGCTGCGCAAAATTTCGAACCCTGTCACGTCGTACCCGGCTTGTTTCAGCTGCCAGGTGCCGTAACCCCAGGAATAGCCGAAATCGAGCACCCGGCCGGTTTCCCGGAAAGACCGCAATATGCCGATACGGTGCGACATATCGTTGTCGCCGGATCCCGCAAAGCCGGTGTCGACCAGGTTCTTCAGTGTCGCGTCGTCCGGTGTCTCTGTCGTTGCGTCGCGAAAATAATCTTCCTGATAGTAGTCCCTGAGTACTTCCGGCTCCGGCTTGGGCCAACGGAATTTCAGGCCGCAGGACGGGCACGCGCGGAGCTCGACAACGAGCCTTTTGCGGCCGGACAATTCGGTTTTCGCGGTGTCGCAAAATGGGCAGGCGCGGCTCTGTCCCGCCAGGCGCCGACCGAGCACCCAGCCGAGGTAGTTTAACTTGCTCATGCAGGCGAACTCCGTAAGCTTACTGCGGCAAACAATACCATAGGGAGGCTTCAATGCCGCGCCGCTTCATCGATATTTCCGTTGCGCTTGAATCGGGCATCAAGTCCGATCCCGACTTCATGCTGCCGAAGATCACCTATCATGCCCATAAGGAAACGGCGCCGCAGCTCTGCGCCATGTTTCCCGGCCTGAAGCCCGAGCAACTGCCGGACGGGATGGGTTGGGCAATCGAGGAAATCGAACTGACGACCCATAACGGCACGCATGTGGACGCGCCGTGGCACTATCACCCGACCATGGATGGCGGCGAACGGGCAATCACCATCGACGAGGTTCCCCTTGAATGGTGCTACCAGGCCGGCGTGAAGTTCGATTTTCGCCATTTCGAGGACGGTTATCTGGCGACACCGGACGACATGCGGGCCGAGCTCGACCGCATCGGTCATGAATTGCAGCCGCTCGACATCGTCGTCGTCAATACCTCGGCGGGCGATCGCTATGGCGAGGACGATTATCTGATGAAGGGCTGCGGATTTGGGCGTGAATCGACCCTGTGGCTGACCGACCGCGGCGTGCGCGTGGTCGGTACCGACGCGTGGACCTGGGACGCGCCGTTTCCGCAGACACTGGAACGCTGGAACGAAACCAAGGATCCGTCGATCATCTGGGAAGGGCACAAGGCCGGCATGGAAAAGGGGTATTGCCAGATAGAGAAAATGGGCAATCTCGACCAGTTGCCGCCGACCGGGTTCGACGTGATATGTTTCCCGACGAAAATCAAAGGCGCCTCGGGCGGCTGGACCCGCGCGGTCGCGGTGTTTCAGGAATAAGGACGAAAGGGACTTCACACAAAAATGGTCAAAGACAACAAAGTCATCATCACCTGCGCGGTGACGGGATCGATCCACACACCGACCATGTCGCCTCATCTGCCGATCTCGCCGGACGAAATCGCGGCGGATGCGGTCGCCGCCGCCGAGGCCGGCGCGTCGATCCTGCATCTGCACGCGCGCAATCCCGATGGCAGCCCGACCGGCGATCCGGCGGTGTTCATGGAATTCCTGCCGCGCATCAAGCAGCAGACCGACGCGGTGGTGAACATCACCACCGGCGGCGGTCACGGCATGACGCTCGAACAGCGTTGCGCCGCCGCCCTGCACGCCAGCCCGGAGATGACGTCGCTTAATATGGGATCGATGAATTTCGGCCTGTTTCCGATTCTCGACAAACCCTACGAATGGAAGCATCAGTGGGAGCCCGAATACTTGGAGATGACCCGGGATTTCATCTTCCGCAACACGTTCAAGGACATCGAATGGGTGCTCAAGACCCTCGGTGAGGAACACGGGGTGCGGTTCGAATACGAATGCTACGACATGGGCCATCTCTACAATCTTGCCCATTTCGTCGACCGCGGGCTGATCAAGCCGCCGTTCTTCGTCCAGACGATCTTCGGCATTCTCGGCGGCATCGGCGCCGATCTCGAAAACCTCGCCCATATGCGGCGGATCGCGAACAAGCTGTTCGGCGAGGAAAACTACGAATGGTCGATTCTCGCCGCCGGCCGCCACCAGATGGATTTCGTCACCACCGGCGCGATTATGGGCGGAAACGTGCGCGTCGGGCTCGAGGATTCGCTCTATTTGCGCAAGGGGCAACTTGCCGAATCCAACGCCGATCAGGTGGCGAAGATCCGCCGCATCGTCGAGGATCTGTCGCTTGAGGTCGCCACCCCGGCGGAAGCCCGTGAACGGCTCCAGCTCAAGGGCGGCGATATGGTGAAGTTCTAACTGCAAGCCTTCGGGGCCGGAGTGCCGATATGACTGTTATCCTGGACGATGCGCCGATCGACGATCCGGTGATGACGACCGAATGGTTCGTCGTTGCCCGGTCGAGCGATCTTGAGGACGGGAAGGCGATCCCGGCGAAGCTTCTTGGTACCGAGCTCGTCCTGTGGCGGTCCGGCGACAAGGTGATGGCGTGGCGCGATCTCTGCGCCCACCGCGGCACGCGCCTGTCGCTCGGCACGGTCAAGGACGGCAGGATCGTCTGTCCCTATCACGGGTGGAACTACGACACGGCTGGAATCTGCGTCCATATCCCCGCGATGCCGGACCTGACGCCGCCGGCCCGCGCCCGCACCCAGGCCTTCAGGGCGAAGGAGCAATACGGATTTATCTGGGTGTGCATGGGGGAGCCGAAGCACGACATTCCGCCGTTCCCGGAATGGGCAAAGAATTCCTTCCGCAAGCAGATCGTCGGGCCGTACGAATTTCACGGCAGCCCGTTCCGGACGATCGAGAATTTCACCGATATCCCGCATTTTCCGTTCGTCCATCCCATGATCAACGGCGATCCGTCACGCCCGGACGTGATCGGGGATTACGAAGTCACCCATGACGAAGAGGGTCTGAAGATGAGCCCCATAGAAGTCTGGCAGCCCTTCGCCGACCACCGGGGCATCGCGGCGATGGTCACGTACCACTATTCGATTTTTCGGCCGCTTTCCGCCTATTTCACAAAGGATACCGGCGAAGGCAATCAGTTCTGCATGATGCTGTCGGCGACCCCGCTTGCCGAGGACGACTGCCTCGTCTGGCTGCTGGTGGCGATCAATTTCGGCGATGAAGTGACCGAAGAGCAGATCATCGACCGCCAGAATCAGGTCTTCGCCCAGGACAAATGGATCGTCGAATCCCAGCGCCCCGCCAGGATCCCGCTCGATTTGCAGGACGAGCTGCATCTGCGGGTCGATAAATACTCGGTCGCCTATCGCCGCTGGCTCAAGGATCTGGGGCTTACGTGGGGTGTGGCGAGCTGATCGGTTGGATCTTTGAATACGCTGTCATCCCGGACTTGTTCCGGGATCCAGAACCTTGGGTATACGAGTGAGACTGGACCCCGGAATAAATCCGGGGTGGCAGGTTGTGTTGTTGGTGATCCAATACAAATGAATCAGGAGAGGGTAAGCGCCTCCTGTGGTCTACAGTGCCCCGTGCAAAGCCAGCAGCGGCACCACCTCGTCCGCCGCCATCCTTCCCCATCCGCATTCGGTGGACAGGCCGAACCGGTCGAGATGTTTCCGGGTGGCTGCGATGCGGCGGGTGGCACCCTCGGCGCTGTCTTTCACGTGGATCAGGCCCAGATACATCAGCGTGTCGTCCGAGACCGCAAGGCTGCGGAGCGGCGCGAAATAGGAATCGTCATCGCGGTCGATTGGCACCGGTACGTGAATGAAATCGATCTTCCGGCGCACGCCCCGGGCGATTGCATTGGCGGAGGAGACACAGATGCCGAGATCGTCCGGCTCCTTCCAGTGTTTGTTGCCCATCGAGCCGTAACACAGGTGATAGCCGAGAGTGATGTCGTCCGGCACGGCTTCGCCGAGGCGGGCGAGGGTGGCGATCAGCCAGGGTGTCGGGTCGTCGCCGAGAAACGGCACCGGATGCAGCGCCTCGAAGATCGACATTTCCGTTGCCACGTCCCACTGGATCGCGAGATCGCGATCCGGAATAGCAAGACGGATCGCATCGATCTCCATCAGCATGGCGCGTTCGTAGACGGGGTAAATATCGCCCTGGATGTCGTAGGATGTGAATGAGAAGACCGGCGCGAAGGGTGTTGGCAGGCAGACCTGAAACCGGGCATCGGCGGCAAATCGCCCGGCGGCGCGTCTTGCGGCAAACGCCTGGTATGATTTTATGGCCTCGTGGGCGAATCCGAGCTCGGCGAAATCGATGTCGTCCGCACCCATGGCCGGCTTAAACCGGTAGGGCGGGTGAAGCTGATAGTCGCGCTCCTTTGCGCCGCCCTGTTCCAGCGCATCCTGTAGCGCGAAAACGGCATGCTGCCAGCCAATCCAGTTCGACCGCACGCCAGTCTCGCCGTCCGGCACGCTGGTCAGCCGGGCGCCAATGGTGTCGGCGACCGCATCGAACACGGCGCCGGAATCTTTGAGCGGGAGGGACCCGACAAGGAGGAGGGGTGGGTCAGTGTTGATCATCGGTGCTCCATCGCATAAGCGTTAAACAGCATATCAGCTGGGAGGAACCACAACATGCTCAACATCAAACGCCTGTCGCGCGACGAGGCCTTTATCATGATCGCCGCGGCTGAAAAGAAGGCGACCGCCATTGGCGTGCCGCAGGTCATCGCCGTGGCGGATGAAAGCGGCAATCTGATCGCGTTCTCGCGCATGGATGGCGGCAAGGCAAGCTCAATCCAGATCGCCATGGCCAAGGCGTTTACCGCCGGCGCCGCGCGCAACCCGACCATGTTCTATAACGAGCACTGCGTGCCGGGATCGCCGTCCTTCGGCATTCATGTCTCGAACGAGGGCAAGTTCTCCATCATCGGCGGCGGCGTGCCGGTGATGTCGGGGAAAGATTGTGTCGGCGGTATCGGCGTCAGTTCCGGCACCCCGGCGCAGGATGTCGATGTCGCCGAGGCCGGGGTGAAGGCGCTGCAGGCGCAGTGGAAACGCCGTAAGGGCAAGTAGAGCGGCATTTAGTAGCCCATTCCTTTCTATGTCACCCCGGATCTATGTCACCCCGGACTCGTTCCGGGGTCCAGAGGAGCGCCGGGGCGAAATTTGACGGTTCGAAGCTTGAACGATCCTTTCCGCGCCATAGGCTGTCCAAAGAGCTGGATCCCGGAACAAGTCCGGGATGACGGTTTAGCTGGTTGGAGGCGTTAACCCCGCCGCAAATCCCGCACCATCTGGACCATGGCGGAAAAATCCATTTCGCCGTCGCGCTCGTCGCAGAACGCCTCGTACAGCGCGCGTGCATGCTCGCCGAGCGGGGTGACGGCTCCGGTTTTCGCCGCGGCTTCCTGCGACAGGGTCAGATCCTTCAACATCAGCGTGGCCGTAAAGCCGGGCGTATAGTCCCGGTTGGCGGGCGCGGTATCGACCATGCCAGGCATCGGGCAGTTGGCGCTCATCGACCAGCAATTACCGGTCGAGGTCGAAATCACGTCGAACAGCACCTGGTGATCGACCCCCGCCGCTTCACCGAGGGCGATCGCTTCGCAGGCGCCGACCATCGAAATTCCAAGCAGCATGTTGTTGCACACCTTGACGGCCTGACCGGCGGACGGCCCACCGGCGCGGACCAATTTCTTGCCCATGGCGAGGAACACCGGTTCGGCGCGGTCGAGCGCCGCGGTATCGCCGCCGCCCATGAAGGTCAGCGTGCCGGCCTGGGCCCCGGCCATGCCGCCGGAAACCGGTGAATCGATCAAAGCGATGCCGCGTTTCGCCGCTTCGGTGTGAATGTATTCGGTGGCGCCGAGGTCGGTGGTCGAGGAATCGACGACGACGGTATCGGGGCCGACGAGATCGACTACCCGGTCTACATCGACCAGAACGTCGCGCACCTCCTTGCCGGTCGGCAGCATGGTGAACACCAAATCGGCATTTTCAACGGCGTCGGGATTGGACGCGGCGGCTTCGACGCCTTTTGCGGCGGCGCGCTCCAGCTTTTCCGGCACGATGTCGTAGCCGCGAACCTGATGCCCGGCCTTAACCAGATTGGCCGACATTGGCCCGCCCATATTGCCGAGCCCGATAAATGCGATCCGTGCCATGACTGCCTCCTGCGCTATGCCCGTGATGTGCCCGCGCTTGGCGCGCGGTGCGGTTCTGATCATAATGCCCGTCAAAGAACATTTGGAGCAATGGGAGGCGATCATGTACCTGCGCAATTACTGGTACGCGGTGGCGATGCCGTCCGAACTGGACGGCGATGCGCTACTCGGACGCTGGATCCTCGGCGAGCCGGTTCTGTTGTACCGGACAGCCGATGGCAGCGTGGCGGCGATGCGCGATGTCTGCCCGCACCGCTCGGCCAGGCTGTCGGCGGGAGAGCGCGACGGCGATATCGTGCGCTGCCTTTATCACGGTCTTGAATTCGGGCCCGACGGCGTCTGCACACGTGTCCCGGCGCAGGGCGGTGCGCCGCCAACGGGTTTGCGCGTCGCAACCTACCCGGTCTGCGAGAAATGGCGTGTGGTCTGGGTATGGATGGGCGCGGCGGAGGATGCCGACGAGGCGCTGGTTCCGGATTTTCACTGGAACGACGATCCCGACTGGTATCCGGTCGGCGATTACATGCATCTCGATTGTCACTACCAGCTGCTTGCCGACAATCTGATGGATCTGTCGCATGAAGCCTACGTGCATCGCGGCACCATCGGCACAGACGATGTCTCCGAAACCCCGTCGACCGCTGAGCGCGACGGCGAGAAAGTCGTTGTCGAACGGATCATGCCGGGCTGCCCGGCGCCGCCGTTCTATCAGAAACTAAAAGGCTATGACGGGCAGATCGACAGGATGCACCGCATCATTTTCCGCCCGCCATCCACCATCGTGATCGAGAGCAAGTCGACGCCCACAGGATCGAACGATCCGGATGACGGGCTGGAATACCGGGTGCTGTGCGCGATCACGCCGGAAACCGACACCACCACCCATTTCTTCTGGGCGGTGCCGCGCAACTTCAATCCCGAACAGCCGGTGACCGAGATGATGTATCAGGGCTCAAAAGCGGTGTTCGAGGAAGATATCGATGTTCTCAACCGTCAGCAGGAAGTGCTGACCCGGATGGACGGCGCGGTCGGCTGGCAAAACATCCATTCGGATGCCGGCGCGGTCTATGCGCGGCGCGTGGTCGACGAATTGCTGGCGGCGGAGGCGGGTTAAGGGTCAGCGCCCCTCCTTCATCATATCGGCAATTTTTTCGCCGATCATGATCGCGGTCAGGTTGGTGTTGGCGCGGACGATGGTCGGCATCACCGAGGCATCGACCACCCGCAATCCTTCGACGCCATGCACTTTTCCGGCCGGATTGACCACCGCCAGCGGATCGTCCGCCGTGCCGAAGCGGCAGGTGCCGACGGGGTGAAAGAAGCCGCGGCAGTTCTCGCGTATCCAGGCTTCGAGTGTCTGGTCGGTTGCGAAAATTTCGCCAAGCGACGGGCCGGGCGCGATCAGGGTGCGCAGCGCGGCGCGGCGGAACGGGCCCGGCAGATCCATCAGCAGCGAGGCGGCGAAGGCCTTCCACCAATTGGCGCGGGTTTCCATGTTCAGGTTGCGCACGCGGGCGGAAAACGCGGCGGGGAAGGCTTCGGTGGTGACTTCGCGAACCGCCTTGCTACGGAAAATTTCGTAGAACAGGCGCAGCCCCTGTTTCATCCGGGCAAGATCGCGTTCGTCCTCCATGACATGAAAGGCGACACGGGGATTGACCGCCGGGTCGGCGCTTTTGAGCGTGACCGCGCCGCGCGAAAACGGCTTCACTACACTGACGACGGCGCCACCGACGCGGGTGCCGAGCGGATGCCAGCCGACCTTATTGGCGATCGCCATGTAGAAATCGTGGGGCGGACAGCCTTCCATTTTCGACGAATGACGCAGCGCGGCGTTTCCGGCAGCCCGCAGCGCCGCATCCTGCATCCCGTTATAGCGAAGATGGGCGGCGAGGATGCAGGTCGGGTGCTCGTGCAGGTTCCGGCCGACCCCGGCCCGATCGGCGACCGCATCGATGCCGTGGTCTTTCAGATGCGCCGCCGGTCCGACTCCGGAACGCATCAGCAGCGCCGGCGATTGCAGGGTACCGGCCGACACGATAACTTCACCCGCCATTAGGTCTTCGGTCGCGCCATTGGACCGGATGCGCACGCCGGTGCAATGGCGGCCGTCGAAGATCAGTTGCTCGGCAAAACAATCGTTGCGCAGGTCGAGATTGGGCCGGGCGCGGACAGTTGCGGTCAGATAGGTGATCGCGGTCGATTGGCGCATTCCCGCTGTGTTCGTCATCGCGACTGAACAGACGCCGTCACGCGGCTCGACATTCATGTCCTTCACATAACCAAACCCGCGGCGGTGCAGCTCGGAGGTGATGGCGTTGCAAAATCCCGGCCAGTCGGACCGCTTGTGGCGGCGGATCGATACCGGGCCGTCATCGCCGTGGCGCGGGTCGTCGCCGTAATCGGTATCGGTTTCCAGCCGCTTGTAATATTTGATGATGCCGTCCCAGCCCCAGCCTTTCGCGCCCGCGGCTTCCCAATCCTCGAAATCGCCCGGCATGCCGCGGATCGCCACCATCGAATTCACGGTCGACCCGCCGCCCATCACCCGTCCCTGATCGTAGGGAAAGGCCGGGACCGCATCCGGATCGTTATGGGGCAGGGGCTGCCACTGCGCCATGATGCCGGGCCAGGTGTTCCGCGGGTGATAGACCGCGCGGTAGAACGGATCGCGTACTTCGGCGCCCTCCTTGCCGGGCGGCGTGTCACGCCCCGCTTCGAGCAACAGGATCCGATTGGCCGACACTTCGCTGAGACGCGCGGCCATCACCGCACCGGCAGACCCGCCGCCAATTATGATGTAATCCCAATTTGTCATCGAGCCCCCTTTTTAATTGGACGCCAACAACGGTATCATCGGCGAGAACGAACACCAACGGAGTTGAGAAGTGTATCTGCGCAATTGCTGGTATATCGCGGCGACGCCGGACGAAATCGGCAGCGGCCCGCTTGCCCGGACGATTCTCGGTGAGCCGGTTGTGCTGTTTCGAAACGGCGATGGCGCGGTAACGGCGCTGGCAGATCGGTGCTGCCACCGGTCGCTGCCGCTGTCGATGGGCCGCGTGGTCGGCGGAAACCTGCAATGCGGGTATCACGGCCTGGAATTCGATGCGTCGGGAATCTGCGTCACGGTGCCGGGCCAGACCCGGGTGCCGCCGGGCGCCTCGGTGCAGCGCTATCCGCTGGTCGAACGCCATAACTGGCTGTGGATCTGGATGGGCGATGTAGATGCCGCCGACCCCGGGTTGATTCCGGATGTGTTCTGGCGCGACGACCCGGAATGGGTGGCGTGGGGCGCCTACTGGCCCGTGCGATGCGCCTATACCCTGCTGGTGGAAATCCAGCTCGACAACACGCATGCTCCGTTCGTTCATCCGGATACGCTGGGTTCCAGCGCGATCACCGATACGCCGCCGAAGGTCGAGCGTACCGAACGGACGGTCAGCGCCGCGCGCTGGATGATGGATGTGGTGCCGGCGCCGACCTTCGCCCGCGCGCTTGGCACGGAGGAAAATGTCGACCGCTGGCTGTTGTGGGAATTCTCGCCGCCATCGCTCTGTGCGTTCGATATCGGCTGCGCGCTGGCCGGAACCGGCGCCGAGAAAGGCGACCGGTCGCAGGGCGTCACGTTGCACACCGCGCATTTCATGACGCCGGAGACCGAGACAAGCTGTCACTATTTCTGGACGGTGGGACGAAACTATAAGATCGAGAACGCACAGATCACGGCGGCGATGGATGAAGAATTTACCCGCATATTCCGGGAGGATCTGGAAATCGTCGTGGCGCAGCAAATATCCCTCAACCGGTTGCCGGGCCGGCAAACGATCGACGTCAACGCGGATGCGCCGGTTCTGCAGGCGCGTCAAATCATGAACAAACTCATCGCCGGGGAGGCGCACACGTGAAGCTTTACACCTGGATGACGGCGCCGAACCCCCGCCGCGCAATGATTTTTGTCGCCGAGAAGAGTATCGATATCGATATCGTTGAGGCGAGCGATCCTGACAACCCGGGCCAGCTCAGCGCCGAATACTGTGAGAAATATCCGCATCGGCGGGTGCCGCTATTGGAACTCGATGACGGCGACTGGATCGGCGAGGCGGCCGCGATCTGCCGCTATCTCGAAACGATCCATCCCGATAATCCGCTGATGGGTCGCAATCCCAAGGAAATAGCCATCGTCGAGATGTGGGACCGGCTGGCGGAATGGGAAGGGCTGATGGCGGTGTCGGAAATTTTCCGCAACACCCACAAGCTGTTCGTCGGGCGCGGGTTGGCCGGCTACAATCGTGAGATACCGCAGATACCGGCGCTGGCCGAACGGGGCGATCTGCGGCTTGGCATGTTTTTTACAAAGATCGACGAACGACTTGGCGATCAGGAATATCTTGCGGGGGACGCATTTTCGTTTGCCGATATCACCGCGCTCTGTGCCATCGATTTTGCCATTTCCCGGCGGCTGCCGATCCCGGAGGGATGCGGCAACGTTCTTCGCTGGCACGAACAGGCGTCGGCGCGGCCAAGTGTATCCGGGTAAGTCTGCCGTTTGGACTGTTATAGTTCGACCGTTTCATGCCGGGTCTCCTGTCGCGTCGCACGCCCGTTCCGTTTAATCGGCTGCGTTTCGAGCTGAAGCGCGTCATCCATTTTCAGGCGCTGATCCAACAATTTTAGCTTGTCGAGACCGGGCAGGAGGCTGGACATGAGCATTTCAACCCGGGCCGCCGGGCTGCCGGTGTCAGATGTCTCGAACCGTTTGCGCAACTCCGTCATCTTGATACCCAGCCCGCACAGGACACCTGCCACCGAGATCTGGCAGCTGTTGACCATTTCGGAGATTTCATAAAAACGCCGGCGGTGAGTGACTGCCACATGGTATTGGTTTCGAGATGAAATTTTCGATTTTGCCAAGCGCCGATGACATCAGCTCTGACAGTGAGGCGCAGGCGCGTTCGCAGTTTGTCCGCATTATTATCTGGTCTTGAAGGTAATGGCTGGCTCTCAACTCCCCGAGTTCGCCGATAACGGTCGTCTGTTCCGGGTAGATCACGTGCAGATAACGTTCGAAATAGGAGATAGAGAGATAGCACTCCGAAAACCTCTCCAGGAATTCGGGAATTCCTTCAATTTCGACTTCCTGCCTGTCCGCAAGCGCGCGAAGGTTCCGGACCGCGCTTTCCTTGTCCGGGTTTTGAAAAAGCTCAACCAGATCTGCGGCGTTGCCCAAGGCCGAGACATTGCCATAAACGTTAAGAATTAACGGTGCGGTGAAGCGCATGAGATGGGCCGATAGCGACGCCTTCGTTTGCGCCGATAGCTGCAGCGCGCCGGGCTTGGGGGACTGAATGCCTAGTTTCCGGAACAATATGCGCAGGCTGTGGACGTCAAAGCTCGACAGGTTATGCAGTTTCTCCAGCAGCGCCAGATCGGGGTGCGGCTCGTCGCTCGCCTTCCATCCGTAGTTCTGATGGGCGAAAGATTGGTTGATGTCTTCGAGAAGGATATAGCCGCTGCGGCCTTTGCCATCGTTGAAGACGTCGATCACATGGTCGAGCGCGCCGTTCATCCTCAGTCGCCCCCGTGCCAGCCCCGGTGTTTGAAGGGAATAAGCGCCAAAGGCATAACGTAAAGAGAATCGTTAATTGCTTCGAATTCACTGGTCGGGATATCTGGGGGCATGCTCTTCTCTAATTTTTATGGTCTGCGTGTAGTTTTGTTGTATTTTTCGTATTTACGGTTGTCGTTGAAAAACCTTTAAAAATATTGATTGAAAAACATCACGTTTCCCGAGCAGAAATTCACGAAATATTATCCCTACGGCTGCAAACAACCGAAAGCGGAGTGTCGATTGTCCGGTTGGCGGCAATCGGTCGACCCGTCTGAGGTGGAGCGCGCAGGGTCGTGGCACGGTGCCCTGGTGCCGAAAAGGGGGGGCTTGGGCCGGAACCTTTCCTGCGGAAGGTCTATGTGAGGCCGTATCGAACCATTTTATCTAGCGTTCGATCTGCACGATTTTACCGGACCCGGTGGATGTCACGATCGCTTCCAGCAACGAAACGTTGCGGATGATTTGTTCCGGCGTATTCGGGTAGCTCGCGGTGCCGGCGATTGAATCGGCGAAGCATTCGAGATTGGACAGCACAGGGGCGGCAACCTCGTATTCAACGGTCGTGGCGTTGCCGTTAGTAAAGCAGGAGGAGAAGAACCAGCCTTCCGGCGCCTGGACGTGCGCCTTGTCGCGGATCTCGACCCAGCCGTCGGAGCCGAATATTGCGAAGCGTGAAAAGAAAGGCGTATGGGTGAAGGCGTTGAGCGAGGCTGTGCAGCCGTTTTCGAACTTCACCTGGGCGGTCAGCGTATCGCCGTTTTTTACGACACCGCCATGGCATTCAACCGAAGCCAGCACCCGGTCGGGCTGTCCGAACAGGCTGATCGACAGATCCATCAGATGGATCAGCGTTGCGGTGAGCCCGCCGGCAGGGCTTTCGTCGGTCTTCAGCCGCCAGTTCGTCTCATCGAGCACCGCGAAGATATCGTGGCTGAAATTAGCCTCGATATGCATCAGCGCGCCCAGCTTGCCGTCGCGCGCCAGCGCCATCGCGTCCATGATGGGGGGCTCGAACCGCCGCTCGTGACCGATGGCGACCTTGACGCCGGCTTTTTCGATCGCCGCCATCGCGCGCAAGGCCGATTCCCGGTTAAGGCAGAACGGTTTCTCGCAGAAAACATGCTTGCCCGCGTTTGCAGCGGCGACAATCTGTTGCTCGTGCAGCGAATGGGGTGTCGCCAGAATAACCGCATCGACGCCGTCATCGGTAAGAACGGCCTCGAAGTCGGTGGTGAAACCGATGCCGTGCTCGGCCGCGAATGCGGCGCCGCCTTCGGCGTCCACATCGGCAAGTTTTACCACCGTGACCTTGTCGCTGGCAGCCAGTGTCTGGGTGAGAATTTTCCCCCACCAGCCGAGGCCGATGATTGCCGCGTTGAGCATTTCTGTGATCCTGTGTTAGTCGCTGTTGCGCGCTTAAATCCCGACGATGGTCTGTCCGCCATTCGGCGAGACCAGCTGTCCGGTGACGAAATCGCTCTCGGGCGACGCCAGCCACGCGACCGTATACGCAATTTCCTTTTTATCGGCGAGACGGCCCATGGGTACGGTCTTTTCGAAATCCCTGATCATATCCATGCCCATGGAATCGACGGTGAGTTCGGTTGCGACAGTTCCTGGCG
>Ga0209403_10004179_pt1 | contig 15820 bp, 13 predicted proteins | sample ArcticOcean_MG_C_8_FD_187440 | JGI IMG/M metagenome (GOLD analysis project Ga0209403, IMG submission 187440) | Marine microbial communities from western Arctic Ocean - ArcticOcean_MG_CB11_86 (SPAdes) (version 2) | ecosystem: Environmental > Aquatic > Marine > Oceanic | place: Arctic Ocean... | reverse complement strand
CCTGTTAAAGGTTTTCAAAGGGGTCCGATTCGAATCTATCCATTCAGCACATACCGATGAGTTCGCTTTCGTGAGCTGGAAAATGCGCTACAAGTTTCGTAACAAAACTTATGAAATTGATGGAGTTAGCCGGCTCCGCTTCAATGGATCCGGCAAAATCACCGAGCACAAGGACTATTGGGATGCATCTTTCCCACTTTATGGAACATTCCCTATCATAGGCTCAATTATGAAGCTGATTAAAAAGTTTGTGACTGTAAAACCACCCTATTTAAAGTTAAATAATTAGACGATTTAAATTGGCACATCTTCCTCCATTAAAGATATATACAAATTAAGAAAAATGACTAGAACCCTATTGCAAAAATTTATCTGGATCCTTCTTCCAGTAATAACTTTTTTTCTGGGCCTGTCACTCAGACCTAATAGCGACTCCGTATCAGGAACAGGAAAATCTAGGACCCAAACCCAAGAAGGAGGCGAATCATCACTCGGCCTGGCTAACCGACAATCAGTAAAATCCAAATCATCAGGGAATAATAAAAATTCAGCAGACCCGACTAATCCTACATTAAATTCTTCTACCTTATCAGGAACGACACTCGACTCCACAAGCATAAAAAGAATAGGCCAATCACTCAGAGAAGAACTCAATCCGCTGAAGAGGCGACAGATATTCAATGAACTGCTTCAGGGCATGACGCTGGACAATGCTCGTGAGATAAGGGAACAGATAAAAAGCTTGGATCAAAACAGCTCAGAATTCCGCGACTTTCATTTTGTTTGGGGCTCTATGGCTGGCGCCGAAGCCGTTATCAATGGAACCAAAACCTCAGAGCGTGACCTCCATGTGACAATGACAGGTTGGGCAAGCACTAACCCGGACCAAGCCATCGCATGGTTCAACGACCTCGATAAATTGAATGACAAGCGACTCAGTAAAGACCACCTCAAGAGAAGCATTGTCGAGGGACTCGCCAACACTGACCCTGACAGGGCCATCAATTTCATCAGCACCCTGAAGGAATCTGGTGACAAGGACGCTCATCGCATGATTCATGACGTTGCACGTAAGGCGACCCGCAGGATGAACCTTGAAGAAGCAGGAGCATGGGCCCAGAGCCTTCCTGACGAAGGAATGCGACAATCATCAATCCAATCTATTCTCCCAAGATTTGCCTATTCTGATCCAGAATCAGCTTCAAAATGGGCAGCCAGCCTAGATTCTGACATCTCCTCAACGGCAATTCACAAAGTAGGTGAAGCCTGGGCCCACCGCGACCCTCCCGCTAGCGCTGAGTGGCTAAGTTCATTACCAGAGAGCAAAGGCTCGAACAGTGGACTAGAAACAGCCCTTCATCATTGGGCAGGCCGTGACCCCACAGCCGCTAGCGAGCATCTAGTCTCTATGCCTGATTCGGTCGGAAAGGACCGTGCAATAAAAGGCTTTGTCTCTAAAGTCGCCCACGAAGATCCGCAGTCGGCGCTGATCTGGGCAGACAGCATACAAGATGAGCCGACCCGCAACGGCGCTCTCATCAATGCGGGTCAGACTTACTTCCGCCGCGACAGAGCAGCCGCAACCGAATGGCTTCAGAGCAGTGGCCTTCCAGCTAGTGTGCAAAGCAAAATTAATCCTCAAAAAAAATAAGGATTATGAATCCTGCAGCGCTAATACCTTCAATCGTACTAACTATAATCTTTTATTCTTCTTCTAATTCTTTTGGAACACTCAAGAGTAAACTTGAACAAAATACGCATAAAATTGTCCATGAGGCCTACCATGAAGGAAACTGGGAGCTCTTCATTAGCAATGCTGACGGTTCCAAGCAAAGGAACCTAACAAATACTCCAAAAATAAATGAACTTTACCCTCAATGCTCACCTGACGGATCCAAAATCTGCTTCCTTGTCGATACAGGAACTGGTCGCAACACAATCCGTAGCGCATGGGTAATGAGCCAGGACGGGAAAGATCGAGTCAAGATATCAGACCATGCAAGGCAGCCGTGTTGGGCACCTGACAGCAAAAAGATTGTTTGGCTCCCTCAAGAATATAAGAAGTGGAACGTTGTCGATTACTACAGCAATGGACTCATGTTTTATGATGTTAGCACCAAAAAATCTACACCTCACCCGATCAGCGACAAGATCCGCCACTTGTACAACCCTTCATTTTCAAGTAACGGTAAATGGATTGCTGCCACAGTCCATGCGGGGATGGGCTTCAATCATGCGATCCTGTTAATTGAAGCCAACGGCTCAAAAATAATTAACTTAGGCATCAGTGGCTGCCGACCATGCCTAAAACCTAACGGCAATCAAATCACATGGGGATCAGGAGATCATACCATCGAAGTCGCTGACATTGATCTGGATTCTAATAACCCGAAAGTCGGCAAGCGAAGACTAATGATTCGGGATAAAGTAAATAAAATCTACCATTCCGAATGGTCACCTGAAGGAAAATACATAACATTTAGTCGAGGACCCAATGGCAAGGGGGACCTATCAAAGCCCAGCACTTATCAAGGAGCCTGCGAAATGGTAGGCGTCTTCGCAAGGGGTTGGAACATATTCTCAGTTCCAACTACAAACGGTACCGAAATTGACTTTGAGACTGCCTCACCTGGTAAGGACTACTACCAGGTATCAAAAAACGGTCTCAGCTACAAAGAAGCTGACTGGCTCCATCAAACTAAATAAGAACAAGGAATTGAAACTTCCAACCCTCCTATTAACAGCCACTCTTTGCCTCTGTTCGTGCGGCAAGGAAACAAAAAAAACAACCCAATCAACTATTGAACTTAAGACAGGATCTGGGATTGAAGTTGTCTACGTACCGGCAGGCACATTCATGATGGGAAAAGAGAACGGAGACGACGATGAATCTCCTGCCCATAAAGTTTCATTGGCTGGCTTCATTATGGACAAGTTTGAGGTGACTCATGAAATGTTCATTGAGGCAGAACTGCCTAACCCTTCACACTGGCAAGATGACCCAAAGAAACCAGTTGAGCAAATTCGCTGGCAAGAAGCCAGAGCTTACTGTAACGAACGTTCTATCATGGAAGGGCTTGATCCTTATTACGACGAAACTAAGTCAGGTTTTCCAATAATAGAAACCGCTAACGGTTACAGGTTACCCACCGAAGCAGAATGGGAATATACAGCACGCTCAGGCAAGGATTCAGATTATTCTTTCGGCAGCTCAAGACAATTAAAACTTCATTCATGGTTCGAAGGCAATTCAGGAAAAAGAACACATAGGGTCGGCACAAAAAAGCCCAATAACTGGGGAATACATGATCTTTACGGAAACGTTTCTGAATGGTGCGAAGATGTTTATGATCCCCACTTTTATAAGAACTCCCCCGAACTTTCTCCTGCCGGACCTGAAACTAAATCTTCAGATCCAAAGAGAGTCATCAGGGGCGGATCCTGGAGAGCCTCTTCAGCGATGTGCCGTGTAAGCTTCAGGAGAGGAGAAAGGACCGGAGACACTGACGCTTGTTTCTTCACTGATTATTGCGGATTCCGTTGCGTTCGCAACATCAGCAAAGAACAACTCAATGAGCTCATAAAGTAAACTTAAGCGATGCTGTTCCATACCTGGACATTTTTTTGCTTTTTTGCAGTTGTACTGATCGGTTTGATACTTCTGAGAAAAACACCTTTTTGGGTCCACTGGATACTTGGTAGTTCGTATTTCTTTTATGGGTGGTGGAATTATTACTACCTGGCTCTGATAATTTATTCAACGGCACTGGACTTTTTCATCGTGAGGCAAATGGAAAGACCAGGCGCACGAAAAAAGCTGTGGTTGTGGATAAGCATCCTTAACAATTTAAGTCTGCTAGGATTTTTCAAGTACGCTGACTTCTTCATCAGTAACATCAATGGCCTGACAGGGCTTAACCTCAGTCCAGCATCTGAAATAATGCCCTTCGACCTCGAATACCTTCTTCCCGTAGGCATCTCCTTTTACACATTTCAGTCAATGAGCTACACGATTGATTATTACAGAGGCAAAATAAAAAGAGAAACCAGCTTCATCAGGTTCGCCGCCTTTGTCTCATTCTTTCCTCAGCTCGTGGCCGGACCAATCGAAAGAGCCAAGAACTTACTTCCACAGTTTCATAAATTTCCTAAGATCAAACGCCAAGACCTCGCCGCCGGTTCATCTCTTTTCATTGTCGGATTATTCAAGAAATTAGCACTGGCCAATTATGCAGCGCTTTACGTGGACCGTGTTTACGAGGACCCGTCCAGCGCGAACGGAGCCTCTCTGACTCTGGCCACCTTTGCCTTTGCTTGGCAAATATATTTTGATTTCAGTGCATACACAGACATGGCCAGAGGCGCTGCAAGAATCATGGGCTTTAAATTAAGTTTAAACTTCAAGAATCCATACACCTCAGCGAGCCTCTCAGAGTTCTGGTCACGATGGCACATCAGTCTATCAACTTGGTTCCGTGACTACGTTTACTTTCCACTAGGAGGTAACAAAAAGGGCGCGAAACGTACCTACATAAACCTTTTATCAGTTTTCATTATTTCAGGACTATGGCACGGAGCGGCATGGACATTTCTGGCTTGGGGACTAATACACGGAGCAGGGCTTACAGCTGAAAAAGCTTTAACTAATGTGAAATTCACCAAAATCAGATTGCCGCGTTGGGTGAAGATAACGGTCACATTTCTTCTAGTATGCGCAGGATGGATTTTCTTTAGATCCAGATCAATTGATGAAGCTCTGATAGTTTATAGAAAAATCTTTTCCCTCGAATGGAACGACCCTCAGTTCCCTCTGTTCCTATTGCTAATGATCGGAGCCGTTTGGATCTATCAGCTCATATTCGAATCTAAAATGAAAAACATCCTCACGGAAAATTGGATCCGGGTACCGCTACTGATTGGCATGATTATATATCTATTCTTCTGCTCCTCGGAAGGCGATCAGTTCATTTATTTTCAATTTTAATGCGAATGAAAAATAATAAAGGCACAGCTTCAAATGCATTATTCCTAAGACCAAAGGAATGGATCATCACCCTCATCCTCGTGACCATTATTTTCATCGGATCGCCAATCATTTCAAAAAGATCAGAGCAAATAAATGATAGCAATTACAGGATCCCCTATCGACTCAGCAATGATTATTGGAGCTATACACAATTGACTAGCCAGTTAAGTGAAAATGAAATTCCCATCATAGGCGACTCAGTGATTTGGGGAGAATTTGTTGATAATAATTCAAGCCTCTCTCATTTCCTGTCAGATCTATCGAACCGCGACTTCACTAACGCAGGAATGAATGGCCTCTATCCACTGGCTCTGGAAGGACTGATCAAAAATCATGCGAAGTCTATCAAGAAAAGAAAAGTGATCCTTCACCTGAATCTTCTCTGGATGAGTAGCCCCGAGAGAGACCTAAGCCTGCCCAAAGAACAGACCTTCAATCACTCTCAACTCATTCCTCAGATCACTCGTAAAATTCCGAGCTACCACGCGCCGATCGAAAAACGGCTGAGCAGGTTTGCCACAAATAGTGTCCCTTTCTTATCCTTTGTTAAGCACATTAAAGAAAATTATTTCTTACAAAGATCCCCCGCAGAATGGACTTGCCTCCAGTCAGAAGCAAATCCTGAGCAGTATCCAAACACAAACTTAAATCCACTGAATCAGCTATTGAGCGCAGACCCACTTTCTATTAAGGATCAACTAAAGATTAGCATTAAGAACACTGAACGTGGAGTGAACAGCTCCAGACACAAGCCATGGTCAGGGAGCCAAAGGAGCCTTGACTGGATATCATTGAACAACTCATTGCAGTGGAAAGCATTCAAAAATCTATCCACCGAATTACTCTCAAGAAGGAACGATCTCTTTGTACTAATAGGCCCACTTAACAATCATATGTTCAATGAAATGACAGCTTCAAAATTAAATCAATTAAGGGATGAGGCATCCGAATGGCTCAAATCTATGCAGATCAATCACTGGTCACCTGATCCACTACCCTCTGATCACTACGCTGATGCTAGCCATCCACTAACTCATGGCTATGAGATGTTGGCCAAAGAACTCTTAAAAAACAAATCATTCACTGACTGGGTGCGGCCTCGGTAGCTTTCCTCTGACTTGCACGTATCATTTTTGTCTTGGATTCTTTGGCAACTTTTTCCACGTCTGACAGGAGAACTTGAACCGCCTTATCCAACTGCTTGTCGTTACCTGAAGGCAACTCACCAGGTAGCGGCCATATCAAGTGGTCAGGGACAGCTCCATTCAACTCCATGTCCTGACCATCTGGAAGGAACCATCCCCTTCCGGGCATTCGAATAGTACCAAGATCCATTATTGATCGTGACCCTGTCGAGATAACGCCTCCAGCAGTCGGGACCCCTACTAGCTTACCTCTTTTAAGATTCTTTATGGCATGACTGAAAATCTCAGCGTTACTGAAGCTCTTCTCATTGCAAAGAACCACGATGGGCTTAGTCCAAGTAGCATAGACTCTACGGTCTCCTGGATATCCGGAACCTCCACCCCGTGGAACCGTACTTGCATGGACCGGAGGCACTAGGACCATGAGCAGATGGTCCGCAGTGAATCCACCTCCATTATTTCTAACATCTATTACTAGGCCTTCTTTACCGTCCCCCTCCGCATAGATCTCACGTTCAAATTTCTGAAACTCGTTCCACATCATACGGGCCACATAAAGATACCCCAAACGCCCACCTGAGAGTTCCTCTACCCTCTTCCTCGTATCATTGATTTTATCTGACTCGACAAGGGATCTGGCCTTCGAAAAACTGGAAGGCCTCATGATGACTTCTCTTTGCTTCTGCTCATCTCCTAATCCCTGAACCTTAAGAGTCAGGTCCCGATCCAATCTACCATTCAAGACCCCAGCCAAATCCATCCTCAAGGAGACTTCGATTCCATTAATTTCCATGATTATTTCACCTTCACTCATCTGAGCCTTTTCCTCTGACGCTGGCCCATCGGTAAGAACTTTTTTAATCTTAAGCCCGGGCCCCTCATGACTCGCGTCAAAGATAACCCCTAGGTGCGCAGTCTGATCCTGCCATCCTGGTGCCCTGTATGAATTACTTGAAATGGTCCTGAAGCCAAGATGCGAAGCATTCAATTCACCGAGCATCATTGATATGGCTCGACTAAAAGAATATCGGTCAACTGCAGTTGAAGCCATGCCTTCATATTTTTCACGAATAAGATTCCAGTCCCTGTTATTTAATGATTCATCATAGAACCCATCACGCATTGCTCTCCAAGCCTGTCGAAACCCAACTCGTTGATGCTCTTCGGGGACCCTTTCCGTTAATACCTTAAATGAATAAGTCTCTGCCTTTCCTTTAGCAAGAGACCCAGGCACTCCTCCCGTCGTATAAACAATACGACTATCTTTAGATAACCATCTAGGCATAGAAATGCTCTTGGATAAGACCAGCGTTGGAGAACTCAGTTTGTCCGGAAATTCTACTGAGAAAACACCCTCAACACCTTTGATCTTTGCTGAAAAGGCAAGCTTCTTGGAATCAGGAGACCAAAAGAGCCCCCTCTCTGAAACATCGGGAATTGATATGCGATGAATTCGCTCCGTGATGCCGTCAAAATCAATCCCCGTTTCCTCTTCTTGTTTTTCCCCTTCTTGCTTTTCCTCTTTAGACTCTGGCTTCGGAGGAACTGGCTCTGGTTTCTTTTCTGTAGATGCAGGCAGGTCAAACATTATCCTCAACGCCTTAATGAAGCGGTTCTCTTCGGGAACCTTTGGTTTATCATTTTCCTTGTCAGAAACTTTGGGTGCCGGCTTTGGTTTGGGTCGGCCCTTTTTCATCGTCTCCAGTGCCTTGTTAAGATTTCTCTCACGCGAACCTGTCTCTTCGTCCTCCTTCTTTAGCCAGACATAATAAATATCTGTCTCCGTATCATAGCGCTTACCAGTAAAGGCCAATAACTTGCCATTAGGGGACCATCGAACGCCACCATCAGAATCCGGGTGACGCGAGAGGTTGAACGGTTTCCTCGATCCATCGACAGGAACTATCCATATGTCGCGATTGAAATTATTATCATAACCGGAATAGGCTATCCATTTACCATCAGGGGACCAATCATAGCGTGGAGCATTCCATGAACTTATTAACTTGTTAGCGTTCTTCCCATCGGCATCAGATATCCAAAGATCACCTGAGCCTTTAATCATCGATATTTTTTTTCCGTCAGGGCTATAAATAATATCCTCAATAACTTCACCCTCTTCACTGAGTTGCTCCGTATTAAAGATCTGATTTTGCCACCAATATTTTTCCGGGTCAGAACGCTTGGCTCGACACAGACTAGCCGAACGACCGTCATCTGAAATATAAATGATACTCTTCCCGTCAGGCGAAAAAACAGGCTCGCGTTCTTCTGCTGCAGTCTTTGTGACCCTCTTAGGCTCCTTAAGAACAGTATCCATGACCCACAAATCACCTCCAGAAACAAAAGCAATTTCAAGACCATCCTTTGAGAAAACGGCTTGGCCAACTGCCCTCAAGTCTTGCTTTTCTACGCTCTGACGGCCTGCTCTCTCACCCCTGTTCCATACGTTAATTTTAACTGGCTCCGCAGCTTCTTGGGTTAAATCGAGTCGATAAAAGTCTGCCAGATAACGAAAAACTAATACCTTCCCATCACGAGAAACAGCAGGCAACATAACTGAATCATCCTTGAAACGCGTGAGCTGCTTCTCTTGCCCTCCTTCAAATTGTTTATGGTAAAAGTTAAAGGCCCCTGACTTGCCGGAAATATAATAAAATGACTTACCGTCTCCGGACCACCTGGGAGAACGACTCCCTTGAGGATCCGATACCAGTTTAGTAAACGCGTTCCCATCCCATTGCCATACCTGAGATGACTGACTCCCTACATAACCTTTCCTGTAAAGCCCGGTTCCTCCACGGTGGAAGAGTATCTTTGTTCCGTCAGGAGACAACCTTCCCTCATCCCCCGCAGCGTCAAAGATCAACTCTTCTGGGCCACGGCCCTTACTGCTAATCTTATAAAAACGCTCACTACTAGGACCTACATGATCGCGGCGACAGCGGACCAAAAGATGATTGCCGCCAGGGTACCAATCCATGAGGAAGTGGCCCTCAGTATGATGTGTGATCTGCTTCATTTGCGCACCATTAACAGACATGATAAAGACTTGCCAAGTGCCAGTCCTCTGGCTGATAAAGGCGACTGATTTTCCGTCAGGAGAAATAATTGGAGAACTTTCCTCTGCCCGGTGAGTGGTCAACCTTTTGGCCTTGCCTCCCTCAGTACTTGCTATCCAAATATCTCCAGCCCAAACAAAAACAAAACTTTTACCATCAGGAGAAAGACCAGGTTGGCTCGCTAGAGCTATACTTTCAGCTCCTTTAGGCACATCAACGGCTATGACACCGAGAGCAAATGAGAGGGAAAAAGCCAAAATAATTAAAAACAATTTCATATTAATATCATGAATACCTGTAAAAATTTTGAATTTTATTAAAATCATAAATTTTTTTAAAAATATACGAATTTATGGAAAGAACAATCTCAAAGGCGGGAAAGGTTACCTAGAGGCCCGTTCGACTAAGATCCTGTAAGTTTGAGCCCCTACAGAAATTAAACATTGCCCCTCCTGAGCCTCTGAACCTGGCTTGTCGTAGTTTAAATAGGTGATAATCCTAAGCCATTCCGTAGGATCAGTAACAACAATTCTTCGGCCAGGCATCCGAGAAGCGGCAACGATAGCTGAAAGCTCTTTAGCTTCCCTGCCGGGATCTTTAACTGCTATGAGCTTTTGTCCCGAGATCACCGTTAACCTCCTGGCTTGTCTAGGATTAACGAACTCTGATGAAATAATTCCCAATCCATTACGATTGAGAGGGAAACTCCTAGTAACCTCCATCAACATCGCCACCGATTTCCTGAATTCCTCAGGGTACTGAGCAAAAGGCACTGACGAAGAAGAATGGACAGATCTTCCATTATTTGCAGAGACCCCTATTTTTACACGTTCTGCGCCTGCAGGGGCTACAGCTCTACCTATACTCTCCGCAAAAAGAATGCTCTTCTGTTTTGCAATGCCAAGAATTTTCTCACTCAGCCCACTTGGTATCTCATTACTGGAACGAATTATGTAAGGGCTAGATTTTCCAGGACCAAGTAACTTCTTTTCCATGATCCAGCAACTTCCATCGCTACGGATATCGACTGCTGTTATTCCTCTGCCTTTGGCGTGCTCAATAATAACCCACATCGAATCAGCATCCACTTCACCCTTCTTGCTTTTTTCCAACAACTCCTCAACTGTCGGAACCTTTGGCTTGGCCTCCTTGACACCGAGAGGAACTTTGTCAATCTGGACACGCCCCGACTGACCCTTATCTTGAGGCCTTAATAGCGATTCCTCCTGTCCGTTAAGCAAACACGTTGCAACGAAAGGCAATATTAGGGTAAGTAATGCTATACGCATAATTTAACTAAGATATCCACAAATCATCACTCTCCAAGAAACAATGCCACTAACAATCAACGATGAACTAGTAGATGAGGGCCTCTTAGATGCTGAATTCAGCCAAATTAAGTCTCATTTTGAACAGCAGGCCAATGTTTCATGCTGCGAACGCGATGATGAATTCATGGGTTACGCAAAGGACAACATCATTGCAAGGGTTCTCCTATCGCAAAATGCAAAACAGACAATCGAAGTCCCTGCCCCTGAAAGGGTTGATCAGCACCTCGAAAAAATGAAGGAGGAGTACGGGGGAGAAGAGTCCTTTTATTTCAAACTCGGGATCGCTCCCGGCAACGAAGAGCAGGTACGCAAAGATATTATTGAAAGCATGCGTGTTGATTCACTAATCGATCAGGCCAGCGGTGATTTCCCCGAACCCAGCGATGCGGACATTGAAGATTATTACAAGAACGAGAAAGACTCATTCATGACTCCTGAGGAAGTACGATCAATGCACATTTTCAAATCTCTTCAACAGGCCGAGAACAAAGAGAATCTTTTTACTGAGATGAGAAAGGTGCGCGGCTTTGCCTGCGCAGGAGATGACTTCATGGAGCTTGTACGCAAGCACAGCGACAAGCCCGAAGAGGAAGCTGACCTAGGTTGGTACAAGAGAGGAGAACTCATGGATGAGTTCGAGCTAATCACCTTCTCAATGGTGATTGGAGAAATTAGTCCAGTATTCTCAACTCAGTGGGGAATGCATCTTGCCAAACTAACGGATCGTCGCTGCCCTAAACCTATTCCTCTGGATGAGGTCAGGGATGAGATTTCCGATCTCATCAAGGCCGAGCATCGGGAATCCAAACTCAAGACATACATTGAGAAATTAAAGGAAAGCGCAACAATTACAGATGAACCTGAAAACGATTAAAGCGCATTAACCCCCTCATCCATTTACTCTATGAAGTTCTGCCCCGAGCGAGCGGAGCTTCTGATCAATATTTTCATATCCTCGATCAATGTGGTAAAGCCTATTAATCTCCGTAGTACCATCAGCTCCGAGCGCCGCAAGAACCAACGCCGCAGAGGCCCTCAAGTCACTGGCCATCACGGGCGCTGCACTTAACTGATCAACTCCTCGAATCACTGCCATTGAATCCTTGAGATTTATATTAGCACCCATGCGCTTCAATTCGGGAACATGCATGAACCGATTTGGAAACACAGTCTCGGTAATTACTGATATGCCAGCAGTAGTAGTATATAGGGCACACATTTGCGCCTGCATGTCGGTAGGGAATCCTGGATAAGGTTCAGTAGTAACTTCATTCGCCTTAGGATCAGTAGAAGCAGAGACATTAATTGTACCGCCATCCTGCAAATTAACTGTATGACCTGAACCTCTTAATGAATCAATCAGAGAGGTCAAATGATCTGACCTTACATTCTCCAACTCTACTCCATCACCGGCTATAATCCCAGCAATCATAAAAGTGCCAGCTTCTATCCTGTCAGGGATCACCGCATGCTCAGCTCCGGAAAGAGATTCGACTCCATGTATTACAATTTTCGGTGTCCCGGCCCCCTCTATTCTTGCCCCTAGCGCATTAAGAAATGTTGCCAAATCCTCAACTTCAGGCTCAGCAGCAGCACTTTCGATGATTGTCGTCCCTTCTGCAAAGACTGCCGCCATCATCACGTTATCCGTTCCAAGAACAGTTGACCCATACTGACCTCTCATGTTGATCTTCGCTCCCTTAAGACCCTGCGCCGCACTGACCCTAATATCACCTCCCTTAACCTCTACCTCAGCTCCCAAAGCCTCAAGCCCTCTCAAATGCAAATCAATAGGACGATCACCTATGACACATCCTCCAGGAAGGGAAACGAAGGCCTCACCTTTTCTCGCAAGCATAGGACCCAAAACACACACTGAAGCTCGCATCTTTCTGACAAGATCATATGGCGCTTGAGAAGAAATTTCTCGAGCTTGAACCTTCACTGTGCCTCCCTCCATCTCAACTTCGGCGCCGAGTGTAGCGAGTATCTGAACCATATAATTAGTATCGCTTAAATCAGGAACATTGTGGATAATACATGGTTCTTCACTGAGCAAGGTCGCTGCCAGTATCGGCAATGAACTGTTCTTCGATCCGCTGATCCTCACGGACCCCGAAAGACGAGAACCGCCACTGACTAAAAGTTTTTCCATTAATTTAAAATTGAAGCTTCTCTCACCTCATCGCCAGTATAAAACGCTCTATTCCTGAAAGATCTTTCAACGTTTCGATTTGATCGAAGCCTATTTTACTAATAGCTCTCTCAAAAAATTCAGTCTGCCCCTCTCCAACCTCCAGAGCCAGAAGGCCTTGCTCAGACAATTTATTAGGGATTTGGGAAATGAACCGAGAAATGAGTTCAGTCCCTCCCTCACCTCCATCCAGGGCACTGCGTGGCTCAAAACTTAGCTCGGTCTCGAGACCGTCAATTTCATCTGGATCCACATAAGGAAGGTTAGCAATAATAATATCAAAGAGGCCCGTCACATCATTGGAAAGATCAGAACAGACATAACTCATTCTTGAATCGCTCAGCTCTAAATTTATAGCGTTTTCTTTACTTAGAGATAGAGCATCCTCCGAACAATCAATCATTGTTAAATGAGAATCTTTCCACTTTATAGCAAGAGAAATACCAATCACTCCAGAACCACATCCCACATCAAGTATTCGGTCCGGTTCAGATGAAGACGAAAACCTATTCAAGAGTATACCCACTAATTCTTCTGTCTCCGGTCTTGGGATCAAAGCCCTCGAATCACAAATGAAATCTTGGCCCATAAACTCTACAGTTCCAAGAATGTGTTGAAGCGGCTCTCTCTTGACCCTCCTCTTTAAAAGTGCACGCACCTCTTCTAGTTCTTTCTCCTGCATTGGACGGTCAAAGGACAGATAAAGTTCAATCCGCTCACAACCTAGTACCTTCGCTATGATATGCTCCATATTGAGACGAGCATCATCAATTCCTCGATCTTCCAGATAACCAGAACCGCTCTGCAATGTCTCGAGCAGGGACTTCATTTTTATTCCACCCTACTTCAGGCCAGCTTCTTGCAACCTTTCCGCCAACTCGGAGGATTGTAGTGCCTCCACTAACTCCTCGACTTGCCCAGCGAGAACTCCTTCTAAATTATGCAATGTCAATCCTATCCTATGATCAGTGACTCTGTTCTGAGGAAAATTATAAGTTCGGATTTTTTCTTCTCGTCCACCACTTCCTATAAGATTACGACGCTGTTCAGAGTATTTTTCCCCTTCTTCTCTCTGCTTAGCCTCAAGCAATTTTGAACGAAGTATAGTCAAAGCTTTCTCCTTGTTCTTTGTTTGACTCCTACCGTCCTGACAACGGACCATTATCCCAGTCGGCAAGTGCGTCACCTGAATACATGAATCCGTTGTGTTGACATGCTGACCACCAGGACCACCTGAACGGGTCGCTTGGATATTCAATTCGTCCGGCTTCAAATCAATGTCCACGGCTTCAGCTTCAGGCATGACTGCTACCGTAGCGGTGGAAGTATGAATGCGCCCCTGAGTTTCTGTTTCAGGAACTCTTTGGACACGATGTACACCACTCTCATATTTTAACTGACTAAAGACCTCTTCTCCGGACACCTTTACAGTAATCTCTTTGAAGCCGCCCACCTCGGACGGACTAGATTCAAGCGGCTCTAATTTCCAACCGCTCAATTCACTGAACCGTTGATACATTCTGTAAAGATCTCCAGCAAACAGAGACGCCTCATCCCCTCCTGTCCCCGCTCGAATTTCCACGATAGCATCTCTGTCCTCAGTCTTGTCCTGAGGAAGCAACAGATATTGAATTTGTAACTCGAGCTTTTCACAAGCACTTTCCAATTCAGGTATCTCCTCCTGAGCAAGGGCCGTCATCTCCTCATCATCCCCTTTTACTAATTCATAGTTATCTTTGAGCTGTCGGCGAGAATTAGCGAAAAGATCCCAATTCTCTAAAAGCTTCTTTATGTAATTGTATTCTTTGGATATTTCTGCGGCCTGCTTCGGATCGGAGTAGAAGTCCTCAGCCGACATGATCGCCTCAAGCTCTTCGAGCCTCTCTTTCTTCTTATCTATGAGCGGTTCAAAGTCCATAAAGATAGTTTAAATTATCGAGTACTGGCCACTTGTCGACAGAACAAATTCAATCAAAAGTGTATCGGCTAAGGATTAAAAATCCTAAGAACAATCGAACTGACAAGAATAACTAAGCAGAAGCCTCTGCTGCGGGCTCTGTTTCTTCTGCAGCTGCTGCATTGCCACCGCGACGCCGGGCCTGAGTCCCACCATACCGTTTGGTGAATTTTTCAACTCTACCAGCAGTATCCACAAATCTCTGTTCCCCAGTAAAGAAAGGATGACATGACATGCAAATACCAACCTTCAGATCAGCCGCAGTCGAGCGTGTTTCATAAACTGCTCCACATGTGCAGGAAATTGTAGTGAGCTGATATTCAGGATGCAGTTCTTCTTTCATTTTACCTAGTATAAAAAAGAGCTGAGCCCAAAAGGGACGGACTCGAGCGGCAAATAAGTTAGATTTAGTACTTAATTTGTGCAAGTAAAACCTATCATATAAGGAAATTAAGCTTTTATCCGTCAGATGTGATAACCAAACAGGTCGTTCCCTATATTTTATAGGATATAAAGGGCTGTTCAATTCTTTTCCTAACAAAAGTTACCACCCTGATTTACCACTTTTTCGCAAAATTCCTGCATCCTCCACCCTCTTCAGGATCCATGAACCATGGGTTTAGGGTTGGTAGTTCTTTTATCTTTAAGGTAATTGTCCTTCCCAATATTTCCATTGGATCGTTCCTATAATGGACTCGGAACTCTTCAGGAGGCTGAAATATGATTTCATGGCATCACTTCGCATGAATTTTTTCATCTCTTCACTTTGGTCATCGAACAGATTCTTGCCTTCGTTCGGAAGTTTCCAGATGGATATTTGATCATACTCGCCATTTAATGACCGAAACATGATAGGTTTGATTCCGGTACTTTCTCTGAATTGGTCTACTCGCTTGAAGCTCTCGGTATTCTTTCCCAATTTATATGTTTCAAATAGTATACTGACAGGGGTCCTTTTTCCTCCAAGGTTGAAATAGGATTCATTGATTTTTGGCAGATCTCCTACAAGCTTAAATACCGCCGTAGTCCTTTTGGCGATGAGGCCATTGAACTCCTCCTGTATTTCAAGAAATTCCTTCTCTCCTAACCGACCTATAATATCTTT
>Ga0209403_10004173_pt1 | contig 15835 bp, 14 predicted proteins | sample ArcticOcean_MG_C_8_FD_187440 | JGI IMG/M metagenome (GOLD analysis project Ga0209403, IMG submission 187440) | Marine microbial communities from western Arctic Ocean - ArcticOcean_MG_CB11_86 (SPAdes) (version 2) | ecosystem: Environmental > Aquatic > Marine > Oceanic | place: Arctic Ocean... | reverse complement strand
GGCGTCGGATCCATCCTCGTTGTATTCGTCGCAGTATTCACTAGCCTGACGCTTCTGCCTGCGATGGTCGGCATCATGGGAGACCGCGTCAACGCGGTAAAGGCGCCGCTCATCCCGACGCTGGTAATGTTCGGCATAGGTGTCGGAATCGTGGGCTTGATGTGGGGCATCGGGCCCAACGTGATGCTCGTATCCGCCGTCGTGTTCCTACTGCTGATCATTTCCACATTGGTGCGACGTTTCGCCGGGCTCCACATACCGGGATTTGGTGGCGGTTCAGAAATCGCCTCAAATGATTCCCAGAGGGGATTCTGGAACACCATCACAATCGCCGTAATAAAAAAGCCATTGATTAGCATGCTGGCGGCGACGGCATTCCTGTTGATCCTTGCGTACTTCTTCCTGGAACTCGAAAAAGGCACAAGCGGCATTGCCGTACTCCCGGACGATGAGCCCGCCAAGAAGGCGTTCCAGACGCTGGACGACAAGTTCGGATTCGGCAGCGACGCCCCAGCCCTGATCGTGATCGACGGTGATGTTGGCTCAGAATCATTCCGCATAGCCATCGACAACCTTGAGGCCGCCATGATCGCGGAACCCGGGTTGAATGACCCTGAGATCCGGATCGAGCCGACCGTCAATCTGGCGACCCTCAAATCAAACATCCCTGGGGACCCGAACAACCAGCAAGCGCTAGTCACAATCAGACACCTCCGTGGTGAGCTGATACCGACCGCCTTCAAGGACGTTCCGATTTCGACCTACGACGCATATGTGGGCGGCGTTTCGGCGCAGGTCGTGGACTCCGTCAAGATGACCGACGACTACATGCCCATCGTGATCGGTATCGTGCTCGCGCTCAGCTTCATACTCCTGCTGTTCGCCTTTCGTTCCATCACGATCTCGATCGCGTCGATCATCATGAACCTGCTTTCCGTTGGCGCTGCATACGGACTTGTCGTGCTGGTCTTCCAGAAGGGTTTCATGATCGAGTTCTTCGGGTTTGAGCAGGTGGAGCAGATCGAATTCTGGCTGCCACTGTTCATGTTCAGCATTCTGTTCGGCCTGTCTATGGACTATCACGTGTTCATGCTCAGCCGCATCAAGGAACGATTCGACGAAACCGGAAACGCACCGGAATCTGTGGCCTTTGGTTTGCGCACGACTGCGAGCATCATCACCGGCGCCGCGCTCATCATGGTGGCGGTATTCGGTGGATTCGCCCTCGGCCAGATCGCCTTCTTCCAGGCGATGGGTTTCGGACTCGGAGCAGCCGTCCTCCTGGACGCGACCATCGTGCGGTCGATGCTTGTGCCTAGTGTGATGAGGCTATTGGGCGAGCGCGCTTGGTACTTCCCGAAATGGCTGGAGTGGATGCCAAACATCTCGATCGAGGGCACACCGTCAGGAACGAAATTGGCGGGGGAACCAACGAGGAGCCATGGCGAAGGATCTCTTAACTCGCACTCCTCCACATCCGATTAACATGCCCCGCTCCCACCTGGAGCAGGGGGTGAAGAAGGTCCAAGGGGCCGTCCTCATCGGTCCACCACAGTCCGGCCCTAAATCAACTCCAACCGCTCACACATCTCGCGCACCTCACGGAACGCCGTTTCGTCCGGCTTGCGTGCCGGCAGCCTCGGATAAGCGGAAGTAAACACGCCCCGCAGCCGTAGGATCTCTTTTGCCATCCAGTAGTTCATCCCTTGCCCGTAGCGGTACATCTCGACGAGGTGTGTATGTCGCTCCCAGCGTTCCGCCGCGCCCGAAGTATCGCCAGAGCCGTACTGCTCCCATACCTCACACAGGACGTCGACAATGGCAATACTAGCCATCGCGCCCTCAGAGCCGCGATTCATTTCTTCTATCAAGAACGCACCATTCACACCACCTAGTAAGACTAGGGAATCACCAGCCAGTCGTTTCGTATCGGCAAAACGCGGAGGGGTCGGTAATGTCTCGACCTTCGCATGACTGAACGCCTCGTGATCATCAGCCAGTTGCGCCATTAACGCAGGAGTAATAGACGCACCCGTTCGATCTTGCAACATGATAGGTATGTCTACCGAATCGGCCACATTGAGGTAATGGCGGCGCACATCCTCAGCAGGGAATCCGCCAAAACCGTCAGGCGAAATCATCGCCATGTTGGCTCCCAGTTCCATCGCGCGCCGGCTCCGTGAAATCGTGACCGAAGTTGATTGACCACTGGTACCGATCACAATTGGTTTACGACCATCTACATGTCGAACCACCGCGCTTATCACCTGATCACGTTCGACATCAGTCAACTTGTTCAATTCGCTAGCCACGCCAAGAGCTATCCCATGCACCCCCGACTTGATGGCGAAATCGATCTCGGACTCGAGGTCCTCGTAAAGAACCCCTCCAAATTCATCAAACGGCAATTGCAGTATGGGGACGATTCCAGAAACGCGTACTTTTGGCAGTTGAATATCTCCTTGTCTGATGAGATCACTCTGTGAACCATACCCTTTCAGGCGTGCCATCGATAATGCATCCGGTTCACCCCCGGACAATCCAAAATCATTCTGATGTGATCAAAACTCCCTAGAGACACCATAACGCCGCAGGATTTACAACGAATCGCGAAAGAGATGGCAGGTACATCATCACACCGGACCGCTTCAATCTAAACGTAGAATCGGCAGATAAAGTACTAGCGACATTCCATGTTCGAAAATGGAAATGACCCTCGTGCCTGACCCGCAAAGGGCTCCTATCGGTAGAGATAAATTACTTAATTCAGTTGCGTCATGTAAGAAGTTAGAGGCAGCCTGTAAACGCCCCTGTCACACCCCAGTTCTCCGAGATCCTACTGACACAACCACCTCTTCGGGACCGCGCCCTGTCGTCGTGATCAACCTCAACGCCACAATCACCATACCGAGAGCGACCACTGTTACGAAAGCCTGGTACCCGTCGTAACCGGGTACGGCGAGAATAGCCACTCCACCCAATACAGCACCCACCATGCTACCCGCCGGGCCCATGGCGCTATTCACAAATACCGCCGCGCCGAGCCGATCACCTGAGTGCTGGTATATCAGCGCCGTCATACCCGTCTGGGCGAGCCCCATCAAAAGGCCGTACAGAAAAAACAAAACCGCTGAGAAGTATGGTGACGGGGCAAACCACACGAACACAAACACCGTCGCCCCAGTCACCATGATCGCCAACGCTGTCAGTCTCATTACACCGAACTTGGCAAGGAGCGGGCCTCCGATAAACGCCGAAAGCATAAATCCGAACGGCCCAACAAAGAACATCGGAATGAGCCACCCATCTTTGCCGGGGTGGAGCTCAACGAAGAATGCCGCTAGAAAACTGAAGACGAGCCCGAATGCGATCTGAGATATGAACCGCATCCCCAGCACGGTCCGAAGTACTGGCATCCCGAGGACCCGTCCAGCCTCCGCCAGACGGTTTTTGTACGATATTTCGGACACGGACCCGGGTAACGAGGGAAGTCCGCAAGCCACAAATAGTCCAACTATCGCTGTGACCGATCCATACACAATGAGCCCTGTTTGCCAGTCGACAAACTCTCCTAGCATTCGAAGCCCTGGTGCAAATATGCCCGGGCCAGCGGACATCGCACCGATCACCAAACCGGTCCTCACAACACGTGTTTTGGGATCAGACCAAGCCCTTGCAATAGCAGCCAACGTGGCAGCGAGCACGATTCCAGCTGCAGCACCCGTAATCAATCTTGTGAGCAAGAGGGCCGCGAAATTTTCCAATACTCCCGAGAGAATAGAGGTTCCTGCGACAACGAATAACGCGGTTACCAGCACCCGTCGGATAGTCATCTGGCCAATCAGTGGTGCCAACGCGAGCGCTGCTGTGACGCCACCCAAATAGGTAGCCGTTCCAAGTTGACCTGCCACCCCTGTAGATAAACCGAAATCAGCGACGATCTCATTCAGGAACGGAGCCATACTAGCCTCGTGAGGAAACGAGAACGGAATCGAGGCCATTAGCGCCGGGAGTGTGAGGTGCTTCATCCCGGCACGTTTCCGTATCTTCATAGGCGAAAAATCATAAACACAAGGTCGACCACAAAAGTCACCGCGACGTACGGCATTAGCAGCGCATCAGACAAAACATGCGTGCCTAAACACATGAGGGGCCATCGCAGCGCTTCGCAAGCCACTCACTATCTTGTTAAGTCTCGCAGTATGGTTGATACCTGCTGCCATTGACCTGAGCCCTGAGCCCTGAGCCCTGAGCCCGAAAACATATCCCCCAACAATGGAGATCGCGTAGCAGACTATTGCCAAGACACTTCATCACCAGAATCAACGGAGACGAAGGACAATAATAGCCCTTTTACTGACATTACGAGTCCACTAATGATCGTTTAAAAAGGTGGTGTCTATGGTCTGGTCAAGACGCCCAAATCGATACGCATCGATCCCCCGGGTATACCTCGCGGGATCTCGTCGGATATTCTCTTCTTGACTGTCCAACCCATTGACTCCAGGATCCGTCAAACTTTAACTGGGCTTCGACCCCGACGCACACGTAAGAATCGGAGTGACCATGAAGATCAAGTCGATCCACGCCGTCAACTTGGACATTCCGGCCATCAGTCCCTTGGCCCGTCCCTCTGAGACCAGGTACAAGACCGAACGTAGGCCTTCATGGCTAGAGAGTGGACCCGTCGCTAATCCGATGACCCGGTACCCGAGATACGCTTCCTACCGGCCTTCATGGACACCTACATGGGACAATTTCGGCTGCGTGATAGAAGCCGAAGATGGTACGTGGGGATTCGCCATCGCCCAGCACGGTAAACCTGTAGCGTCGATCATCGATGAATACCTAGGTCCTCGCCTTATCGGTGAGGACTGCATGGCCGTTGAGAAAATCTACGATATGGCCGTGCGGATGTGCGCGCCATTTGGCGCAGCCGGTATTGCGTCGTACGCAGTCAGTGCCATTGACCTCGCCATGTGGGATCTGAAGGGGAAACTCCTCGACAAGCCCGTTTACGAACTACTCGGGGGGCCCGCCCGGGACGAATTGTTTTGCTATTCCACTGGCGGAGACACCGACTGGTACATGGAACTTGGATTCAAGGCCACTAAGCTTCCCTGCCCCTTCGGACCGGCCGATGGCCTCGATGGTCTTAAAAAGAACGTCCAGTTCATCGCCGAGACACGAGAAATAGTCGGCGATGACGTGGAGTTGATGCTCGACTGCTGGATGGCATTCGATCTCGAGTACGCCGTTCGTCTAGCCGAGGCCCTTCGCCCCTACAAGTTGAAGTGGATGGAAGAGTGCCTTCGCTCGGAGGACATCGATTCACATGCCGTCCTGCGACAACGGGTCCCTTGGCAGACCCTCGCGACTGGGGAGCACTGGTATACGACACCCCCGTTCCAGTACGCCGCCGCGCATCACCTTGTTGATATCCTCCAACCCGACATCAACTGGGTCGGTGGAATGACGCCCATTGTAAAAATCTGCGCCATCGCTGAATCGGCCGGTATATCGGTTATCCCCCATGCTGGTGGCAACACTCCCTACGGCCAGCACGCTTGTTACGCCATGCCTGCAATCCCATGGACCGAGACTTTCGTGGCGTCCCCACCCGGAGTAGCGCCGGAAGATGCAGCCAAACTTCCCGGGCTTTCGACACCAAAAGACGGCCGAATGAAGCCATCAGACGCCCCGGGTTTCGGCCTGGAGATCCTAGAATCCCATCTGGCACCGTTCTCCTACTAGAGACTCGTGAAGTCCCCTCGTAACGTAGGAGGAGGTTGGGGACATCGATTGCGCGTCGCTTGTACGTATACGAGAAACGGAACATAACGACTCGCGAAATTACACCCACTGAAGTCGTAATACAGTCGAACTACCGCACCACTGCACACTTCGGTTCACGCTAAGATTTTCAAACCCGGGTGATCGAAACCATCACCGCTCATTGCCAGCCATCACCCCGAACACAGCACCCTGCGGATCAGACAACACTGCAAAACGTCCCGCTGCAATATCCGTCGGCGGGACAACCACCTTCCCTCCGTTCTTAACCGAGAGCATCATCGTCGCGTCGCAATCAGGCACAGCGAAATACACCATCCAGTGCGGACGCACCCCGACCTGAGACTCGTCCAGGTGCACCATCCCACCCGCCGGGTGTTCTTGCGTGATGTGGAAGATCGTGTAGTCCATCCTACCCATATCGTCAGCATGGGAATCCCAGCCAAGCACTTCCTCGTAAAACTTCGCAGCAATGTCTGTGTCACGAGTCGACAGCTCGTTCCAGGTCATCGCCCCCGGTTGATTCGCCACACGAGTGTCGAAGTGCTCAATGGACTGCCAGAGCGCGACCACAGCTCCCGTCGGATCGAAGATAAGCACCATCCGTCCGATGCCCATTACGTCAAACGGCTCCATCATCAGCGTGCCGCCCGCGGGAACAACCCGGGCGGCCGCCACGTCGACGTCATCGACGTTGAAGTAGGTGCTCCAGCGTGGGGAGATTCCCTGCTCTATCTCCTCTGCAACCTGCCCGTATATCGCCCCAGCGCCAACACCGTTTAACTGGATCGTCGAATAGAACTGACCGTTCCCCATATCGTTGTTCTGGTAGGTCCAGCCGAACAATTTCGTATAAAAGGCCTTGGCACGGGCCGGTTCACTAGTCGCTAAATCGGTCCAGCACGGCGCACCGTGTTCGTATGAGGTTATCGATGGCATATCGGGTTTCCTTGGGACAGGCAGACAAAGAGAAGCCCCCACCCCTTTCGGGGAGGAGACTTCTTCTCGTCCCCTCCTAGTACAGGAAGGGTTCGCGCTGTAGTTGGCTCTGCCCTTTACACCTAGCTCCCACCAAGCGCCTGTCTGATCCCTTCGCCTTCACGTTTCCAGTAATCATGCAGAATCGTGATGTCCGTACCGACGGAGAAGTGCCGAACGCCCATGTCTAGATACTCCTTGGTCTCATCGGCTGAGTTGATCTCGGCCCTCGGTGGCACGCCCATCTTGATCGCCATCTCAAAGGTTTTCTTCTTGGCTGCGACCACGTCCGGGTGGGTCATCTCCTGCGGGTGACCGATGTTCATGGAGAAGTCGGCCCCACCCCACTGCACCATCTCGACCTTGTCCAGCGACAAGATTTCCTCCAGGTTGTCGACCGCGCCCTTCTTTTCGATCATGAAAGCCAGCACCGTGTCGCCAACCGACTTCACGTACTCGGCCGATCCGCCGTATCCCATGTACGAGTTGCGCCTCGTCGCCACACCGTAAAGGCCACCGTAATCGGGGTGGTCCGGCTGTGCCGCTTTGATACAGTCGTCAACCTCGTCGAGGCTCCGCACGTCCGTAAACATAACGCTACCGTACCCAGCGCCGATGCCCCGCTGTGCGAGGAATGGCATTAGGCTTTGGTCGATCTTTATCATCGAGCCCATTCCGAACAGCTCCGCGGCCCGGCACATGTTGTCCAGGTCGTGCAGGTCGGACGGGCCGTACTCCGCCACAAACTCCACGTAGTCGTACAGTCCGGTATGACCGAGCGCCTCAATTTCGGACGGCCACACACTATGAACGTGCGTGCTCAGGGTCGGTTTGCCAGCATCCAGCATCTCTCGGATGACGTTGGGTTTCATAACGCGCCTCTCTGCGAATGTGTTCAATCTTTCGGTTGCTGTGCTGATCATAGCGGCTTCAGCAGATCATGCAGATCCCAGCGACCTTCACATACGAGCAAATTCGGGGTCCGGTGCCAGTAGCACGTGCTGCAATATACGCTGTACTCAGGCACATCATTCGGACGGTCACTTGCGGTAACAATCTGCATCTGACACTTCCCAAAAAATCATTCTTGTGCAGGCCCGATATCATGCACATCCCTGAAGATGCGGCAAAGGCATCGCAGGGGCAAGTTTCCTATCCGCTTACCCTCGACCTTAAGACCGACTGGAACCTGTAATCATGAGCGAATCCGGCGACGATAAACGTCCGCTGATCGGGATGATCGGCGGTAGCGGTCTGTACGATATGGACGGTCTGTCAAACACGCAGTTCGTACGCGTGGGATCGTCGTTCGGTGATCCGTCCGATGATTTACTATTCGGCGAGATCGCCGGCCAGCGCATCGTGTTCCTGCCGCGGCATGGACGGGGTCATCGTATTCCACCGACCCAGATAAATTACCGCGCCAACATTGACGCCCTCAAACGCGCCGGCGTCACCGACATCCTATCGTTCAGTGCAGTCGGATCTCTTCGGGAAGACTTGCCCCCCGGCGCATTTGTGATTGTCGACCAGTTCATCGACCGAACCATTGCCCGGGAAAAGAGTTTCTTCGGCGAGGGACTATCGGCACATGTCGCGGTCGCCAACCCGACCTGTTCGCGACTCGGCGACGCTCTGGAAGCAGCCGCATCTCGAGGGGGAGTGGATGCAAGGCGGGGCGGCACATACATCGCCATCGAAGGTCCCCAGTTCTCGACCCTGGCCGAGTCCAATTTGTACAGGCAGTGGGGTTGCGACGTGATCGGAATGACCAACATGCCGGAGGCGAAGTTGGCCCGAGAGGCCGAGATTTGCTATGCAACGATGGCGATGGTGACGGACTATGACACATGGCACCCGGACCATGAATCTGTGACTGTTGATATGGTCATAAAGATGCTATCTGCAAACGCGCAAAACGCGGCAGCGCTCGCCAGACAGGCCGTACCGGAACTGCAGGATCGACCAGACGCCTGCCCCAACGGATGCGATCGTGTACTGGACACAGCGATCATCACCCCACCGGCAGCGCGAGACCCGGAGATGGTTGCAAAGCTTGGAGCAATAGCAGGACGAGTACTACAACCGTAAGGATACGGGCCTGATTGGCGTGGGAGTTCGTCATCAAACAACCCGAGTCGAATCAGGATGTGGTCGCGAGGCGCCCCAGACTATCCGGAGCAATCTAGGTCAACAGGTCGCAGCTTGTACACGCTTGATCTGCAGCACGTCACAGGATCACGTCACCTGTCGGCGGTCGTTGGACAACCAGTCGACAAGCAGGCAGCCGCCGAGGTGGTCCGGGTCCGTGAAAAAGGCCTGTCCTGTATTGACCTTCATCACGTAGTCGATCAACGACGTGAGGTACCCGGTCCCCTCCAACATAAATGCGTGGCCATCTGACAGGAATACGCACGCGTCCCGCATGAAGATTCGGGGGCCATCGGTACGACCATAAACGACAATAGATGCGGCAAATGCCCGAAAGGCGTAAAATGACAACCTTGATCGTGTGTTTTCAGTACGAAAGACGGGTGTATCGGCCAACAACCGACACTCTTCATGCATATCACATGTGAAAAGTGACATCATCTATAACACTGGGGATTGCGCCACGTTGGCGCGTAAGGCTGCATCCCTAAACAACGTCGGCGAGGAGCCTGAAACGGCTTGCCGTAAACCTCAAATCTGAATCCAGCACGCCCGATTAATGTTCTAGATCGGAACCGGCTGCAATGGGTTGACGTACCAAACAATATGACCTTAACCAGACGATCCAAAGACCGACCCGAAGAATCTGAAGATCACAAGCCCTGGAGAATTGACCCGGACCAGGGAGCTCAGGCCTGGACAGACTCAGAAGAAACCACGGCTGGAATTCTTGAAAACCGTGGGTTCACCGAGATCTCCCGGCAAGATGACTGGGACGCCAGCACTGATGTTGGCCGTCGAGAGTCGCAGCCTGATCTTCCCGCCGTAGACGCCGACGTACTGAACGACTCCGTACGGATGTATCTGCGCGAGATCGGTGCGGTCGATCTGCTTAACGCGGCTCAAGAGCGCACGCTGGCTCGGGCGATCGAGCTTGGCGACGGGCTGATAGCCCTCGACACTGAGGACGCAGAGCGCCAAAACAAAGTGGCGTCCGACATCGCCGCCGTCGCACTCTCAACACTTGCCCGACTGAGCGATGTCGCGAACGCGATCGCCCGGTTCATAGGAGCGCCCACGCCGGTAACACTGGCCGTCATCACCGCCGATCCAGATCTCAGAGATCTGATCGACGGAATCCACAATGAAGAGCTGATCAACTACCTCTCTGACACACTGACAATCGAGCCGGACGAAGCAAAAGCGAAGGTCGCCGAGCTATCGACGATCTCGGCCCTTCTGCCGCAGGGGATCGAGGTCCTCTGGGACATCGATCCTAAACTGGATGACATGGCAGACGCGCTGGAAGATCATCCGGCCGACGAAGCGCTGAAGTCGCACGCGTCGTACCTTGCACGGTTCTACCGTCACATCGAGGACGAGGCCGACAAGTCACGCCTACACCTCGGCGAGGCGAACCTGCGCTTGGTCGTGAGCGTGGCAAAAAAATACTCCGGACGCGGGCTTTCGCTACTAGATCTGATTCAGGAAGGGAACCTGGGGCTTATTCGCGGAATCCAGAAGTTTGACTACCGCAAGGGCTTCAAATTCTCCACCTACGCAACCTGGTGGATCAGGCAGGCGATCACGCGATCCATCGCTGACCAGGCCCGTACCATTCGAATCCCGGTCCACATGGTCGAGACGATCAACAAGCTCGCCAGGACCCGGCGCCAGCTCGCACAGGAGTTGAACCGCGAGCCGACAGCGGAAGAGATCGCCGAGAGACTTGATATCACCGCTGAGCGGGTTGGCCAGATTCAGAAGATGTCACAGGACCCGGTATCGCTCGAAACACCTGTCGGAGCCGGAGAAGAGAGCCAGCTCGGCGACTTCATTCCTGACCGGACCATTCCAGACCCCAGCGAAGTGGCGACGACGCACTCACTTCGGGATCAGATCCGCGACGTGCTGAACACGCTCACAGATCGAGAACGGCGCGTACTTGAGCTCAGGTTCGGGATGGCGGACGGAAGGGTCTGGACACTGGAGGAGATCGGCAACGAACTGCACGTGACCCGAGAACGGATCAGGCAGATCGAGCGCAAGGCTCTGACGACGCTCAGGCGCGCCGAGTTCAACGGAGAATTGCGCGCTTATCTCGGTTAGTTCGGGGCTTTACCGGACTGTCACCGCCAGATTGCGCCGACATGGGCAGATATCTGTGGATATCGCTGTTGACGGTCTGTGGGGCCGGTATTAACGTAAACTATTGTGTGTGGCGGAAACGTCACATCGTGGCCCCGTGGTGTAGCGGTCCAACACGCCGCCCTGTCAAGGCGGAGATCGGCAGTTCGAATCTGCTCGGGGTCGCCATAAACGAATAAAAAAGAGCCCCTATAAACCGGGGCTCTTTTCGCGTCACATTGGAACATACCATTCGAAATCAGAAGATCATGCTGACAAATCAGCCGTGGGATATATCGCCCCTGGTCGTCTGTGCGGGGTACATTTGAACTGGTCAGGTTCCAGTCTGAACCTCTGAACCTCTGAACCTCTGAACCTCTGAACCTCTGCGGAATGATCGACCGACCTTTACCTGTCCGGATTGGCGGTCGTACCGGTGCTTCTTGAGAAGGAAGGAGCCGTGAAGTTTCCGTGTCATCCGGCAATTATCACTGACGAGAATTATGGGCCAGTGCCCCGTGGCAACAACGGTGAGGGATGTGGCGGGAGAGGATGCCGAAACGGTCACCGTCCAGTCATGGCTGTGTTTGCACAGCATCCTGTCGCAAACATAACCAACCTGAGACCGTTCAGGCGTCCTGGCCCCGCTTTGACCAATCTTCCTTTTCAAACATCTGCAACCCCGGGTCCTGGACCCTACCGTCCACGTACTCAGGTGGGTGGGCAAGAATGTAGTCCTCATCCAGCTCTACCCCCCAGCCAGGTCCCGTAGGCGCATTGAACACACCGTCAACCACCTCAGGATAATTACTGCCGGCCAGTTTCACCCCCGGGTCAGCGAAGTCATTGAAGTGCTCCAGTATCTTTCCGTTGCGCAGAGATAGGGTCAGGTGCAGGGCGGCCATCGTCGATACGATCCCGCCCACGTTGTGGGGCGCTACCATAATCGAATAGGTTTCGGCCGCTGCCGCGATTTTCTTCGTCTCAAGAATCCCGCCACACTGCGTGATGTCCGGCTGCACGATATCCGCCGCCCCACTCTGCCATAGCGCAACGAACTCCTGCGCGCCGTAAAGCCGTTCACCTGTCGCTATGGGCAGCGAAGTATGCTGTCTCACCGAAGTCAGAGCCGGTATGTCGCCCGGGCGCGTCGGTTCCTCGATCCATGCAGGGCTGTACTTCTCGACCTGCCGGATGATCTCCCGCGCTTGTGCGGGCGTGAATCGACCGTGCATCTCAAGCATAATCTGAGCGCGGGTCCCGGCGACGGACGCCACGGCCTCGATTAGGTCCATCGAGGTGTAAAACTGCTCCCGGGTTAACTCAAGGTCCCCGTTACCGAACGGGTCAAACTTCATGCCCTTGTAACCACGATCAAGAACCCGTGTCGCCGCCGACGCAAACTCTGCCGGGGACCGTTCCACGGTGTACCAGCCGTTTGCATACGCCGGAACAGTGTCACGAACCTTGCCGCCGAGCAGGTTGTAAACCGGCTGACCGCAGGCTTTTCCGATGATGTCCCAGCACGCCAGTTCCACGAGTGCAATACCCGTGTGGACGACCTCCCCCGCCTTACCGAAATCGAGCAGTGTCATGCGTCTAAACAGCGCCTCCACATCGAATGGGCTGTGCCCAATGAAGTGCCTTTGCGCGTCCTTCAGATACTCGGTAACCGTATGCGTTTTGCCGAGAACCCTGGCCTCGCCGACGCCCGTCAAACCTTCATCCGTCTCCAGGATGATGTAGGTTAAATTTCTCCACGGTGTGCCAAGTACAAGAGTCCGGAAGCCGGTGATTATCATGAAATTCTTTCTGGGCTCAGTGCCGGAATACGAATCGAAACCCGGTTACAATTCAGGCGGCATGCCGATCTAACGGCGTGCCGCTGATATTCTAGGCGACCAGAACCAAAATCATCGTGGCCCCTCTTGCAGACGCTATCGACAATTGTCACCACCCCGAAATCTCCAGGGCAACATTTCATGCATCTCCTCCTTCTCAGCGGCGGCGCCCACCCTTACAGCGAAACCACACCCATCATGGTCGGATTTCTTGAATCAGCCGGACACACGGTCGATGTAAGCGATTTCGCATTTGAACTAAATGTCCCGTCTACCGACGGGTACGATGCAATCGTTTTGAACACGAGGAGAAGCTCAGGTTCAAATAACGACTTCTCCGAGATTCAGCGCGAGAATCTGGCCAAATTTGTCAGCGGTGGTGGACCGCTCGTATCGATCCACATTTCACCGGACTCAAGCCCTGAATGGCCGGAAATGAAGAAGATCACCGGCGGAGGATGGGTGTCCGGAACAAGCAACCACCCGCCATTCGGGCGGTTCACAGTTAACATCAACAACCCGGGCCACCCTTGCGCAGCCGGTCTAACCGACTTCGAGATCGACGACGAAAGTTACTGCGATCTTGACATCCAGCCTGGAATCGACGTGTTTATGACCGCTATGGTTGAGGGCGTAGAGCGACCGATGGCTTGGACGCATCAGTACGGCAAAGGCAGGGTCTTTAACACCTCGCTCGGGCACGCAGGGGTCAGCATGCGGAACCCGTCATTCCAGAAACACGTCTTGAACGGTATCGACTGGGCGACCGCGGGCTCTTAACAACCCGATCTGCCCGACGTTCAAGAAACAATCTCTAATTGGCGCCAGCCATATGATGCAATTCACTTCGACCGACCTTGGGAAATGGGAATCCCCTTACCTCACCCTGACCGCGGGCGAACGCCACTCATTGACGCCCGAAGGCGTCTGGATGATCGGCGACAAGCCGGGATTACTGGCGATATTTGACGATGACGAGATCGTGTACGTCACTTCTACGAAGAACTTGGCAAAGACCCTGCAAGCACTTCCACGCGAGGGGGCCGATGTTGAGTTGAGGACACTGGTGGCGATCGTAGACCTAGGTGTGCCCGGTAAAACGGCCGCGAAACGAGCCAGCAAAGGGCCCACCGCGCAACGAGTCACACGGCTCATCAACCGCATGACTTTCTCTGTGGCACAGGTAGCCCCCGCCCATATGGACGCCATCAGGGACGCATTCATAGCGGTCGCGGACCCGCGTTACAACGGCCGTACGTCCGTGGCCAATCAGGCGCTCGATCTACTGCCAAAGTAGAGCTGCCACCTTTATATTTATTGGAGTCTCGACCCCTAATCTCCGGCGGCCGGAGTCCCGTCCGAAGATTGATCCTGAACGATTTTGGGGAGCAGAGACATCACAGCGTTGGCAAGCTTGTCTGAATCGTGTCGCACGAATATACCCTCCGCCACTAGGTCACTTTCAACCACCCATGGGACCAGCGCCTTCATCCGGGAGAGATCGTACTCAACGATCCGAGCACCCAACTGCAGGTACCGCTGTTGCACACGTTCACTGAACTCGGCGGAGTTCACCACAACGACGTCAATCCTCGAGTCGTGGCCGATATAACGATTGACCTCGCTAACAAATCGCTCCGCCGTAAATCCGTCCGTCTCACCCGGCTTGGTCATCAGGTTGGTGACATAAACCAAACGGGCACGGGTTGACCTGATCGCCTCACCAACGCCTTGTGCGAGAAGGTTTGGGATGAGACTCGTGTAAAGATCTCCGGGAGACAACACGATGAGATCGGCGTTCGCTATCGATTCCAGCACGGGCGGGAATGCGTACGCTAAAGGGGAAAGGAACACGTGGTCTATCTCGGCCCCGTCCTCATTGCCACGTGTGTCTATCAGGGCCTCTTCTTCCAGCTCCCTGCCATCAGACAAAACAGCGTGCAAATGCGTATCCGTCAGGGTGACCGGCAACACACGCCCGCGGATGTTGAGGATGCTCGACGCCGCCTCGATCGCCCGATCGTGTGCGCCTGTGATCTCCGTAAGCGCTGCGAGTAGCAGATTGCCTACGCTGTGGCCCTCAAGCCCCTCGCCCATCGAGAAACGGTGCGTGAACAACTGGCGCAGCATCGCGCCCTGCTCGGCATCCCCGGCAAGGGCCACCAAGCACTGACGAATGTCGCCTTGGGGCAGTTGCCCGAGTTCGTCACGAAGACGCCCTGAACTGCCTCCGCTGTCGCTCATCGCGACGATCGCCGTCAAATCCAGGTCAATCTCATGGTCTTTGAGGCCGGAGAGAACGCTAAAGTTCCCGGTCCCGCCTCCGATCACAACGACCGAAGGTTTCATATGCACTCGCCATCAATATGAGAATATGGGTCGCTCGCGCGCGAATTCGTTATTAATCACGGGCCGCAAACCAAATCCACTCTCGCACGGCTAGTGGTAGTAATGTCAACGCTGACCAATGACGAAAATATCGTGCTTGCAGGTTTCAGATACACCGCAATGACTTCGGCAAGACTAACAAATGCTAGGCCTGCGGATCCTGATCCCTTTGAATCCGCAGGCCTGATGGTGACAAGTCGGACTGTAAGCCGGGTTCTGTCCAAGTCCGACCGCGGGTTTACGATCTAGCCTTCCTCCCCGCAGTCGATCTCTGTGCGGTCATCCATCTAGTCCTCCCATTGCTGAAAGGATCAAGCGGCCAACCCGGGAACTGACCAGACGTCTACGTCCCCCTATTTGGCCTTGCACCGGATGGGGTTTACCCTGCCCCGGTCGTTACCGACCGGGCGGTGAGCTCTTACCTCGCCATTTCACCCTTACCCTTCCGTTTCCGGAAGGGCGGTATGTTTCTGTGGCACTATCCGTCGGGTTTCCCCGCCCCGCCGTTAGCGGGCATCCTGCCTGGTGGTGCCCGGACTTTCCTCCCTCCCGATCCG
>Ga0209403_10004172_pt1 | contig 15836 bp, 14 predicted proteins | sample ArcticOcean_MG_C_8_FD_187440 | JGI IMG/M metagenome (GOLD analysis project Ga0209403, IMG submission 187440) | Marine microbial communities from western Arctic Ocean - ArcticOcean_MG_CB11_86 (SPAdes) (version 2) | ecosystem: Environmental > Aquatic > Marine > Oceanic | place: Arctic Ocean... | reverse complement strand
GCACGCTTCCGGCTACCTTCTCGGCATGCCTGAACTACCGGAAGTCGAAACAGTCCGCCGCGGCCTTGCCGAGGCGATGGAAGGTCGCCGGATTGAGCGGGTCGAGGTCCGGCGCCACGACCTGCGCATTCCGGTACCGGACGATTTCGCGGATCGCCTGCAGGGCCGTACACTGGAGAAGCTGGGACGCCGCGCAAAATATCTGGTCGGAGAATTCGACGACGGTACCGTACTTCTCGCCCATCTCGGGATGTCGGGGCGGATGGTTATCGAAACGCCCGATCAGCGGGCGGCGGCCCCCGGGGGTTTTGCGCACGATCCTGGCGGTCACCATGCGCACGAACATATTGTTTTTCATGTCGGAAATGGCACGCTTATCCGGTTTTCCGACCCACGGCGTTTCGGTTTGATGACGCTGACAGACCGGGCCGGATTCCCCGATCATAAATTGATCCGCCATCTTGGGCCGGAACCGACCGGCCCGGAATTCACCGGCCCGGTGCTGGCAGCCCGATTGGAAGGAAAAAACACTCCGATAAAGGCCGCTCTGCTGGATCAAACCGTAGTCGCCGGGGTTGGCAATATCTACGCGTGCGAAGCGCTCTACGAAGCCGGCCTGTCACCCCGCCGTAAGGCGTCGACCGTCCAGGGTGTTCGTGCTGACCGGTTGGCGCGCGCTGTTCGCAAAGTGTTGGCGGAAGCGATTGCCGCCGGTGGCTCATCCCTGCGCGACCATGTAGCGCCGACCGGCGAACTGGGCTATTTTCAGCATAGTTTCAAGGTTTACGGTCGCACGGGGGAGCCCTGTCCGGGGTGCGATTGTGGCCAGGCAGTCAGGCGTATTGTGCAGTCCGGTAGATCGACGTTTTATTGCGCCCGGCGGCAAAGGTAGGTGGAAATTTCTGTTTCCGGCAAGCGTCGTTATGTGTCTTGGTCCTTTGTCGCGGCGTTTCTGTTGGTCGTGATGCTAGCCGCGCCATCGGGCACGTCCGCGGCTGAATTCTTCCACGCGATTGACGATCTGCCGCTTGCACCAGGAATGACCGAAGCGGTCGATCAGGGCATTGAGTTCGATAGTCCGGCGGGCCGGATCGTGACCGCGGAGGCGCAGGGCGAAGGCGATATCGAGGCGGTCAGGACGTTCTATCGCAAAGCATTGCCGCCGCTTGGCTGGGAACCCTTGCCCAACGACATGTACCGGCGCGAAGGGGAGATTCTTACGCTGCAGTTCGTCAGAACCGGACGCCGTATCTCCGTTCAGGTGCGTTTGGTTCCCTCAGGGTCAAAAAAACATCGCTAACCCCGCAGAAACCCTTGACGCCACTGCACTTCCTTCGTAAAAACAGCCCCCGTTTCAAAGGAAATCCGATGGCGAATACATCATCCGCGAAAAAGCGGGTCCGGCGTGATGAACGCAAGACCGCAACCAACATCAGCCGGCGCAGCCGCATCCGTACCTTTATCAAAAAGGTCGAGACGGCGATCGAGACCGGCGATAAGGATGCCGCGAATGACGCGCTCAAGGCCGCGCAGCCTGAGCTGATGCGCGGCGTAACGCGCGGCGTTGTCAATAAAAATGCCGCTTCGCGCAAAATCTCTCGTCTTTCGCGCCGCATTAAAGCGATCTGAATGTTCCCCTATCGGCGGATAGTTCTTTAGACTCAACCGCTTCTGCTAATCTCTACTGAGGCCGGCTTCATGCCGGCCTTTTGCATTTGTGCAAATTCCTGCAAACCGGTGCTCACGGCGGGTTTCCGAGTTCGTCCACAGGTTATGCACCGTTCTGTCCTGTTCCATTCTGTCAACCCCATATATTTCCCCGAATCGTAAATATTTTCACGTGCAGGCATGATCGAAGCGTTGCGCCATCGGATCGTCACAGTTACAGTTATCTAGCGGTTCGACAGGGCGGCTCGTGAAGAAATAGAATTCAACGGCATTTTTATTGTTCTTTTGTTGTAATAGACTGTTTTATTTGGCGATTTATTGGAAATCCATTGCAGTATTAAGTTATTCACAAAAGTCATCAATTGTTCGCCGGATTAAAATAAGGCGTCGTTAAAGGGGGCAGTCTATGAGTCAATCATCCGATACTGGTGTACCCGCTGCGGGGCAGGCAAATAGTGCTGGTTACACTGGGGATGTTGACGTCGCGGACGCTTGGGAGAATGTGAAGAACAATCCCGGCGCCGTGCTTGTCGATGTACGAACGCAACCGGAATGGAATTTCGTCGGCGTGCCCGATCTGTCGGAAGCAGGCAAGACGCCCGTTCTCGTCGAATGGCAGATTTTTCCGACGATGGGGGTTAATCCATCGTTCTTCGAGGCGGTAAGCGCCGCCGCGCCCGATAAAACCATGCCGATATATTTTCTGTGCCGCTCCGGTGCGCGATCTCAATCCGCGGCAATGGCGATGACGCAGGCCGGCTATAGCACCTGCTACAACATCAGCGGTGGGTTCGAAGGCCGCCACGACGGCGATCAGCACCGCGGCTCCATCGATGGCTGGAAAGCCAGCGGTCTTCCCTGGGTACAGGGCTGATCACATGGCTGGCAAAGGACTTAGTCAAGATATCAATGCCCGTTGGACGCGTGTCCGGGGTGTTTTGCGCGCCGAAGTCGGCGATTCCGCCTACAAAAGCTGGCTGAAACCGCTAAATCTCGTCGAGTATGCGGACGGTAAGGTCAAGCTGTCTGTGCCGACCCGTTTCATGCGCGACTGGGTGGCGAACCATTATGGAGAGCGCATCTGTGCGCTCTGGTCCGATGGCAATTCGCCAGTGTCGGATGTCGAAATCTTCGTTCTGGCCGACAATGACGAGGCGTCGACCAGTGCGGCGAGCAAGCCGGCTGCCGAGACGGCGGTCAAGGCGGGCGGCGGGGCCCGGGTGTCTCCCGACCGGGTAGACGGTGATGTTAGCGGCGCTCTCGATTCCCGGTTCAAGTTTGACAATTTCGTTGTGGGCAAGCCGAACGAACTGGCCTATGCCGCCGCGCGTCGCGTCGCGGATTCGCCGACGGCTACTTATAATCCGCTGTTTCTCTATGGCGGCGTCGGGCTTGGCAAAACCCATCTCATGCATGCAATCGCATGGCATATCCGGGAACACCAGCCGGATCGCAAAGTCGCCTATTTGTCGGCAGAGAAGTTCATGTACCACTTCATCCGGGCATTGCGATTCCAGGATACCATGGCCTTCAAGGAGCGGTTCCGGTCGGTCGACGTTCTGATGATCGACGATGTTCAGTTCATCAACGGGAAGGAATCCACGCAGGAAGAATTCTTCCATACTTTCAATGATCTGGTCGACAATAACCGTCAGGTCGTAGTCTCGGCGGACAAATCGCCATCGGACCTGGAAGGAATGGAGGAGAGACTGCGGTCACGGCTCGGCTGGGGCCTGGTCGCCGACATCCACGCGACGACCTATGAATTGCGCCTTGGCATCCTGCACGCCAAGAAAGACGGGATGGACGTCGTTGTCCCCGACAAGGTGCTGGAATTCCTGGCTCACAAGATAACCTCCAGCGTGCGCGAGCTGGAAGGCGCGCTGAACCGGGTTGCCGCGCATTCATCGCTGATCGGGCGCGACATAACGCTGGAGAGCTGTCAGGAAGTGCTGCACGATCTCCTGCGCGCGAGCGACCGGCGTATCACGATTGAAGAAATCCAGAAACGCGTCGCGGAGCATTTCAACATCAGGATGGTGGATATGCATTCTGCGCGCCGGTCGCGGGCCATTGCCCGCCCGCGTCAGGTGGCGATGTATCTGTCGAAGCAGCTGACCTCACGGTCGCTGCCGGAAATTGGCCGCAAGTTCGGAGGCCGCGACCATACGACGGTGATGCACGCCGTCAAAAAGGTCGAGGAGCTGCGCACGAGCGATATGAATTTCGCCGAGGATGTCGACCTTTTGAGGCGCATGCTGGAAGGCTGACAACGGGCAGCTTACGGCCCGCGAACCTCCTGAATGCAGCGCTTGCCGCCCGTTGAGGCCGGTTTGATTCGCGACATATTGCCGGTTTTCCGACGGATGCCATAAACCCCTGATAACGCTGACCTTTTGAGGCTCCGTTGTGGCTCCCCGAATCTGTGAGTTTTCTTGGGATTTCAAGGGCTTGTGGTATAATTTGTGGCCTTTCCAAGGCTTCTGCGCCGTTCTCCGCGCGCCCTGCGGCCGCATTGTGCGACAAGAAGCTGTTCTGATGGCCCTAACCAGCGTGAAAGCCGATTTCAAGTCATGCAATTTACAATCGAGCGCAGCACTCTTCTAAGGTCCCTCACCCACGTACAGGGGGTCGTCGAGCGGCGTACGACGATCCCGATCCTGTCCAATGTCCTGCTCCAGGCGGGTGGCGGCAAACTGGGTCTTACGGCGACCGATATGGACCTTGCGATTATTGAGGGCATGCAGGCGGAAGTCACGCAGGATGGATCCACGACGGTTCCCGCGCATACGTTGTACGATATTGTCCGCAAACTGCCGGAAGGCTCGCAGGTCGAAATTGGTTCGGGAGGCGAGCAGGGGCAGCTTGAAATTCGCTCGGGCCGGTCAAAACTCAGCCTGACCACTCTGCCGAGTGAAGACTTTCCCGTGATGTCGGACGGGGATCTTCCCCATCGGTTCACGATTTCCGCCGCCATGTTGCGCCGATTGATCGATCGCACACGGTTCGCCATGTCGACCGAAGAAACCCGTTATTACCTGAACGGGCTTTATTTGCACGCTGCCGATACAGATGGATTGCCCGTACTGCGTATCGTTGCCACCGATGGGCACCGTCTTGCCCGTGTTGAGGTTGCGCTGCCCGACGATGCGGCCGGCATGCCCGGCGTCATCGTGCCCCGCAAGGCGGTGGGCGAGGTGCGCAAGCTGATCGATGAAGTCGAAGACGATGTAGAAATCGCGTTGTCGGAGACCAAAATCCGGTTTGCGTTCGGTGACGCGGTTCTGACGTCGAAGCTGATCGACGGCACATTCCCCGATTACAATCGCGTCATACCATTTGGCAATGACAAGACCCTGGAGGTCAAGCGGTCCGAATTCGTCAAGGCGGTCGACCTGGTCTCGACGATTTCGACCGAGAAGTCGCGAGCGATAAAACTGACACTCGAAAACGGCAATCTTGTGCTGACGGCGACAAGCCCCGAAGCCGGCAGCGCCCGTGAAGAGCTTGACGTCGATTACAATGACGGGCCGCTCGAAATCGGCTTTAACTCGAAATATCTGCTCGATATCACACAGCAGATAGAGGGCGACGCCGCCATGTTCCAGCTTTCCGACGGCGCGTCGCCGACCCTGGTGCAGGATATGGGCGATACCAGTGCGCTATATGTCCTGATGCCGATGCGCGTCTGACGCCGCCGGACCGGTTGTTGAATAACGCTCTGGCAAACTTTTCAGACTATACCGCTTCGCAGGAACGCAGCGCGGTTGTCAGCCTCTCTCTGACGGATTTCCGTTGCTATGAGGGTTTGCGGCTCGAGGCGGATATACGTCCGGCGATTCTGACTGGACCCAACGGTGCCGGCAAGACAAACCTGCTCGAGGCGATCTCTTTTCTGGCCCCGGGGCGCGGATTACGGCGCGCGCGCATGCCGGATGTGACTCGGACCGGCGCGCGCGAAGATTTGTCCGGCGGGCTCCGGTGGGCAGTTGCCGCAACGCTGGAAACTGCCACCGGACCGGTGGAGATCGGAACGGGTTTCGAAGCCACTGGCGGCGGTGATGAAGGCGGCCGCCGCATCGTCCGGCTGAACGGTGCGCCGGCGCGCAGTCAGTCTGTGCTCGGCGAAGTGTTTGCGGCGGTCTGGCTGGTGCCGGAGATGGATCGGCTGTTTATGGATGGGGCGTCGGGACGGCGTCATTTTCTCGACCGGCTCGTCGCCGTCTTCGATCCCGCCCACGCGACCCGGTTGAACGAATACGAGCAGGCAATGCGCGAACGTACGCGCCTCCTGCGCGACGACAAGATCGGCGTGAGGTCGGCCGATACAGGCTGGGTTGCGGCGCTGGAACAGCGCATGGCCGAGAGTGGGGTCGCGCTTGCGGCGGCGCGACGCGCCTTTGTGCAGCGCCTTGCAGCAGCGTGCGAACTTGGAATCGGACCGTTTCCCGCAGCATCCGTCGCGCTTGCTGGCGATGTCGAACAATGGCTCGACGACCGTTCCGCGCTAGAGGCGGAAGATCATTTTCGCGAAGCGCTCGCCGTCTCCCGGGCGGCCGACCGTGAGGCAGGACGGACGCTCGTGGGTCCGCATCGCTCCGATATTGAGGTGATTCATTTACAAAAGAACCGGCCGGCGGCGACTTGCTCGACAGGCGAACAGAAGGCGCTACTGATCAGCATCGTGCTCGCTCATGCCCGCCTGGTATCGCTGGACCGTGGCACGGCGCCGCTACTGCTATTGGACGAGATCGCGGCGCATTTGGATGCCGACCGGCGCGCTGCCCTTTTCGATGAAATTTGCGCCGTCGGCGCGCAGGCCTGGCTGACCGGTACGGACCGGGAACTTTTTCAGGCATTCGGAGACCGGGCACAGCATTTCCTGGTTGAAAGCGCCACCGTGCGCAGGGTTTGAGGACAAGCATGACACCACCTGCCGATATACCTACCTCCGAGGCCGCCGAAGACGCATACGGCGCGGATTCCATTCAGGTCCTTCGCGGTCTTGAAGCCGTTCGCAAGCGGCCTGGCATGTATATTGGAGACACCGATGACGGCTCCGGCCTCCACCATATGGTGTATGAGGTTGTCGATAACGCTATCGACGAAGCGCTTGCCGGGCATTGCACCGAAGTTACCGTCACACTGAACGGCGATGGTTCGGCGACGATCACGGATGACGGCCGCGGAATTCCGGTCGAAATACACGGCGAAGAGGGTGTCTCGGCAGCCGAAGTCATCATGACCCAGCTCCACGCCGGCGGGAAATTCGACCAGAACTCCTACAAGGTGTCGGGCGGGCTTCATGGCGTCGGCGTTTCAGTCGTGAACGCCCTGTCGGAATGGCTCGAACTTCGTATATTCCGGGGCGGCAAGGAACACGTCATGCGGTTTCATGACGGCGAAGCCGACGGCCCGCTGGAAATCGTTGGCGATGCGAATGGCAGGAAGGGGACGTCGGTCACCTTTATGCCCTCGACAGAAACGTTCACGATGATCGACTTTACTTTCTCTACCCTCGAACACCGGCTGCGGGAGCTGGCGTTCCTGAATTCCGGTGTACGTCTGGTTCTGACCGATGCGCGGGGCGTGGAGCCCAACGTCGTCGTTCTGGAATATGAAGGCGGCATTGAGGCTTTCGTGCAGCATCTCGACCGAAGCAAAACGCCGTTGATCGAAAGTCCGATCGTTATCGCCGGCGAACAGGACGGCCTTACCGTCGATTTGGCGCTCGAATGGTCGGACAGCTATCACGAAACGATGTTGTGTTTCACCAACACCATCCCGCAATCCGATGGCGGCACTCATCTCGCGGGATTTCGCGCGGCCCTGACGCGCACCGTAAATGGCTACGCCAATGACAGCGGAATCGCCAAAAAGGCAAAAGTGGCGCTGTCGGGCGACGATGCGCGTGAAGGCCTGACCTGCGTGCTGTCGGTCAAAGTACCCGATCCTAAATTCTCATCTCAGACCAAGGACAAACTGGTGTCGTCCGAAGTCCGCCCGATCGTCGAAAGCATTACGGCGGCCAAGATCGGACAATGGTTTGAGGAACATCCGAACGAGGCCAAGCGCATCGTCGGGAAGGTGATCGAGGCCGCGGTTGCTCGCGAAGCCGCTCGCAAGGCCCGCGATCTGACCCGCCGCAAGGGTGCGCTCGACATTTCGTCTTTGCCTGGCAAGCTGGCCGACTGCCAGGAACGCGATCCGTCCAAATCCGAATTGTTCATCGTCGAGGGAGATTCGGCGGGCGGTTCTGCCAAGCAAGCGCGCAACCGGAGGAACCAGGCCGTCCTGCCACTACGCGGCAAGATCCTGAATGTCGAACGCGCGCGATTTGACAAGGTCATTTCCTCGGCGGAGCTCGGGACGCTGATAACTGCACTTGGTGCGGGCATCGGGGCGGAAGACTTCAACATCGAAAAGACGCGTTATCACAAGATCATCATCATGACCGACGCCGACGTCGACGGCAGTCATATCCGCACATTGCTGCTGACATTCTTTTACCGGCAAATGCCCGAAATTATAGAGCGCGGTTATCTCTATATCGCTCAGCCACCCCTCTATCGGGCCAAAAAAGGGGAAAGCGAGCAGTATCTGAAGGACGACCCCGAAATGGAGGAATACCTGATAGACGCAGGCCTCCGAGACGCCGTCCTTACGATCAGCGACGGGGCCCAGATTGCGGGTCAGGATCTGGTCGACCGGGTCAAACAGGCGCAGCGGGCAAAGCGCTTGCTGGAGCCGATGTCGGCCAAGCTGACCAACGCAGAGGTTGCCGAACAGGCTGCCGTGCTGGGTGCGTTCAACCAGATACTACTCGATTCAGACGAACAATCCCGGCTTGTGGCCGAGGCGCTGGCACGGCGGTTGGATGGTCTTGCCGAACCAGCCGACCGCGGCTGGGAAGCGGAAATTATAGACGGCGGCGGAATAGCATTTGTCCGTACCCGCCGTGGCGTAACCGAACGCCAGGTCATTGACGGCGCCTTGCTGCGTTCAAGCGAAGCGCGTCGGCTCGATGAAATGGCGCCGGATTTACAGACGCTCTATGCGCGTCCGGCAACATTGACCGCGAAAGACTTCGAGAAAAGAATAACCGGGCCGGTCGAAATGTTCGATACGGTTATGGGGCTCGGCCGCAAGGGGATCAGCTTTCAGCGGTATAAAGGTCTCGGTGAAATGAACCCTGAGCAGCTCTGGGAAACCACGCTCGACCCGAATGTCCGGACCCTGTTGCGCGTTCGCATTGATCACGCCGACCAGGCTGAGGAAGTCTTTTCCACCCTGATGGGCGACGTCGTCGAACCGCGCCGCGAATTCATTCAGGACAACGCGCTGAAAGTCGTCAATCTCGACGTTTGACCGTCAACCCATCCCGGCGATTCGGTCGAAGCCGGAGCCGAAAGCGGCACAGATCGCGACATCTTTCAATTCGGGGGCGAGATGACGGTAAAAACGGCGGGCGACCTTGTTGCGTTTGAGGACCGACCAAAAAATCCATCGCCCGTCCTGATCCCTGACGAAGCGCGAAACGCCTGCCATCAGCGCCGTCCCCAGGCCGCATCGGCGATGTTCTTCGTGAACGTAAAGATCGGCCAGGTACACACCGCGCGTCGCGCTATCGGTATCGTAGCCCCAGTAATAGACAGCATACCCGGCCAATGCGCCGTCGCGCTCGGCGACAACAGCGTAAAACGCGGGATGATCGCCGAATCCGTCGCGCAGGAACGCCTCGGCCGAAAATCGCGATGGCCGGCCGCCGTCGGACAGGCTCAATGCGCGCGCCATTGCGGCGATGGCGTCAGCGTCTTCGGGCCGTGCGGGGCGAACGCTGGTCACGGGTTTGTCGTTGGGCATGCCGCCTTGATCTCGCCACATTGATGAAGTGGATTGATACAAATTTTAATCTACTACATATAGCGCTATGGCCGACGGAAAACCAAAAACACCGAGACCGCCGAAAAAGGGGTCGGCAAAAAAGCCGCCCGCCAAAAAGCCGTCATCGACCACGCGAAAACGCGGCACTGCAGTATCGGGCGCATCGGGCGGCAAATCGGCCGACGCCAAACGGAAGGCGGCAAAGTCCGTCAGATCGCAGCGATCCCGCGTAATCCTCGGCACGCTTAAATGGTCGGTCATCCTGATGATTTGGGCCGGGGTCGCGCTTGGCGTCGTTGTTGCCTGGTATGCGTATGATTTGCCGAATATCGACAACCTCGATGCGCCAACACGCCGCGCCAGTATCACCCTGACCGACGCGGATGGAAGTGAAATTGCAACCTACGGCGATATATACGGCGAAGCTCTGCGGCTCGCCGATGTGCCGCCCTATCTGGTACAGGCAATCGTTGCAACTGAGGATCGCCGGTTTTTCACGCATGTCGGCTTTGATCCTGTAGCGCTTCTACGGGCGGCCGTCGCCAACGTGCGGGCGGGCCGGGTGCGCCAGGGCGGCAGCACGCTGACCCAGCAACTTGCCAAGAACGTATTTCTAAAGCCTGACCGGACGCTCCGGCGCAAAGTCCAGGAATTGCTGCTGGCGTTCTGGCTGGAAGCGAACTTCACCAAGGAACAGATATTTACTCTCTACGTAAACCGGGTATATCTCGGCTCCGGCACCTTCGGTGTCGATGCGGCGGCACGGCGCTATTTCGGCAAGTCGGCACGCAATGTCTCCTTGCAGGAGGCAGCTGTTCTGGCGGGTCTGCTGAAGGCGCCGTCGCGGTATTCGCCGCTTCGGAGCCGGAAAGCAGCCGAAAAAAGGGCGCGGATTGTTCTTCTCGGGATGGTCGCCGCGAAGTTTCTCGATCCTGAAACCGCTCAGCGCGCCGCGCGGCAATCGCTGCGCATCACCAACAGATCGACGCCGAGCAACACTGCCCGGTATTTTTCGGACTGGGCGCTGGAACGGATAGCTGGCTTCGTCGGGCATGTCGGATCAGATATGATCGTTCGGACAACGATGGATGCGCGATTGCAGGGACTGGCGGAAACCCGATTGCGGGCGTCCCTGAAAAAGAACGGCCGGGCCCGCAATATCAACCAGGCAGCGCTGGTTGCAATGTCGCCCGACGGTGCAGTCCGCGCGCTCGTCGGCGGGCGCGACTACGGAAAAAGTCAGTTTAACCGGGCCTTTCAGGCACTTCGGCAGCCCGGCTCCGCGTTCAAGTTGTTCGTTTATCTGGCCGGAATGGAAAGCGGTCTCGCGCCCGGTGACCGTTTCGTTGACGGCCCGCTTCGTATCGGCAAATGGCAGCCGCGGAACTATGGCGGGGGCCATCTCGGCGCGGTGACGCTGCGCGATGCAATGGCTCAATCGGTCAATACCGTGGCTGTCCAGGTGTCGGAACGGGTTGGACGGCGAAAGGTTATAGAAACGGCGCGCCGCCTCGGGATTACGTCGCCGCTGAAATCCCACCCCAGCCTGGCCCTCGGTGCCAGCGAAGTATCCCTTGTCGAATTGACCGCGGCCTACGGCGTGATAGCCAATGCCGGCGTCGCGGTGTGGCCGCATGGCATTACTGAAATCAGAACCCGTAGCGGGCGTGTGCTGTACCGGCGCACCGACGGTGCAGCAACGCAGGTTGTCGAACCGAAAGTCGTCCGGCAGGTCAACGAATTGCTCCGCGCCGTTATCGACGGGGGCACAGGCAAGGCTGCCTATCCTGCCCGGCCCGCCGCCGGGAAGACCGGCACCAGCCAGGATTTTCGCGACGCGTGGTTTGTCGGATACACCGGTGAACTGGTGACCGGTGTATGGATGGGCAACGACGACAACTCCCCCATGAAACGGGTAACCGGCGGTGGCTTTCCCGCAAGGCTGTGGCGCGATTTCATGATCCCGGCGCTCGACGGTGTCGCTGCGCGCCCCCTCGTGCCGGCGGTTTCGTCGCCGGAATTATCGAAGCCCGCAGGCTCGACACAGAAGCCCTGGTGGCGCCGCGGAACAACTTCCGAATCTGCCGATCCGGATTACAACCGGGGTGACTGAGCGGTACGGTAGCGTGATTCGGCAAAATTCACGTCGGCTGTGCAAATCCGGATTGTGGGGTTCCCGAAGATCACGGCGGCTGGTATAGCGCGCCGATGAACAATCCCGATACCAGACAAGTTTCCCTTATCCCATTGTTGATTCTGCTTGCTGTCGGCGGCGCCTGGGGCGCCGTGCCATCAATTGCCCGGATCGCGGTGACGAACGGTATAAAGCCTATGGGATATGTCTTCTGGGTCGGGCTTATCGCCGCTGGCATTTGTTGGATTATCTGCTTGTCGCGCGGCGTTAGACCGCGATTTTCGAGGCACCATGTCCTTTATTACTTGCTGTCTGGCTGTACGCGATTCGTGATCGCCGGGTTTGTGATGTATTCCGTTTTGCAGAATGTGCCTGCCGGGATGGTCGCGATATTGCTCGGTACGGCGCCGCTGATGACATTTGCAGCGTCGGTAACGTTAAAATTCGAGAAATTCTCGCCGGTCCGCGGGCTTGGTATCTTGCTGGGTCTTACAGGAATCGTGCTGATGTTCGCCCCCGGTGCCGGGTTGAAGGGGGATGTTCCGACCGGCTGGCTGGTGCTCGGCTTGGTAACGCCCCTGATTTATGCCTATTCGAATATCACCATCGACCGTTTCCGCCCGAAGGGGGACGATTCGATGGCACTCACCGCTGGTATGTTTTCGGTGGCGGCGGCAATTGCGTTGCCGCTCTCGCTGCTGACCGGACATTTTTATCCGGTGTGGGCAATGGAAACGGGCGTGCCCGAGATCGCGATGCTTGGTCATGCAGTCATTATTTCGCTTTGCTTCATTGGATTATACGAACTCATCCGGCGGACTGACGCAACCTTCGGAGGTCAGACGACCTATGTTACAACACTAACTGGCATATTATACGGCATGGTTCTGCTGGGCGAACGTCCGGGTGTCTGGGTCTGGGCCGCCGCCGGCCTGGTTCTTGCCGGCGTTTGGCTGGTCAATTCAGGCGGTAAATTAACCCGCAATGCCGGCCGCGCTTAACGCCGCCCACAGGGCATCGGCAGTGGTTTTATCGAGCGGGCGCAGCGGTGCGCGGAGCGCGCGCCAGCCCGGATCGCCGGTGCTGCGCGCCATGGCTTCCTTCAGTGCTTCGACCAGTGGAAATTTCTGAGTTGCCAATCGGATAGCGCTCAATGCCGCCTGATATGTTTCGGCGTCGGCGCCCTGCCAGTTTGCCAGCACCGCGGCGGATTGGCGCGCTGCGATATTGTTACAGGCAGTTATCGACCCTGCGCCGCCGATCTTCAGAATGTCGAGGAGGAATGCATCCGATCCGGAGAACACCCGAAAACCGGGGAAACTCTCCACCATTGCCTTCATATTCCCGAAATCGCCAGCGGAATCCTTGATGCCCACGACCGTGTCGGGATACGCCGTAACCAGCTTTTCGATCAACGAAAGGGTAATCGGAACGCCGGAGTTCTGCGGTATATGATAGAGCAGTATCTTAAGATTCGCGTCGCCGACCTTCTGGATGATTTCCGAATACGCCGTAAACAGCCCATCATCGGTGACCGGCTTGTAATAAAACGGCGGCAGCATCAGCACGCCAGCGGCGCCGATCTCCATCGCCTTGCGGCACAGTTCCACCGTATCGGGGATGGCGCAACAGCCGACGCCCGGCACAGCAAGAGCGGCCGCGACATCGCTTTCGCCCAGCGCATCGAGCATTGCAAGCCGTTCAGACACGCTGAACGAATTCGCCTCGCTGGTGGTGCCGAGGACCGCAAGCCCGGTGCATCCCTGTTCTATCAGGTCGCCGCAATGGGCCAGCCAGAGCGGATGATTTGGCGTCATATCGTCGTAGAGCGGTGTCAGCACCGCCGCCATCACGCCGCCATCGATCGGGGAATGTGTGTTCATGATATCTGTTCCGGATTTATCGGTTCCAGTGAATGCGGCTATTCCGGCCATGTGACAATATGGTCTTCTGGATCTATCCGTTGGGATTCGTGAATAACTTTGTCCCGCACCGATACGCCGGCGATGTGCACGGTCTCGGGGTCGCCGGACACCAGTGGGTGCCACCATTGCAGATCCTGCCCTTCGGCAAGCAGGCGGTAGGCACAGGTAGTCGGCAACCAGTTCGCCGTCCGGGCAAGTTCGGGTGTCACTTGCAGACAGTCCGGAATGCGCGTCGAGCGGTTGGGATAGTCGGTGCAGGAACATGCGCCAATGTCGAGAAGGCGGCAGACGACTTCGGTGAACGCTATTTCTCCGGTATCGATGTCTTCAAGCTTGATCAGGCAGCATTTGGCACAGCCATCGCAGAGCGATTCCCACTCGTCCTCGTTCATCTCGTCGATGGTTTTGGACTTCCAAAACGGCTTTTCGGTGAGCAACTTCAACTCCCCATCTTAATCTTGAGCATTTCTGCCATCTTCTCTGGTGGCGTCGCATGGGTGAAATGCGTGACGTAGGCCCCCTTGGGGTCGAGTAGAAAAACGATCGAACTGTGATCCATCAGATAATCCGATGTGTCGTTGCCGCCGCTCTTGGACCGGCCGTAATAGACGCGGTAGGCACGCGCCGCTTTGGCGATTTGCTGAGCAGTGCCAGTGAGCCCAACCATACGCGGGTGGAAATTATCGACATAGACGCCAAGTTCCTTGACGGTGTCGCGCTCCGGATCGATCGTGATAAAAATCGGTGTGATCTTTTTCTGGGCTTCGGGGCTGAGCCGGTCAATCGCCTGGCTCATTACCTGAAGCGCCGTCGGACAAACGTCCGGGCAAAACGTGTAGCCGAAATAAATCAGCGCGAACGCGCCTTGAAAATCCCGATTCGTTCGCTGTTTTCCGGTGTGGTCGACCAGCGTGAAAGGCCCGCCAACAGCGGCGGTCCCCCTTCCGCCATATCCGCCGCCACCATAAAGGACGAAGGCTGCAATCGCAGCGATGATAAGGCCGGTTACGGCCAGAATCGCAGCTTGGTATCCGCGCATAAGCGACTTTCCGGTGCGTTTCGATCTGTATAGGAGATATAAGCGCCAGGTGGCAGGTTGGCCATAGTAAGACTTGACGGTTTGCTCCAACGCGCAGAAATTCCGGTTATGCGAATATTTCCAAACAGCTCAGTTTTCTGCCTCGCGGCGGCATTGTTTTGCACGCTGCCATTTGAAGCAGCAGCCGAGATAGACATTCTGAGCAACGACAGGTTGATTGAGGCCGCGAAAGCCAATGATCTGACATCTGCCGAAGCGCTTTTGCTCCGTAAACACAATGTCGACGTGCGCGATGAGAACAGAAGATCGGCGTTGATTATCGCTGCGCTTAACGGCAGCGAGGATTTCGTCGCGCTTCTGCTTCAATTTAATGCGAGGATCAAGACTGCCGACAAATTTGGGAACTCGCCGCTCTACTATGCCGCGGCTGGCAACTATGTCGAAGTTATTGAAATGTTGATCAAAAAAAAGGCCGACCAGAACGTTCAGAATCGACAGGGTCTTACGCCGCTGATGGTGGCTGCTGGGGAAGGCCACCTGGCGTCTGTTCAGATGTTGCTGGATGCAAAGGCCGATAGTTCGATCACCGATTTCACCGGGCGGACCGCCTATGACTGGGCCGAGCGTAACAAACGGCAGGCGGTCATCCGGTTTTTTAAGACCTCAGGTATAGGCAGTTAGGAATTCGTTTACTATAAGCCGTTAACTTCCGGCCGTTGGCTCTGACATTCAGGCGGCCCCATGCCGATCTCACCAAACTGGTTTTACGGAAGCGATTATTTGTTCGCTGTATTGTGCGCCGCGTTTGCGCTCGAACTGCTTGTCGGCGGGCTGCCGGGGTTTTGCCATGTCCTGTCGCTACCACAGATTATCACTTCTGCATTCGCTGACCGGGCTGATCGGCGCTTGAACCGGCAAAAACGCTCTGTGCGGAGTCGCAAGAACCGCGGGGCGCTGCTGGTGGTTGTGTTGATCCCGTTGGCGGCGACTGCAGGTTTATATGGCGCCGAATTCTGCCGGTCCCTTGCCGATGGCTGGATCGTCGACACGGTCCTGATCTCCATGTGCGTGGGGCTGCAGCGACCGGTCATGAATGCCGGGGCGATGCGCCGAGCACTGGCGCGCAAGAGCATCGATCGTGCCCGGGCGGTCCTTGGCCGTGCGGTCGGCTATGAAACCGATACTG
>Ga0209403_10004167_pt1 | contig 15845 bp, 16 predicted proteins | sample ArcticOcean_MG_C_8_FD_187440 | JGI IMG/M metagenome (GOLD analysis project Ga0209403, IMG submission 187440) | Marine microbial communities from western Arctic Ocean - ArcticOcean_MG_CB11_86 (SPAdes) (version 2) | ecosystem: Environmental > Aquatic > Marine > Oceanic | place: Arctic Ocean... | reverse complement strand
TCAGCCGAAGCCGAGTGTCCCGGGAGCCTCGCTGATGAACCGCAGGACATCGGCGGACCGCTCGGGATCCGGAACGCCTCCGACGTCGCGAAAGTCGCGGACGAGGATGAGGCGGTCAACGCCCAGGTCCTCGTAACGGCGGACCAGGTCGCGGTCTACGGGCTCCGACGGCGTGACGCTGACCTGGATGCGCCCCAGGTGAGGGGGTCGGTCAAGGTCAGCTAACCCACGGTCCATGGCCTCGATCGCCGATCGGGTGGAGTCCAGTGTTGTGAGGAATCCATACCACCCGTTGCCACGCAGCACTGCTCGTCGGAAGGTGGCCGACGAACCTCCGCCGATGTGGATCGGGGGGCCATCCGGGCCGACCGGCCGGGGATGGGCCTCCACGCCATGCCACGACGTGAACCGGCCCTCGAACTCCAGGTCACCACGCCACATGGCTCGCAGCGCATCGATGTGGTCATCCATGCGGGCGCCACGTTGGGCGAACGGCACCCCCACGGCATCGAACTCAGCTGGTACATAGCCGACACCGAACCCGGCTTCCAGACGGCCGCCGGAGAGCACGTCGATCGAGGCGAGTTCCTTGGCGAGGACGACAGGGTTGCGTTGAGGGAGGATCACGATGCCGGTACCCAGGCGCAGCGTCGTGGTGTGTGCCGAAAGGTGGGCGAGGGCCGCCACCTGATCCACGAAGTGGGTGTCGGGCCGGACCGGTGAGGGTGGACGCTGCGGGCTGGTCACGACGACGTGTTCGCCGGTCCATATCGACTCCCAGCCGGCGGCCTCGGCGGTTGTGGCCGCCTCGACCATCGTTGCCGGGTCGGCCAGCACCCCGGCGTTGACGCCGAAGAATCCGAAGTCCATGTCAGGCATCGCGTCCGACGGCGCTCCGGAAGGCCTCCACGGCATGCCCGAGCAGGTCGGCTGCCTCCTCCGGTTCCGGGGAGAGGCGTAGCGCCAGCCGGCAGTCGGTGACCCCGGATTCCACCAGGTCGGGAATCCCCGCCATGGTCGATTCCAGGTCGAGTGCCCCATCGGAGTCCTGCACCATCCGGACCGGGCCCTGGACCTCGAAGCCGTCATGCTCCAGGCCCATTTCGCCCAGCAGGGAGTGCATGCGGGTGATGCCGCCTGCGACGTCGGCCCGGTCCTCGCCCCACGGGATCCATCCCATACCGAAGCGTGCGAGACGTCTGGCGGTGCGCCGGTTGACGGTGCCGCTCACCCAGATGGGCACGCTGCCCGAGACCGGTTTCGGCATGGCGTGTACCGCATCGAACGACAGGCCGTCTCCGGAGTAGGAGGCCCTCGGCTCGTTCCAGAGGGCCTGGCAGACCTCCAGAGTCTGGTCCAGGAGGGGCCCCCGTCCGCTGAAGTCGAGGCCCGCCGCCTCGTACTCGGCAGCCTGCCAACCGACGCCTACGCCCAGGTCGAGGCGTCCACCGGACAGGACGTCCAGCGTGGCCGTGGTCTTTGCCAGGACGACAGGCCGGCGTAGCGCCGCCAACAGGATTCCGGTCTGGAGGCGGATCCGTGTCGTCTGGGCGGCCAGCCAGGTGAGCGTCGTCAACGGCTCGAGCCACAGGCCGTCCGGCCCGGTCGGCTGGCGTCCCCCGACCGTGCCTCCCTTGGCCGGGTCGGCGTAGTCGGCCAGGTTCTCTCCGAAGACGACGTGGTCGGACACGGCGAGGCGATCCACCCCTACCTGGTCGGCGGCGACGGCGTGGTCGCTCAGGACCTGCCAGTTGCCGGGGTCGGTGGCGGCGAAGTTGATGACCTGGATGGACAGGTGGGGGAGCGGCATCAGCGACGGAACCTCCGTAGGGCCCGGTGGCGTCGGAGGCGTAGGACTTCTGAGCGTTCAGCCGGTGTGACCGGGGACCAACGATTGTCCAGACGGGCGGGCAGGTCGTTCAATGGCACCAGCTCGAGGGTGGGGACGGGGCCGGCGCCGTTTCTGAGGCGGTCGCAGAAGGTGTTCCAGGCAGAGCGGAGCGCCTCGGAGTCGGTGTCAGGTCCGAGGTCGTCCATGTCCAGACTCTGCCAGCCGTCGATCGCCAGTGTGCTACCGGCGCCGACGTGCGGAGTTGGCGGGGCGTGGGCCGCTACCTTCTGGTCATGGCTCGCTTCCGATTGTTGGACCGTTTGCGCCGACCGGCTGAGGTCGTCCGGGAACACACCGTGTTCGTATTCTCCGGCGGCTCTGTCCGGGGGGCTGCCCAGGCCGGAATGCTGCGGGTGCTGTTGGAAAACGGCATCGTTCCAGACGAGATCGTCGGCGTGTCGGCCGGTGCACTCAACGGCGTCTACCTGGCGCACGACCCCACGATTGATCAGGTCGGGCGGCTGGAGGACCTCTGGCGCGACGTCGCAGAGAATGCCCCCATCCGGGGCAACCTCGTACGCAACGTGGCGTCGATCCTGCGGGGACGGTCCAGCTTCGACTCGGGTGACCGCCTCCGGGCGCTGATCGCCGAGCACGTGCCGATGGAGGACCTGGCCGAGGTGTCCGTCCCCTGCCATGTGGGGACCACCGACGCCGCCACGGGACAGGTGACCTGGTGGACCAGTGGACCGGTCGTGGACCTCCTGTGTGCTTCGACGGCGGTACCCGGCGTGCTGCCGGTGGTAGAGCTGGCTGACGGCACCCGGCACATCGACGGGGGAGTGGTGTGCAACATCCCGCTGCGCAAGGCGGTCTCGCTGGCCCCCACCCGCCTTGTCGTCCTGGATGTGGCCGCCAAGTTCGCACCGGCGGGAAAGCAGACGGCACTGTCGCTGATGATGGTCGGGGTCCGCGCCGCCGCCGCCGAGCTGATCCGTCAGCAGTGGCTGGACGTACCGACCGACCTGGACGTGCTGCACGTGGAACTTCCGACCGTCGACGACGCCCCTGACTTCGAGTTCGGGCTCGTACCCGAGTTGCTGGTGGCCGGCATGGAGGCCGCCGAGACGGCCCTTGCCGAGAGGTCGGCTAGGGGCTGACGGACACCAGCGTCGGGACATCGGCTCTGAAGGTCGATGCGTCAACTGTTGCCGTTGCGCCGTCGTAGCCGGTGGTCATCACCTCGCCGGTCACGTCTGCCGGGAGGCCGGAGCCGTTCCAGATCACGTAGACGACGGTCCCGTCCCCCAGGTTGAACCGGGTCGATGAGGGGGACAACCGCAAGGCGCTCGAGAACCCTCCGATGCTGCGGGCGAGGAGTTCGAAGGCGGCGTCGGACTCGGGTCCCGGACCACCTGTCGGATCGTGCGGACCCACGTTGAAGATCCGGTCCGCACCATCGGCCAGGGCCGAGGCGAATCCTGTGACGGTGTCGCGTGCCAGTTGGTCGCCGGTGGGCGCCCTCTGGCCGGGAGCGGGCATCGTCGGGAGGAGCGCCTCGGTGACCCAGAAGGGGATGTCGGCGTGACCGTATGAATCCAGGAATTCCCGGTATGGGGCGCTGAAGAAAGATGAATCCGAACCAATGGAATGGATGTTGCCGATGTCGAATGACCCTCCGGCTTCCAGCAGCACAGGCCGCCAGAAATCGGTGAACTCAGGCTGCATGCCGGCCTGGCCTCCGGTGAGGACCAGGGCTTCAGGGTCTGCGGTTCGGATGGTGGATGCACTGGTCGCAAGGAGATCGAGGTAGTCGGCGGAGGTCCCCTGGAAGAAGTAGCCGTGACCGCCCTGCATGGCTGGCTCGTTGGCTATCTCCCAGTGGCGTATCGGGTATGCCAGCCCGGGCATGTCATCCACCCCGTCGCCGTCGTAGCGCTCGACGAGAGCGGTGAGCCAGTCCCGATATGCCGCAGCGTCGCAGGGAGCGAAGAGCCGTCTCGGGAGTTCCCAGAGGACCGGCTGGATTTCCGGGTCGTCGCCGTGGCAGGAGTTCTGGTCCCAGGAATTGAAGGGCCACACCGTGGCGAGAACCGCAAGGCGGTCCGTCTGCCAGCCCATTACGTTCCAGTCCACCATCATCCAGTCGTAGGTGCCCCGGGATCGTTCGATTTCGGACCAGAGGAATACCCCGGGGTGGGGGCGGATCCAGCCTCCCGGAATGGCGAAGGATCGGCCGAGCACGCCGAACCTGCTCGTTCCTACGTCGCTGGGCCAGGCCAGGCGGACCGGAGCCGAGGTGGTCGTCGTCGGTGGGACCGTCGTGGTGGGTGGGCTGGTGGTCGTTGGCGGAACGGTCGTCGTGGGTGGGCTGGTCGTCGTGGGTGGGCTGGTCGTCGTCGGTGGGACCGTCGTGGTGGGTGTCTCGGCCGTCGTCGTCGGAGCAGCGGTACTGGTCGGCGTGGTCGCCGAAGTGGGTGGGGCCGTCGTGGCGGGCTGGGACGAAGTGGTGGTCGCCGCAACTGTGGTCGTGGAGGATTCGGTGGTGGTTCCGGTGCTCGTTGTGGGCGCTACGGCATCTGCGCTCGTCGAGGTCGTGGTGGACGGCGTGGACGCTGTCTCGGCGGCTCCGGAACAGGCGCCTGCAAGCACGGCGAGGGCCAGCAGGCCCGGGGCTGAACGGTTCAGGATCGCCTCCTGCGCTTTCGCCGCTTCAGCCGTTCCTCTGCACCCACGGTGGCTGTGGCAACCGGCGGGGCGATGTCGGGGGCCGACTGGTTTCCGTCCAGGACCGCCCGGATCATGGAGATGTGGGATGGATCGCTTCCGCAGCAGGCCCCGATGATGGAGATGCCGGCCTCGCGGAGCCGATTGGCGTGGGCAGCGAGGATCTCCGGGGTGCCGTCGTATTCGAGTTCGGCACCCTTCCAGACCGGTATTCCGGCGTTGGCCTTGGAGACCACAGGGATGTCGCCGCAGACCGAGCGGATGGCGGCCACGGCGGCCTCGGTGTCGGCCAGGTTGGCACCGCAGTTGGCGCCTATGCCGGCCACCCCGAGTTCAACCAGCCGGGCACCGGCGTCCTCGCCGGTGAGGCCCATCATCGTCCTCCCGGCCGTATCGAAGCTGAGGGTGACCACGATCGGCAGGTCGGAGGCGGATCGTGCTCCCAGGACGCCGGCCTCCACCTCGGCCAGGGCGCTCATCGTCTCCATCCAGAGGATGTCGGCGCCGCCATCGGCCAGCCCTGCGGCCTGTTCAGCGAACGCCACCTGAGCCTCATCGGTGGACAGTTCGCCCAGGGGTCTGATCAGCTCGCCGGTGGGCCCCATGGATCCGGCGACCAGGACCCGCCGGTCGGCGGAGTCGGCCACATCCCTGCCGATAGCGGCGGCGGCGGCGTTCAACTGGTGGACCCGCCCCTCCATCGAGTGCAACTTCAGGCGGTGGCGGTTCCCGCCGAAGGAGTTCGTGAGGATGATGTCGGATCCGGCGTCCACGTAGGACTGGTGGATGGCGCGGATGCGGTCCGGGTGCTCCAGGTTCCAGGCCTCAGGTGGGTCGCCGGCCATGAGGCCGGCGGCGAACAGCTGGGTTCCCATGGCGCCATCTGTGACGAGGAACCCGTTGGCGTCAAGGAGTTCCGTCAGACTGTCCACGGAACGAACCTAGTGTCGAGCATCGCTTGACGGCCTGTCGGGTTCAGAGCCATTGGTCCCCCCGGGACCCTCTTGCCAGTGGCCGCACTTGCCTGAATGGCCTGGCGGCGCGAGAATTGCCGCAGCCGGTCGGCTGGGCGTACGGGTCCGACGGAAACTCGGGCGACGTCTAGGGAGCCATCCGGTACGGGATAACCCCGGGATGCACCCGCCTCGAGTTGGAGGCGGGTGTTCCGCGTCTGAGGTGGTCTCCGGGTCGGGGTGGAAGCGACCTCCGTGGACGCCGGGGTCTAACCTTCCGCCGTGCACCAGAGCTTCTCTCGATGGCAGACCCTGTGATGACCACTGCCATCAGGGTCGCGGACCTGCTTCAGGCGGAGTTGGATGCCCGGGCCACAGCACTGCGCCCGGCAGAGGTGGTCATGCGGCCCGAGATGCTGGGGGCGGCCCGCCTGACCCGCTACAGCTTCAGTCGCACGATGCTCCGACGTGCTGTGGCCGATGGATGGACAGCCGGTCTCATACACCAGGACCTCGATGCCGAGGGGCGCGGAGAGTCGATATACCGGATGGACACGGGCACCCACCGGTTCAGCTTCGTGGCCTTCACCACCACGATCGACGAGTCGGCCCACACCGATCGGGTGATCGCGGATCGATGGGAGGTGGCCGCCGTGCTCGTCGAAGGCGATGTCGACGCCGAACTCCTTGAGACCCTGCGGGCCGAGGTCCCCGCCCAGGAGAAGGGCCGCCTGGATCCGAGGGTCCTTTCGCTGACCCGGGGAAACCGGAGCGTGCGGTTCTTCCGGTACCTGGTTGAGACGCTGGCTGCAGGTCACCAGCCCGATCCCGAACACGTCGGCGATGCCGGCTACATCGTGCGAAGCACGGCCTTCTACGCCAACGGCAAGTTCGGGATGAGGTCGTTCGCCGACTATGCGGACGACCACCCGTTCCGGGTGCCGTACCGGGCCCAGTTCGCTGCCGCCTGGATGTTCCGTGAACTCGGATACGACATGGTCGAACACTGCGCCAGGGTGCTCGGAGGCGACTCGGCTGTCGGCTTCGAGGATGGCTGGCGTCGATACTTCGGTCTGGGGAACGCCACCGGTCTGGGGCTGGTCCCGTACGCCTTCAAGCACCCCCGGGTCCTGGACGCCTGGGTGGGGGTACGCGAGGTGGCGCTGGCTGACGTCAGGGGACGGTCGGGAGATGCGCCGGCAGCAGAACTGCTCGGGGCATGGATGGAGCGCGCCCATCGGCACTTCGCATCGGGAACGGACGACGACTGCCATCCGTTCCTGAACTCCCGTTCGCTTGTGCCGGTCCTGGAGAGGATCGTCGCCGCCTGGCGTACGACCTCAGGAGACGACCGGCCGTTCGACTCCCTCTACCGGTGGGCCGAGATGGACGGGCCGGAAACCGCCGAGATGGTGGTTTCACTGCTCCTGGAACTCCATGACGGCGACGACGACCACTTCGATGCCCTCTTCGTGGTGGACGAACGGTCATCAGCCGATCCCGCCACCACAGTCGGCGAGACGCTGGCCCTTCTAGATCGGCGGTTCGGGTGGCTGGCGGATCTCGACCTGGATGGGCCGGAAGCCGACAGGTACTGGTGGGTGGTCAGCGACAACACCGAGGAGCCCCGGCGTGCCCGACGCGACCTGTTGCCACCGGAGCACCGTGACGTGGCCGTTGACGTGGCCCTGCGCCTGTGGCGACTGCGGGCTGCGCTTCGGGATTGGGCTGATGACATCCCGATGCATCGGGTCCTGTCGAGCTACCCCGAGCACCGAATGGCCGTCGAGCGGCTCCACGCCAGCGACCGTCGCTACGGCGAACCCAGGGACAACGCCTGCTGCGCCGACTACCTGCCGCTACAAATCCAACGGTTCCAGCTGGCCATGTACGGCATGGACAACTACAAGCCCAAGTCCACGGACTGGCTCCGGGTGACCCTCTTCCAGGGGGCGCCGCGGCTGGGAGACATGGGCCCCGACGTCACCGACGACTGGGTGCTCCCGCCCAGACCCGCCAGGTCCGAGAATCCCGGTACACAGGACGACAGGAGAAGCCCGTGATCATCGACGGCCTACAGATCAACGACTGGTCCAGGGAGGTGATTGTCGAGGTCCGCTCGGGCGGGGTTGACGTGGTGCACGCCACCGTCGGGGTCTGGGAGGACCTCAACGGGGCGATGGCCAGGATCGGTGCCTTCCGCCATGTCTGTCGCAACAACGAGGATCTGATCCGGATCGTGCGCTCGGTGGACGAGATCCACGAGGCGGTCGCCGACGGGGTCCTCGCCGTGCTCCTCGGCTTCCAGAACAGCACGATGCTGGGTGACGATCCCGAGATGGCCGGAATATTCGCCGACGTCGGGATCCGGGTGGTGCAGCTCACCTACAACATCTCCAACCACCTCGGATCCAGCTGCTGGGAGCCGCATGACGGTGGCCTCACCCGGGTGGGCCACCGGATGGTCGCTGCCCTGAACGGGTCGGGCGTGCTGGTGGACATCTCCCATGTCGGCAATCGGACGGGGATGGATGCCGTGCATGCCTCGTCGGCACCCATAGCCATCACCCACGGCAATCCGGCGTCGTTCTGCGACTCGCCGCGCAACAAGCCGGCCGACCTGGTGGCAGCAGTGGCCGAGCGCGGCGGGGTGGTCGGATGCACCCTCTACCCGTTGTTCATGGGCGGGGCGGACGTGACCCGGTCCGAGTACTGCGGGATGCTCGCCGACCTGGCTGGAACGATCGGTGTTGAACACGTCGCCATCGGGTCCGACGCAGTCCTGGGATGGAGCCCGGATGCCCTCGGGTGGATGCGCAACGGTCGATGGGACCGGGCGACCGCCCCGACCGAGGCGCCGTCGTTCCCGCCGTGGCCGACCTGGTTCGACGGCCCGAAGGACTTCGGAAGCCTGTCCGACGGCCTGGACGAGGCGGGTTTCTCGCCGGCGGATCGAGACCTCGTGCTGGGAGGCAACTGGCTGCGCCTCTTCGATGAGGTCTTCGGGTGAGCCCCGACTCCCGAGGATCGGCTGATCGGTGATGGAACCGCTGGTGGTGGCTCCGCGTGAGGTGCACGACCTGGTCATGCGCTGTGCCCGGGTGGCCGGCTGCGACTCCGGGACGGCGAACCGTGTGGCCCGCAACATCACAGCGGCGGAGGTCCGGTGGGGGGGAGCGGTCGCGGTTGCGGCAGAGGTACTCGAGGCCGGGGACCCTGCCAACTCGGCGTCGATCCAGGCGCTCGACGTACTGGCCGAAGCGGAGTGCGATGCCCGGACCACCGGCACGTCGAGGGCCGGGTTCGAGACGCCCGTGCCTGTTGCATTCCTGGCCTCGACCATTGCGGAGATGGCGGGTCGCGGCGTGGTGGTGGACAACCTGCCGCTCGACCTCACAGCAGCGCTGGCAGTCTCCGGGCTGGACCTCAGGACCGGTGTGGCGGATCTACCGTCATCTGTCGAGGCCCACCGTGATGGGCTGAGCGTGGACCGCGTGGCATTCAACCGTCTGGAGGCCATGGCGTCGAGGTTCCTTGTCTCCGAGGCGATCCTGGACGGACTCGAACACTGAGCCTGTCGAACAAGACTGCTCAGCCGGCGGCCAGCCCCAGGACGAGGTTCCACAGGTCGTCCTCGATCTCCACCGGGTCCGTCGGAACCCGGTCGGCCCCCGGGAGACGTGCGCCCGGTTGCGCCACGATGCTTTCTCCCAGCGCCAGGATCTTCTCGTGGAACCCGGCCCCGCTGTACGAGGTGGGGTCCACCACGATGTAGAACTGGCCCAGGTCATGGGGCCTGCCGTCAGGCGTCTTGAGAGGTGGCACGTCGACGCTCAGGCGACAGCCGGTCAGAGCCGCTGCGAGCACCTCGACCATGAGGCCGATGCCGTAGCCCTTGTAGCCGCCCGCTGATACCAGCGAACCGCCGAGGGCGGCCTGCGGGTCGGTCGTCGGATGACCGTCGGCATCGACCGCCCACCCGAGCGGGATCTCGTCACCGGCGGCGGCAGCCATGGTGATCTTCCCGAGGGCCACGGCACTGGTCGAGAAGTCGAACTGGAATGCGACCCCGCCGGAGCCATCGGGGACGGCCATGGCTATCGGGTTGGTGCCCAGCACCGGCGTGGATCCACCGGGTGGCGACACCCGTGGTGTGGCGTTGGTGGCACCGATGGCCAGGAACCCGGCGCAGGCGAACTGCTCGGTGAAGTAGCCGAGGGAGGTGCAGGTATGGGTGTGTTCCACCGACATTCCGCAGATTCCGTTGGTTCTGGCCGACTCAATGGCGGCGGGTAGCCCACTGGCGAAGGCCGACTGGGCGAAGCCGAGGCGACCGTCGACGCGGACGGCGCCCGGACGGTCCACGGTCACAACGGGTTCCGCGGTGCCGTTGATGCGACCCGTTTGGAGCTGCCTGCAGTAGCTCTCGAGGTAGTAGAGGCCGCAGATCCGGTTGCAGTTGGATTCGGCGACCCGGATGGCCCTGGCGACGTGGCCGGCAGCGTCGTCACGGGCGCCGTGACTGACCAGGGCCCGGCGGGAGGCCTGTTCGAGCTCGTCAAGGTTGATCCGTGGCATCGCGCACACCGTAAGGCATCTGGAAGTCATGAGCAGTCAGGACGTACGCTGGAGCGGATGGGCAACCCTGCTGTTCGCACCTCCCGGTTGCCTCCGGGGCTGGCTGAGGATCTTGCGTCCTGTCTGCTGCCAGCGGCCTCCGCATCCACCCTGCCCGCTGCCTGCTACACCGACCCCGATATCCATCAGGTTGAACGCGACACCGTGTTCCGGCGTGGTTGGATCGGCGTGGGTCGTTTCGACCGGTGGCCCGAAGTCGGCGATTTCAGCGCCATTGACATAGGTGGTGTACCGGTGGTGGTCGTCAGGGGTGAGGATCAGTTGCGGGCCTTCGCCAACACCTGCAGCCACCGGTCCACTCAGGTGATGGTCGGTGAGGGCAACTGCTCCCGGATGCGCTGCCCATTCCACTTCTGGACGTACGCCCTGGACGGTCGTCTCCTCGGTGCGCCCAGCATGCAGCGAACCGATGGGTTTGATCGCGGCGACCACGGGCTGCACGAGTTCGCCCTGGTCGAGAGGTACGGATTCGTCTTCGTGAGCCTGGAAGAGTCGCCACCCGGAATCGATGAATGGCTGGGTGACTTCGGCAGGGTGCACGAGGCTTCGGACCTGGCTGGCCTGGTGACCACCCACCGCCGGGAGTTCACCGTCGAATGCAACTGGAAGGGCTTCGCCGAGGTCTTCAACGAGTACTACCACCTGCCCTACGTCCATCCGGGAAGCATCGACGGCACCTACGACGACCCGGACGAGCCCGATGTGGTCGTCGGCGCCTTCGCCACGCACTTCGGAACCACGCAGGGCACCGGTGGGCTTCTGGAGGACGAGCAGCACAGGGCGCTACCCGTGATGGGGGGCCTTTCGGATCGGGAGGCCCACGGGGTTCGCTACTCGTGGGTATTCCCGAACATGGTCATCGCCACGGGGGCCGAGGGGATGTGGATGTACGAGGTCCATCCGGACGGGCCTGACAGGTGCCGGTGCTCCCAGGTGGTGTGCTTCCCCCCGGAGACAGTCGCCCTGCCGGGCTTCGGCGAGGTAGCCGGGTCCTATTACGAGCGGTTCGACGTGGCGATCAACGAGGACATTCCAGTGCTCGAGCAACAGCACCTCGGCATGCGTTCGCCGTTTGCAGCACAGGGGAGGTTCTCCTACCTGGAGCCGAACGTCGCCAGGTTCGCCTCCTGGTATTCGGAACGGCTGCTTTCAGCCGATTGACCTGACGCTGCGCTGCGTGGTGCGTGTCCAAGCGCGGAGTTGTCAGCCGTAGCAGCCGCTTGCCTCGGAGACGATGAATATGTACTCCAGAAGGTCGGCGGTGCCGGTTCCGTAGCGTGCGTTCACGGCACTGTTGGCAAGGGTGGCCTTCACGTACCTGTCCTGGAGTGCGGCACAGTCGGCGTCGGCGGCGAGAGCGTCGACGTGATCCTTCAGGGCCCATTCGTACTTGTTCATCCAGAAGGCCGGGGGAGCTGTTGCCACCGTTGCAACTGTGGTTGCCGGCACGGTGGTCCGCGGAGGCGGAACAATCTCGTCGGCTCCTCCCAGCAGCTGTCCGCCGACACCGATGACGAGGAGGGCGACGAACGCCCATGCCAGTAGTCGGGTGACAGGCGAGGGGATGCTGCCTCTGCTCGGGATTCCCATAGGGGAAGGCTATTGCCGGCCGATGGGCGGTGCTGCGTGGTCGGCCTGGTGGAGCGTGAGCCGCGACTGGTCCGGAAATGGTGCAGGACCAGTAGCCGTCAGCCCCGGTTCAGCCTCATCTCGCTGAAGCAGGCCCTGGCTTCTTCGTTGGTGCGGATATCGACTCCTGAGCTGCCGATTACCTCACGAAGGTTCAGGCTGCCCGTCTGGTCCTGGGTGGGGTCTTCAATCTCCCAACCCCTCGAGCGGAGGCAGTCGACCACCTTCAGGATCTGCTCGTTGGATTCGCGGATCTGCTCGGGAGTACGCGAGGCCCGGGACTCGGCGAACTCGGCCCGCTGGTCCCCGATTCCGCTTTCTGCATTACATCGCTGAAGAGCCGCCTGGTAGGCGGGGTCCCCGGTGACGGCATCATCGGTCTCGTCGTCGCCGGCAAAGCCGCGGAACGTGAAGCCGGCATCCTCGAGACAGGAGTTGAACGCCATGGCTGCGCTTCGACGGTCCACTTCCTCCTCTTCGAGGGGAATGGTCTCCTTGACCTGTTCCTCCAGTACCGGTCCGTCGCTGCCGGTACCAGCTCCGCCTGAAGCGCCGCTGCAGCCTGAGAACGTCAGGAGGAGCGCGGTGGTGAGCCAAAGCAGGTTCGTCTTCACTGGTGGAGCCTCGCTGGGTGGTCGTCCGTCAGGGACAATCTGCCCAGCGACGGAGGCCGTCTGGTGATCAACGGATTAGGGGCCGGTTAGGCCACAATCTGGCGGTCAGGCGGCAGGGCGGCTCTGACGGTTGGGGCGCCGGCTGCGGTTGCCTCCGGGGCGACCCTGGCCGTTGCCCTGCGAGTTGCCTTGGCCGTTGCCTTGGCCGTTGCCCTGCGAGTTGCCTTGGCCGTTGCCCTGCGAGCTGCCCTGGCCGGACCGGTTGCGGTTGCCTCCCGGGCGACCCTGGCTGTTGCCCTGGCCGGAGCGGTTGCGGTTGCCTGCGGGGCGACCCTGGCCGTTGCCCTGCGAGTTGCCATTGCCATTGCCATTGCCCTGCGAGTTGCCCTGACCGTTGCCCTGGCTCTGGCCGGACCGGTTGCGGTTGCCTGCGGAGCCGTTATCGCGTCCACGGCCTCCGGAACCACCACGACGCTGAGCGCCCTGGCGACCACGACCCTCATGACGTCGACCCTGTTCGGGTGCGGACTCGGTCGGGGAGTACGGCGCGAGGATTGCGGGAGAAGCGACCGCAGGGGGCGACAGTTCGCGAATCCGGTCGAGGTCCGGAGCACCGACAGGCTCGTCGATGCCGATGTCGCGCTGGAGCCGGCGGATGTCCTTGCGCTGCTCGGGCTGGACCAGCGAGATCACCACGCCGTTCTTGCCTGCGCGTGCAGTCCGGCCGGAACGGTGCTGGTAGGCCTTGTGGTCCTCTGGCGGGTCGTAATGCACGACGGAGGCAACGCCATCCACGTGGATTCCGCGGGCTGCCACGTCAGTGGCCACCAGGGCGTGGACCCGGCCGCCCATGAAGTCGGCCAGAGCACGGGTGCGCTGGTTCTGGCTGCGTCCACCGTGGATTGCCGCGGCACGGATCTCATTTCGTGCCAACTGCTTGGCCAGACGATCGGCGCCGTGGCGGGTGCGACAGAAGATGATCGCGGGCCAGGCTGCACCGATTGCCTCTGCAGTCACCTCAACGCGTTCGTTGCGGTCCACGGTCCAGAACACGTGGGTGGCGGCGGTTATGTCGGGGGTCTCGTCGCCAACCTCGTGTCGGACCGGATTGGTCTGGTGGTCCCGGGTGAGCTTGGCTACGTCACCATCCAGGGTGGCCGAGAACAGCACGGTCTGGCGCTGTTCGGCGGTCTTGTCCAGGAGTCGACGGACGGCAGGCATGAAGCCCATGTCAGCCATGCGGTCGGCTTCGTCGAGCACTACCTGGGTAACTGCATCGAGTTTCAGGGCTCCCTGGTCGAGGAGGTCCTCGAGGCGACCGGGGCAGGCCACGAGAATCTCCACGCCGTCACGCAGTGCCTTGAGCTGTGGGCCATAACCGACGCCGCCGTAGATAGCGCCGATGCGCACCTTTCCGGCGAAGGTCCGGAGTTCGATGCAGATCTGCTCGGCGAGCTCCCTGGTGGGGGCCAGCACGAGGGCTCGGGGCCGACGGGGCTCGGCCCGCTCGACGGTGGCCACCAACGGAATGCCGAAGGCCAGGGTCTTGCCGGAACCGGTCGGTGCACGGCCGCAGATGTCACGACCATCGAGTGCGTCGGTGATGGTTGCCGCCTGGATGGCGAAGGGCTCGATGATGCCTCGGGCCTCGAGCGCGCGGGTAATGGAATCGGGTACGCCCAGTTGGGCGAAGGTGGTTGACATTGGATCTCCAGTCCCGCTCGGTGGCGGGTGGATCAGGGTTCGCGTCGCCTCTACGAATGAGCGGAGGTCGGGATTCGGACTTGAATGGTTCACGTTGACCGGAAGAACCAGTGCCCGTCTGCGAACCCACCAGCGAGGAATCTCACCGGAGCAGTCACAAGGGTACAGGAGGTTGGCGGTTGTCCTGCCTTATGTGACGGCTGGCACCTTTCGTGCAGGGCGGCCTGGAGTGCCCGACCCATGGCGCCCTGTGGGTTGGGCCGGACTGGATATCTCGGTACTGCCGAGGCCAGACCGACTTATTCAGACCTTGTGGACGCCCAGGGCCTCGGGGCCCTTTCGGCCGGGGCCGACTTCGAACTCGACGTTCTGGCCTCCGGGTCGACTATCTAGGTGGGGAGGGTGTGGCACACGCCGACGTTGGTGCTCCCCGGGTCAACGCCAGGCCGAGACGGCCTTCTCGGCGATGGGGAAGATCGCGTCGGCGTCGGCGTCGGCTACCGCACTGGTTCGTTCCTCGGGGGTGAGCGGCTCGTACCGGCTGGCGGCCCAGATGGCCCGCCGGGCTGTGGCCGGATCGCTGGGGGTGCAGAAGGCGTGGACGCCGGGTGTCGACAGGGCGAACCGGACACCACGCTCGATGGCGTCGTCGGTCCGATGCGGTTCGTACCAGCTGATGGCATCCGGGGTCCGGTCACCCCATGGCCGCCAGGCGACAGCCTTGATGACCATCACGCCGACGTCTCGCTCAGCACACTCGGCGAGCAGAGCGTCTACATCGGCCCGGTAGGCGGGGTCAGCCCAGATCGACGGGAACACGGGGAACATGACGGTGTCCAGGTCGTAGCGGCGGATCGCCTCGAGATGGGCGACGGGGGCGCCCAGGTCGTGGCCGGTGACGCCTACGAATCTGGTCAGGCCCCGGTCGCGTGCCTCGAGGATGACCTGGAATGCTTCGTCACGCTGGTCCAGGACCTCCAGCGACGTGACTCCGTGGGCCTGGTAGAGGTCCAGTTCGTCCACCTGGAGTCGTTCGAGGCTCCGGTCAAGGCGCCGCAGGGCCCAGTCCCGTTCGGTTTCGGCTGTCTTGCATGCCAGGAAGAGGCGTTGGCGGATTGCTTTCATGTGCGGCCCCACGGCCCGCTCCGCTGCTCCGTATCCAGGGGCGATGTCGAGGTGGTTGATGCCGGCGTCGAGGGCCTCGTACAGGAGGGCCTCAGCCTCTTCCGGGGAATCCATGGCGAACGCCGCACCACCCAGGATGGCAATGCTGGAATCATGGTCGGTTCGGCCTAGGCGTCGGGTCTGCACGTCGTTGACCGTAGCAACACGGTCACCTGTGGGGATTACCGTCAGGCCATGGCGATGAGACTCAGGCAGGTGGTGCTGGTGGCCGGCGACCTGGATCGGGTCGAAGCCGAGATCGTGGATGGCCTGGCCGTCGAGGCGTGCGTGCATGACCTCGGCGTCGCGCAGTTCGGCCTCCGGAACGTCTTGTTCCCGGTCGGCGACACCCTGCTCGAGGTGGTCTCACCCGTGGAGGAGGGAACGGCGGCGGGTAGACACCTGGCCCGGCGAGGCGGCGACGGCGGATACATGGTCATCATGCAGACAGACGATCTGGATGGATTCGGCGACCGGCTCGGGGACCTGGGGGTCCGGGTGGTGCTGGAGGCACGCATGCCGGGGATCCACGGCCTCCACCTGCACCCCGGCGATGTCGGCGGCGCCATCTTGTCGGTCGACGAG
>Ga0209403_10004162_pt1 | contig 15851 bp, 12 predicted proteins | sample ArcticOcean_MG_C_8_FD_187440 | JGI IMG/M metagenome (GOLD analysis project Ga0209403, IMG submission 187440) | Marine microbial communities from western Arctic Ocean - ArcticOcean_MG_CB11_86 (SPAdes) (version 2) | ecosystem: Environmental > Aquatic > Marine > Oceanic | place: Arctic Ocean... | reverse complement strand
GGATATGTTTGGTAGCCTTAAAATATATAATCATTTTCAATAAAATGAGACACTTTAAACATATACTCATCATATTGTTTGTGCTCGCCTCATGTTCAACTGAGATGGACAGTGACTTGGAAACGGCCATCAATAATGGATACGTCTCTGAAAGCTATAACGACTTGCCAGGGACCTTATATACCGGAGATAACAGCACAACCACTACTGAAAACACAAAAACATATCTCTATAATTTTGAGGACGGAGTTGTTCCAAGCAATTTTTCCATGAGCAGAAATGCCGACTGGGGTGTGACTTCCAGCACCTACTCGTCAGGGAGTTACAGCCTGAAATCGGGCTCGATCGTTCACAGCCAAACCTCCTGCGTAAGTGTCACACAAACCACTATCGTAGGACCTTTGGTCTTCTACTACAAAACCAGTTCTGAAAGTTCAGACTATCTGAAATTTTATCTAGATGGCAGAATTAACAAAAGAGCAAGCGGAACCACAAGTTTGGTTTGGACCAGATATTCGGCTACTGTTTCATCTTCCGGATCTCACACATTTAAGTGGTGCTATGAAAAAGACAGCAGCTCAAGCTCTGGTAGTGATACAGTTTGGATTGATGAAATCCTCATGCCCCTTGAAGTAAAAGCTATTTCCTCTGTTTCTTCGGGTAATTCTTATACTTGCGCCACAGATAACAGTAGCACAGCCACTTGTTGGGGAAGTGGAGGAAACGGAAGATTGGGTAACGGATCAACAAGTAATCAATCTACTCCTGTTTCAGTGAGCGGCATCAGCACTGCCACCTCTGTTTCCACTGGGCATTATACTACCTGCGCTGTCCTTTCGGGAGGCACAATAAAATGCTGGGGTGAAGGTGGAAAAGGCCAGCTAGGAAACGGATCAACGAGTGATCAATCTACTCCAGTTTCAGTGAGCGGCATCAACACAGCCACTTTGGTTTCACCGGGTTACACGCATACCTGCGCTTTACTTTCAGGAGGCACTGTCAAATGTTGGGGAGAAGCAGGAAACGGACAGCTGGGTAACGGAAGCACCACAGACCAATCTACTCCGGTTTCAGTGAGTAACATCAGCACCGCCATTTCTGTTTCTTCTGGGTACGACTATTCATGCGCAGTGCTTTCCAGTGGGACAGTCAAATGCTGGGGAAATGCAGGAAACGGTCGACTGGGTAATGGATCGACGTTCCCTAGCCAATCTACTCCGGTTTCAGTGAGCAGCATCAGCACCGCCACCTCTGTTTCGGCAGGAAAAGATCATACCTGCGCTGTACTTTCAGGCGGGGCAGTCAAATGCTGGGGAGGCGGCACTTACGGTCAACTAGGTAACGGTTCAACAAGCAGTCAAACTACTCCAGTTTCAGTGAGCGGCATCAGCACCGCCACCTCTGTTTCAATGGGATCCTCGTCCTCCCATACCTGTGCGGTCCTTTCAGGCGGGACAGCCAAATGCTGGGGACACGGCGCTTCCGGTCAACTTGGTAACGGTTCTACGAGCAATTGGTCTACTCCAGTTTCAGTGAGCGGCATCAGCACCGCCACCTCAGTTTCGGCAGGATACAATCATACCTGCGCAGTACTTTCAAGTGGGACAGTCAAATGCTGGGGATACAACAATTACGGCCAACTCGGTAACGGAAGTACCACCGCTCAAACGGAGCCAGTGACCGTGATGAATTACGCAGACAGTGACGCTCCAACAGGATCGGTTTCAATTAATAACAAATCCAGCTATTCCACCGGGTACAAGACCGTTTCTTTCACACTAACTGCAGCAGACAGCACAGCAATTGTAGGTTATTATCTTTCCACTTCTTCCAGTACGCCTTCTAGTAGTTCATCCTCTTGGACATCTGTCTCGGAAACAACCAGTTTATCGGAAACAGTTACCAGTTCAAAATACCTGTCTTCCGGAAACAATAATTTTTATGTTTGGTACAAGGATGTTTTGGAAAATATTTCTGCACAATACACAGATTCGATTTATTGCTCATCTTCGTCTTGTTATTGATGTAAATCTTGACAACACTTTTATAAGTGTTACTGTTGGTGAAAATTAATTTTAAAAATAAACCAGAAACAAATACTAAATTAAAAAAATGAATCTTGATAAAAAAATTTTAGAATTGATTGCGAATGAAAACCTTGGAGAACTGCAGACGATTTATATTGCAGAACTGGCCTCTATTACAAGCCTGGCTTTTATTGTCATATTGGTCCACATACTTCTTAAAGGAACCCTGCTAAAAGGTATTGAAAAACTGGTCCGTCATACCGATACAGACTGGGATGATAGGCTTTTCGATAAGGGGGTTTTTAACAAAGTGACGTGGCTAATGCCATGGATATTAGGACAGGTATGCCTCCCTTATTTTCTCGGAGAAGATTCAAAAATATTCTCCTTTTCATTAATGATATTTCAACTGGGACTTCTCATTCAAGTCGCTTGGATCATAAACGCCAGCTTGACTGTGATATTAGATATATACCTGGAATCACAAATGTCAAAGGAAATTCCGATTAATGGATTTATTCAGATTATAAAGATTGTCGTATTTTTCTTCACAGCAATTCTGTTCGTAGCTATTCTTCTCGACAAGCCACCCTTACTTTTGCTCAGTGGATTAGGCGCTTTGACTGCGGTAATTTTGCTTGTATTCAAGGATGCCCTGCTTGGTTTTGTTGCAGGAATTCAACTAATAGGTAATAAAATGATTGCACCAGGAGACCGGATTGAGATGCAGAGGTACGGTGCAGATGGAATGGTGAAGGAAGTCGCTTTAACCACTGTGAAGGTAAAAAACTGGGATAACACAATTGCCACCATTCCTACTGCTGCACTCGTTTCTGATTCCTTTAGAAACTGGAGAGGCATGGATTACTCAGGATGTCGTATGATAAACAGATCAATTCTGATTAACATGCGCACCGTCAAATTTTGTGATATCGAAATGCTTGAATCCCTTTCCGATTTAAATATCATCGAAGACTATGTGAAAAAATTAATTTCAGAGTTTAAAATTAAAGAAGATGATGGGAAGAAAGTAAGGCCTTCAAACAAACGCAGGGTGACAAACTTAGGAATTTTTCGACGTTACATCATTAATTATTTGGAGAGTTATGAAAAGATCAGCAATAATCCTGACTACGGGAGCATAGTAGGTGAAACAGAACCAAATGAAAAGGGAGTCGGGGTAAATATCTTAGCATATTATGATGGTGTTGATCCTCATGGATATAATAATACTATAGGAAATATTTTTGATCACCTCTTTGCAATTATTCCCGAGTTTGGACTTGATTTTTACCAGTTACCTTCCGATACGACTAAAAACTTAGATAAAAATTTGAGCTATATAAATCAGGATTAATACAGTTCTCACAATGTGGAAACTCCCCATCCATTTTGCTCGAACCACTCATCTGCCTCCTTTTTTCTTCTCAAATTAATAAGGAAAGTCACACGATCATTTTTCTTAATCTTGATACTGTCATTCACTGGGATTACTTTTTCGTTTTGATTACAAACAAAAGGTAATACAAGGTTATCCATTGTATTGTCGTTGAATACTGGCTTACCTGCGTCATCGTCCACTAACTCTCGAATCTGAAGTTCAGCATCTTTCTGATTCAATCGTACTGACCATACTTCAAGGTCGCGTGTACGGCCAAAGAGCAAAGTTGCACCGAGTTTGTGCAGCATCTCAAGAGTAACACCATCATTGCCTGATTTTAAATTTACGTTAAGATGAGAAACCTTACCCTCTTCCTTTGCCTTCTGAGCGAACAAAAAGTTAACTTCCTCATTAGAGGTGAGGCAGACAACTCCAAGACGTGTATCAATCTCTGCTCTCAGGAGGGTCCTATCTTCCAATGCGTTTGCATAGATAACACGATGGTTTTTCTCTTCAGCCAGACGGCATGCAATGGGATTTTGATCAATATAGATCACTTCCTGCCCACTTTCTCTAATAATTTCTCCCAGCTTAAGTCCAATCTCGTTGATACCAAAAATCACCCATCCAAAATCGCTGGGTCTCTTAACGCCTAGCCATCCAGCAACAGTACCACCTGTCAGGCCCACGAGAATAACAGTCACAGCAATAACAAGGAAGACCATAGCCCTAAATTCACTTGCGGCGGGAATACCGTGGGCAGAAAGTTCAATAGCAAATAGGGAAGCGATGGCAGCTGCGACAATTCCTCTGGGTGCCACCCACGCTAGAAAAGACTTCTCCCGCATTGTAAGTTCAGAACCGAAAGTCCCGGCAGCGATTTGCAACGGGCGTACGAGAAGTATGAGTGCTGCAACGGTATAAATACCCCTCATACCCAACGATAGAATGTCGGCAATTCTGACATCTGCCGCCAGAAGTACAAACAGCATACCGATGAGCATTACCGTAAGCTGTTCCTTAAATTCCTTAAGTTCCCGATCCACGACAGTTTTACTGTTTCCTACCATCAATCCGGCCACTGTCACAGCAACAAGACCACTTTCAGGTTGAAGCTCATTTGCAGTAAAGTATAGTACGAAGACCAGTGAAAGTGTAAAAACATTTTCAAGACCTTCTGGAACCAAATTGCGAAATCGCAGCAGACTTACCAGGGTGAATCCTCCAACCATTCCAAACAGTGTGCCGGTCCCAATCCTAAAAAAGACATGCAGGATTCCTTTGCTAAAGTTCTCTCCAGAGGAGCTCAAGGCTACTTCCAGAGCCACAACTGCCACAATAGCACCAATTGCGTCAAGGAAAACACCCTCCGCCTCAAGTACTGTACCAACTGAGTGAAGTACCTTAATCCGCCTTAGTAGTGGTGTAACAACTGTGGGGCCAGTAACGATAACCAGAGTTCCGAAAAGAACAGAAACTTTCCAGTCCCAGTCCAGAAAGGTCTTAGCTGCCAGAGTGCCTCCTATGGCACTAACCAAAGCTCCCAATGTAAGGAGCAGCCAGATTGTACGACTCTCTCTCCGGATACGGTCAATACGGAGGTTCATACCACCTTCAAATAGTATCACAGCTACAGCAAAGCCTACCATGATTGTCAGTCCGGATTCGAGGCCTGCTGGTTGGACTATATTGGCCACATCCGGACCTAGTAAAACTCCTGTTGCCAAGAGTAGCACGATCCCTGGAATTCGGAGATGGTGTGCGAGGGACTGAGCCATCATTCCGGCTGCAAGGGCGATGGCGACGGTAAGTGCGGGATTAGTCAATGGTTTATTTAAGTTTTATTTAAGTTTTATTACTGCAGTGACCCTCTTTTATTTGATCTTGGCCATAGAGAAACATGGTTCTTAAAAATACAGGCACTTAACAGGAAGAGGCTTAGGCCAAGCTTTACGATTCTTTGTGGGTAGGTTTCCAGGTTTATGGTTTCCTTGAAGTTATGAGTTCACATTCGTCGTTGCCTTGGGCTCTCCAGTTAGATGTGATTCCTATGGGGAGTATTTATAACTTGTACTGTTGAGACTACCAACCCGCTGGAATGTAAAGACGTTAGTTTCCTGGGGCTGGGGGTAGAAAAGTGTGGTATGACTACTTTATGCAACTGACCCGAGGCCTTTTGCGACCCTATCACGTGGGTACAGTAGTGAGGTGGTATAAATTATTTATTTTGGCTGTAGCATAGTAAATTTTTGAAAATCCGAGCCTGATGGCTCCTGAAAAACTTGCAGATCGAATTCTGGGACAACAGACAAAATATGGTCGAATATATTGGCCTGTACAGACTCATACCTAGTCCAATTTGTATCCTTACAAAAAACATATATTTCAATCGGCAGTCCTTTCGAACTTGGTGCGAGCTGACGGACAATAAAGGTCATTTTCTGATGAATCTGTGGATGCTGTCTGAGATACATCTCAACATATGAACGAAAAATTCCGATATTAGTCAATCTCCTGCCATTGACAAGAGTTCTTTCGTCAACTCTCTTATCTTTATTAAAAGCTAATATTTCCTTCTGACGCTCCTGCATGTCAATACTGATCAATTGAATACGTTTGAAGCGCTCAAGCATCTCTTCATTGCAAAATTTAATAGTGCCGATGTCAATGTTAATAAATCTTTTAATTCGTCTACCGCCCGACAAATTCATGTTCCGCCAATTCCTAAATGACTCATTTATCAAGGCGTACGTGGGAATTGTTACGATAGTGTTGTCAAAATTTTTAACTTTAACAGTGGTCAATGTTATTTCAATAACATCACCATCAGCGCCGTATTTGGGCATTTCAATCCAGTCCTTTGGGGCTACCATTTTATTTGCAATCAGCTGAATTCCTGCCAAAAGACCCATCAGAACGTCTTTAAAAATAAACAGCAAAACTGCTGTCAAGGCGCCCAGACCGCTTAAAAAATAGAGTGGTGTTTTCTGGAGTAGCAAGGACAAAATCAGGATTCCGGTCACAAAATAAAGAACCAGTTTCAGCACCTGCACAAAAGGCGTTATTGAAATTTCCTTTGCAATGGCCGAGTTCCCATAAATAACCAAAAGAGAACTCAGCAACGCGTCCATAGCCATCATTCCTGCTATTAATAACAAAATGCTGATCAGGGTTTGACTCAGAGTAATCATCGCAGTACCAGCAAATATTGGTGGACTCAGAATATAAAAAAGTACCAGTGGAATGAAGTAAAGCACACGTCTAAAAAAATGTTTTTCCACTAAAACATCGTCCCACTGCAGATTAGTAAAGCGAGAAAATCTTTCAAATGAACGTATTATCGGACCCTGCGCTATTTGATGTACAATCCAGCAGGCAAAAAGAACCAGCAGTATTAATCCACCCCTGACAAGCGATTCAACAACCACCTCTGGCAAATCTAATTGTAATAGTTTATTGTTCAAAAAATCATTTAATAAATCACTTAAATATTGAATCATTTTTACTCGGTATAAAGTGTTGGCAGCATTGAATCATGGTCATTCTTTTTATTTTTTATCTCTGCAAAAGACATTCAACAAAATCGTTTTTTTTTAACTCTTCCTATGAATTTGCGTTTTGATGATTTCCATAGAGAGCAGAATAAAGAGTTTTGATACCTTTTTTTAATTCCATAATTCGTTCTCTAATTTGTTCCAATCCCTGTGGAGGATCATCAGAGCAGACCGATTTACCACATTTTAACAACACATTTTACACCTCTGCATAATGCCTGTCCGCCAGGAAGCCTTTGCTTAAATGATGAAGCTCGGTGACTTGGTATTAATGGTGATAAAATCGACAGAATTAATCAAATTACTAAAAATGATGAGCTAGAAGGAGAAACAAGTATAGAAGGTTAACTCACTCTTAGCTATGAATGATTAAAGCACAAAATATAACAAGTCATCACCGCATGAATATACGCTTATTAGATAACTATTCAATGCCTTCTGAATATAAATTTTTTATACACAATGCCCACATTCGCAAGTGCCTGCAGTGTTTTAAATCATCAGTTCGAGGAAACGTCAATCCCACCGTATGATACGGTGGGATCCCGGTGTGAACAGTTAAACTGTTGCCACCCCATGAACATGTCTTTTCGAAGGGCTTTTTGGACAATTCCCTCCCGGGCTGCTACTGGAGTCGCAAAAACTGCACCTGCCATATTTTAGCACAACATGTGTCCTTATAGGACTTAGTGTGCAACCGTATCCTGCTTTACCACTGCTTCCGCAGTAGCTGCATTTCCCTTCTACCGGGGAAACGTGCTTCCTGGTAGGACTTTTTGTGCACATGTATCCTGCTTGACCGTTGCTTCCGCAATACATACATGACATATTATCCCCTTATTCAATATTAAAAAGCAAATCATACAATTTTACTAAAAAAATATGTTATATCATCGTCAATGAAAAACTTCAAGTAAAACAGGCAGTGACTGCAGGCTCTTTTTTCTTCACGACAACTTTATGAAGTAATAAGAAGTAATAAATTACCTGAAATGGAGGTAGGTCACATTCTATAACCTGAATCTTTAACACCATCATGAAGCTTTTTAGTTTCCTCACATTGGACTTGGATACTTGCCTTTTGCCCATAATTTTCATTATCAATTTTGGAATTAATTTTTTGGATTCTTAATCAGTTTGAGAAACAGCTAAAATAGCTTATTCAAATTCACTTATATTTTCTGAGAAATTTGTCATACCAGTTGAAAGGGTTACCATATTTGATGAAAAATTACTAGCAGATACAGTTTGGTCTGTTACAGCTTTTAAAACAGACTCAATAGCCTTTTTGCAGACTGTGAGTTGATTCGTTTACGTCTTTCACTTCCCGGATAGATTTCTCCGCTGAAAAACCATTTTGCTCAAAGAGTTCAATGTGTAGGAAAATCAAAACGAGTCAAGGGGATATTTACACGGCTCCAATGGCATCTGGCGGAGGGTTGACGGATTTGATTTTACGATGTTTGGTTTTTTGGTTTGGTTTTTTTCGGAGCAGTTCTCTTCGGTGCATTGATCATAATCTAGTTCCTCAAAGGTTATGTTCCGCGTACCCACAAAAAGTCTTTGAGATACAAGTTCAGATCTTTCTGGAAGTCTGAGTGTCAGTCAGGTAACTGATGAAGTGCTGTACGCTGGCTTGGTTGAGATGCAGTAACAGCCTAAACTAGCAGAATGATGGGGGTAGGGATTGTCAGGGGTTGCCCATTGACAGATAAAGTAGTTATTAGTATTTCTACCTGCCAACAGTGCAGCTTGATTCTCTAAGTTGAACAGGCTAAGTTGTGTATAATGTAAAACCCCTACGTCCTAATACTAAAAGCTAAAATCATTAAATAAAGAGAAAGACAATGAGTGAAAAAAGATTTGAATCGATAAAACAGTATTTTGACGAATTAGATAATAATTACGAAATAAGATGGAAAGAACAACAAACAAAAGAAGGAAGAGTTTCTCACTCATGGGTTTATAGTAGAGGACTATTAGCTAGCATCAAAAATTTAATTAAAGGATATGATATAGAAAACTTGAAAACGCATAAGATATCCATAATGGGTAGGGATAATCCAACGAAGGACAGAGATAGAGTTAGGATCTTTGTACTACCAAAAAGACATTCGATAAGTGGTGGGGTTTACTTAATGATAAGCAAACCTTTCGAAGAGGAGAATGTAACTTTTCGTTTTACTTATAGTGATAAAAATAAACCAAGTCCACAAATTATGGATCTGATAGATGCTATGCAAGATGAATACGGAGATACTGAAAAAATCTCACACGACTCTATTGATGAAATTGCAAAAACCACAATTAGTAAATTTATAGAACTTTCAATAGAAAAAGATTTTGAATCAATGAAAGTTCAAGGAAAGACTGCTCAGTGGGCGGAGTATGTAATACCAAATATGTCATCACTTCATAAAGATAAAAGTTCCATGAAAGAAAGTATAACTACGAAAAACAAGTTAATGGCAATTCCTTCCAACTTCATCCTTTATGGTCCTCCTGGAACTGGTAAAACCTATAAAACTGTAGATATTTCAGCAGGGATTATTGAAGGTACAAAAGATGGGATTGACTCCATTGATGATATAATTCATTTAGATTTTCCCGAACCATTTTCATCAGAAATCTTTCACGCTGACAACACCAGGGATTTTGATAAGGCAATAAACGAGGGGCTAATTCATTTTGTTACTTTTCATCAAAATTATTCTTATGAAGAATTTGTAGGTGGGTTACGTCCGGATCAGAATATAGAAGATAAGTTAAGATTTAAGTGGCAGCCAGGAATATTTATAAGAGCATGTGCAAATGCATTAAAATTTGCAGCCATCGAGAAATCTGATGGAAAAGGACTAGATGAAACAGGAGGCCTAGAAACTTGGTTTCTAAAACAGTGTAATGAAAATTATTCTGACTTCAAAGACGATAATAAATATAATTTTGCATCTAAAAAAGTTGTCCTGATAATTGATGAAATAAACAGAGCAAATATTTCACGTGTATTTGGAGAGCTCATTACGCTGATAGAGAGTGACAAACGTATTGGAGCCAAACACCAGCTCATACTTACACTTCCGAATGGGCAAAAGTTTGGTGTACCTAAAAACTTAATTATCTTAGGTACAATGAATACAGCAGATAAATCATTAGCCTTACTGGATGTTGCTTTAAGGCGGAGATTTGAGTTTATTGGGTTATTCCCGAATGAAAACTTGGTAAAAGAAGATTGTAAAAATTTGTTCGAAGTAATCAACAATAATATTTTGAATCAAAAAGGGCGGGATTTTCAAATCGGACATTCATATTTTATGGAAGGGGATACAAAAGATATTATCAATGGAAAAGTATTACCATTATTAAATGAATACTTTATGGGTGATAATAAAAAAATTATGGAAGTATTTAAGGATAATAGAGAAGATGATAATAAATCAGAACGCCAAAATGGTATTGAAGAAAAAGATGGGATACTAAAGTATGTTGGTGAAGTGGATTACAAAGATTCAGAACAATAGATATAGCGAAAGATGAGCCAACTTAATTTATTTGAATATAAATGGAATGAAAAGATTCCAGCCCTGTTAAAAGGAGAGCCTTTTGAAAATTATTTGGACAATATTTGGAATGATCGACCCAAAGTTAAAAACTGGCATTCGGAAGAAATTGATGAATCTGAAGCATATAAAAATAAACAACGCTTCATTCGCTTTAGAGCCAAAGAAATTTCTTCGCGCAATTATGTGGGAGTGATTAGGTTTAATGACACTGAAATAAACCTTCTTCCTAAAATATTTTATAAAAAAGAATATGATGGAATTGATGGTGTACCTCAAAAAGATATACAAAACATCCATCTTCATATTCTGTACTGGTTGAGTTACAACAAAAAGATTAAGTTCCCTAAATCCTTATCAGACTTAAAAAGTATTGAAGTAGACAGTTTCTTCGAAATACTAATTCTGATGTTTGCAACTTATACGCGGGATGCGACGAATCGCATTTTGTACCAATATTTCCATGAAGTGAATCAGGATAATCAATTCATTAAAGGTCGTTTGGATGTAAACGGATATATCAAAAATAATATTTCAACGGGTAACTGGCAGAGGGTTACCTGCGATTATGATACGTTCGATATTGATAATAGCTTTAATAGAATAATAAAGCATGTCTCCAAAATTCTCTTGGCACATACTAACAATGATGAAAGTAAAAAGCTCCTTCATGAAATTGTATTTCTATTAGATGATGTAGAAGATGAGCGTATGACCTACAACGATTGTGAGAAGGTACAATTAAATCCGTTTTTTGATGAACTCAACGCAGTTTTGGATTACTGTAAATTATTTTTGTCCAATAGTATGATTCATTCATATAAAGATGAATTTAAGTTATTTGCTTTTCTTCTACCAATGGAAAAGATATTTGAAGAATTTGTTGTTGGATTTTTAGAAGAGAATAGAAAAGATTTGGACGTTAAAGCTCAGAAAAAGGACAAGTATTTAGCCTCGACACAAGATTCGGGTGTCTTCCAGCTAATACCAGATATATTTGTTAAAAATAGAGCTAACCAGTTAAAAAACACAATTGTTGATACTAAGTATAAAATATTGAATCAAAATACAGATTCTAAAAAAGGCGTTTCACAAGCAGACATGTATCAGGTGGTATCCTATGCAATTCGATACGATGTAAGAAATATTATTCTTCTTTACCCAGCTTCAATATGCGATCTACAAGAAATTACGAGTATAGAAAATAAAGGGTCTGCTTTTGCTAGTTTCGTTGTAAGAGATGAATTAAGTAATAATAAGGAAGAAGTTCAAATCGAAGCCCATAAACTGCCAATAATACTTGATCATTATTGTGAGTATTTTCAAATTCTGAAAAAAGAATTAGATGATATAATTTTAAACGCATCTAATAATATAATCAAAAATCCATAACGAATCTATATCATGTTTATTACTAACGAAATACTTTATAAATATGCCCCAGACGTAGTTTATGCAAGCTTCGAAGATGATATGAAACTAATAATCACTTTAATGATTTCGAATAATGTTTCAATGATTCCTATTATTCCAGGAGGGAAAAAAAATTTAGCACTTATTCGAAGAAAGACAATCTGGAAATATATGGTTGAGAATCAACAAGAAATTCCTGGACTAGATGAAATAAAGGAAGAACCGTTACCTGCTGCTAAGCTAGGAGACGCATTGGATGATACGTTAGAAAAAATACGATCCAATTCAGCTGTTTTATTTGCTGATAGAGATGGTGTGTTCAGAAAAATACTTACCCCAAGATCTGTCTCAGAGTCTCTCTATGATTACAGCAAAAGATTCGTCAAAATAAATAATCTTGAAAATAAACTTAAAGAACTTATAAATGGTTTAAGTATAGAATCTGTTAAAGCATGCCTAACCTCTGCATATAATAAACGTGCTGAAGGTGAAGGGGTTGAAAAACGTGTTCCAGATCTAGACAGTCTCACTATGGAGGATTATAAGGTTATATTTAATAAATTATGGGATTCATTCAGTTCTCTGCAGCACCTTGATAAATCAAGTATAATCATTCTTTTAGAAAAAAGCCGTGATTATAGGAATGATGTAATGCATTTTAGAATAACAGGCCATGACACTGAAGAAACAAATCCTTGTGAACTAATGCTAAAAATTTTACCTCACACTTAGTTATATTATTTTTAAAAAATGGAATAAAATACTTTCAATTCCATTTTATAACCCGATATTCCAGTAGAAGACTAAAACAAACTTTACATAACAGGATTAAGGCACTTATGGAATAATCAATGGCAATTCCTTATAGAAGAGGGGTGGTAACTCAGGGTGTACCTCACCAAGTATATTCCCCAAACATACAGGAGTTGGAGCAACATGTTCTAACTAATTTTTTCACTACTCAGTAGATTGTCTGTAAACGATATAGTAACGTTTATATCAATTTAGTAATAAAAAAGTATGATTAAAAAATTAGAAAAAGGGAAATCATATGGTGGGTGGATGGAACATGGTTTTTCAATAGATAATTCAGTCTTTGAAAAATTATTAAAAGATTAATTAACCAACTATGATTGTATCCTCATGAAAAAGATTGTTTATGTAGATATGGATAACGTACTGGTTGATTTTCAATCTGCCTTTCCAAAATTATCAAAGAAAGTCCTTGATGAATATAAAAATGACGAAGACGATATACCAGGCATTTTCGCCCTTATGGAACCGATGCCAGGTGCAATAGAGTCCTTCATCGAATTGAAAAAACACTTTGAGACATATGTATTGTCTACAGCCCCCTGGGACAATCCTTCCGCATGGTCTGACAAACTTCTTTGGATCAAGAAATACCTAGGTGAACACGCGTCAAGGAGATTGATCTTAACCCACCATAAAAATCTTAATACTGGAGACTATTTGATTGATGATCGTACAGCAAGAGGCGCCGATCTTTTTTCTGGGGAACATATTCACTTTGGTACCAATAAGTTTCCAAACTGGCCTTCTGTGATGAAATATCTGCGGTCAAAGGAACAGTTCTAGTACCCGATTGGTTTCACTGCCCTAATCTTGTTTTTTCTCGGAAACGTGTGGTAGTATTACTCTCTCTATGTTCAGTACAGTCTTTTTTGAAAGTAAGGGTTATGGTTATTTCCCAGTCTCTTTGTAAAATCCAATCAATTGTTGCAGTACGGTTTTTGTTTCTCATATGTTGAATTATCTAAACAATGGGGTTTTTTGAAAATTCTTTAAATAAGGAAAAATATGCAAAAGAAACCAGAAAATATTAATATTGCTCATGTGATATGTTTTATCTATTTATATTTTGCGCATGTTTCTGATGGTGATTTATCAAAAGAAGAAATGAATGTTATTTTCGATAAGATACAAGCATGGTTGGATGAGAGCGTAGAAGGTACTTTAGAGGTTTTTGAAGAAGCTTGTGATTGGTATCATAGTTGTGTAATTGAGGAAAAAATTGCAACAGTTCGTTTTTATTCCCAAAATTTAAAAGAAATGGGAGGTTTGAGTGAAGAACATATAGGGATAATCTGTCGTGAGTTGATGGAAATAGCAAATGCAGATGGAAATGTTTCAAAAGAAGAAGTTGAATTAGCTACATTAATTGCTAGAGATTTAGGTGTAGAAATATAATTAGATATAATTAAATATTTCATCTACATTCAGGTTATTGACAATGCCTTTGAAACTTAAAGATTCTAACCTGACTTTATGGCAAGTTACTATAGAACTACATAAATTTTATGCCAAGTCTGAATATTCATCAGAAAAAGCTGAAGAACATTTTATGTCAATTAGTGATGGAATTGAACCAGAATGTGATTTCGAAGATGATGAATGGCATCTATATAGTGAAGTGAGTTATTTCATATGTGATTCAGGTGATGGTGATAACATACTTAATGATGCTATCATAATGATGAAGGATGATGGTATTAATACCGATGAATTATGGGATGGAATATGGGAATGGGAAAAATTAGAGAACTATGAAGATTATGAACTTAAACTTGGACTTAAGTCTGTTGACCTTAAGCTTGTTGATGGTTTCTTAATAGGGGATAAAGAAATTTTAGATAGTTTCAGAAAATAAATTAAGACTCACAATTGATGAGTTAATGGATTATATAAAAATATTAGACACATACTATGTTTATTTCTCCAAAAAATGAGGATAATTTGAAGTTAATTAGAAATAATTTAATGGAAATATGAGTTACCAGGACGAATTATTTGAAAATGAGATAAAAGAATTATTATCTAATATTAAAGGGAATGAAGAAAGATTAATTGAATTATTAGTAATTAAGAAAGATTTTGATAAAATTTCAGATTTGGCATCTGATATTAAATCAAGCAGTGATTTGCTTGAAGCTATATTTATGAACGAAGATAGCGGTGATGATGCTTGGGCTGCCATTACAATAAATCCTAATAGGATTATACCTGATGACATTGATTTTTTTAATGATTTAAATGATGATGCGAAAATTATACAACTAAATAATCCAACTTTTCCATTAAATCTTTTAGAGCATATTGTCGAAAACATTGATGGTTATGAAAATGCTGAGGAATTATTGAAACTCGTTGCACAGCATCCAAATACAAATGATGACTTAATGATGAAATTGCATGAAACACAATTTGCTGAAATAAGACTTGAAATATGTAATATAGTTAATAACACAAATAATGCTAACTTAGCATCTACTTTAGATCGCATTAGAGAAAAAACAGAAGTTAGGATGGAAGGCCCTGTTACAGAAGTTTTTGGGGGTCGATACAAAAAAGATGATGATAGTTATGAGATGGGGTGGGAACGAATAATTGAATGGAATGAAGGTTACAAGATAGTTAAAGTTGGAAGTATGAATGACGAGATTGACCTATTAAATAAATTAATTTCTGGTAAAGAGATTAATCTATATGACTATGAATATATTATGCACGAATATAAAGATGGTTATAATACACTGTATGATGCTGGAGAGAATGAGGTTGATTTTGACGATGAAGATTGTAAATTTAAAGAAGATAATTATTCGGAAAATGAAGATACAATTGAAGAAAGATGTAGTATTAGTGCTTCAAATTACAGCTTTAAAATTAATGAAGAATAATTTTAACCACAGCCAATCAAACCGTCCCAAAAGTACCAATCAGCGCTATATACCTCTGCCTGCTAATCGTTTCTTCTTATCCATTGCCTACTGTGTTCTTGTTTACGGTGTTAGCTGACGGATGACTGTGTGGTTGTTGGTTTGGAGAACTAGCACCAATTACATTGCACAATTATGGCTAAAAAACTTTCTAAATCCAGAATTATAAGCGGATTGCA
>Ga0209403_10004159_pt1 | contig 15864 bp, 16 predicted proteins | sample ArcticOcean_MG_C_8_FD_187440 | JGI IMG/M metagenome (GOLD analysis project Ga0209403, IMG submission 187440) | Marine microbial communities from western Arctic Ocean - ArcticOcean_MG_CB11_86 (SPAdes) (version 2) | ecosystem: Environmental > Aquatic > Marine > Oceanic | place: Arctic Ocean... | reverse complement strand
AAATACCCCAGGACACTATTTCATGCGAGAGGGAGGGAAGGGTAATTATACCGACAATGACGCAGCGCGTGAGAGTTACAAGCCGCGTAAGAGTACCAAGCGCGACAAACCTAAAATGATGCAGGGTGGCATGGCTAACAAAAAGCTTCACTCGTACTCGGGTGGTGGCTCCGTAAAAGACTACGCTAAAAAGAAGTAATCATGCTAGGTGCTTTACTCGGACCAATAGTTGGTATAGCTGGTAATTTTCTAGAAGGCTATATGGAGAAGAGTAAAGCTAAAGTAGCAGCCGAAGTTGCTATGAAAAGAGCAGAAGCAGTAGTCTTTGAGAAAAAAGCCACAGGTGAAATAGCCTGGGATGTAGAAATGGCTAAGGCTTCTGATGGTTCTTGGAAAGATGAATGGCTTACTATTTTATTCAGTATTCCATTAATACTAGCTTTCATCCCTGGCCTTGAAGATGTCGTACAGGTTGGCTTTCAGCAGTTAAACTTAATGCCTGAGTGGTACCGTTACTCGCTAGGCGTTATTGTAGCTGCTAGCTTTGGGGTGCGTGGTGCTACTAAATTATTTGGAAAGAAGTAAGTAATGGGTATAAGTTTAATGGATAGGCAAACTCCTCCGTTACCTATGCCGCGCCCAGAGAGAGAGCCACAACAACCCCTGTACGCTGACAGGGATAAGAAAGGAACAGTTGCTCTTGATACCGCTACCTTCCAGAAAAATCTATCTTCTGCTGGCAAAGCTGCAATAGAAGTAGCAGACATTGAATACACTACTCACCTGCAAGAGGATTTGAATAAAATTCCGTTGTTTAGATTGGGGTGGGATATTAAAAGATTAGAACAACGATACTTCCCAGAGGGTGCGCGGACTTTTCCGCTAAATATTGAGGGGAAGTATGCACACCCGTTGACCGCCCAGCAATCAGCAAGGACATCTCCGAAGGAGAGTTTGCAGGATTGGTATGCTGATAGAGGAGATAAAGTAACTTTGTATCCCCAGTCGCAGCTAGGTAGTCTCGACATAAAAGCATTCCATCTTGCGAAGATGGATGATGCGTCACAACTCCTATATAAAAGGGAGGTAATGGCTCACGAGTTTATCCATAGGGCAATAACAACAGTTCCTGAATTAAGTAAAGCACGAAAAGAATTTAATAGGAGTTCGGATGACGAAGAAATTATAGTAGGAATTTTGTCTGCAAAATACTTTCCTGAACTAAAGGAGCATGAAGAGCTAAGAATAAAACAGCACTATGGTGTTGACATTAGCTCTGTGGGGCTCAGTACTGCATATCTTTGGCAGCAAGCGGACGAATACGAAAAGATAGCAACACAAGTCCTTAAAGACAAGGGTAGACACTATGAACCTGAGGAGTCTTCTATTTCTGAGGACATCGAGGCGGCTCTCCAGGCATACCATACGTGGGTATATGACTTGTTTGGGAAGAAGTGGAATAAGTAGTGATAGACATCACAGACTCAGCTAAAGAATATCTCCGTGACATAGTCAAGGACAACAAACGTGACTATGTTGCCTTTGGGGTTAAGGGCGGTGGTTGCTCTGGGTTTTCTTATATCTGGGACTTTTCAGATGGACCCAACAAAGAAGATGAACTAGTAGATCTCGGAGAAGGTAGCTCATTAATAGTTGATGGCATGTCAATTATGTATACGATAGGTAGTAAAATAGACTACGTAAAAGAATTAGGCGGCACGTACTTAAAAGTTGAAAACCCAATGGCTGCTAGTCAGTGTGGTTGTGGTGAATCTTTTAACGTAAAGATGTAGGACTGCATCCACGTTAAGAAGAAGATAGCAAAGAAAAAGGGTGGCGTAGTAAAAAAGAAAGTTAAAAAATAATAATGGCGCGGACAAAGTGAAGTGGTAATACGCACAAATGGCAAAGAACATGGATCACTACTACCGGGATGGTACAAAATGTACAAGTAAAGTACATAAAATGCCTGACGGTACGCTGCATAGTGGGGCTACCCATACAAAAACTAGCAAACCTCTATTTCATTTAAAAGAGTTATCTAAGACCGCGCAGAAAAAGAATAAAGAGAAAAAGAAATGAGCATCGAAGAAAATAGCTACCCTGACAAGGAAACCTACCAAACCAACCGACGCTGGATGGCCTGGACTGCTCTAATTACTATGCTCATTGCAACAGCAGCAGTGCTCATCTGGCCGCTTCGTTTTGAACCTGCTCAAAGTATACTCATGATGATGTACGGCGCACTGTCTGCTCTTGTCGGTGCCTACTTTGGATTCAGCCAGGCTAAAAAGAAATGAATTACAATAGTCAAGAACTAATAGACATGTTAACGAGACACGAGGGCTGTGTCTTGACGGTATATCAAGACTCTGTAGGTGTAGACACTATCGGTATCGGTAGAAACATTGAAGATCGTAGTGTGTCGTCTAAAGAGTTGCTATTTTTAGGTTACTATGATATAAGTGAAATCTACAACAAAGGTATAACAAAAGGTGGAGCTAACTATCTACTCGCAAACGATATTGATATCGTTGAAAGAGAATTATCTGCAGCTCATCCTTGTGTGGAACTTCTAAGTTCAAATAGAATAATGGTACTTCTTAACATGGCATTTAATCTAGGCGTACCCAGGCTGTGTAAGTTTAAGAAAACTTGGGATGCAGTACACGCAAAGGAATTTGATGTAGCTGCAGAAGAGATGCTAGACAGTCGTTGGGCAGAGCAAGTAAAAGGCAGAGCTACTGAGCTAGCAGAACTGATGAAAGTAGGGTAATGATTAGAAAGCTAACTGAAAACCAACAGAAGTTTTTGGATGTGCTGTTTGAAGAAGCACAAGGTGATCCTGTAACCGCAAGGAAGCTAGCAGGATATGCACCCGGCGCAACTACTAGCGTAATCGTAAATAGCTTAAAAGAAGAGATACTAAAGGCTACGCAGGAGTACATGGCACGTAGCGCACCTCAGGCTGCTGTAGCTTTAATCAGTGCACTATCAGATCCTACTCAGCTAGGCATCCGTGATAAAATGTCTGCAGCTCGCGAGGTGCTAGATCGTATTGGTATTGTTAAAACTGAAAAGATGCAGGTAGAAGCTACGGGAGGTGTCATACTATTGCCACCAAAGAATCCTGTAGTGGAAGATGATGACGAATAAAAGCTTAGGTAAGTGGAAGCTTCCACAACCAACTGACGTAAAGGATGAAAACGATTGGCTACCTGTACCGAGAATTGCACGTACTATCCCATTTGGGTACATACCCGATGATGGAGATCCCGACATTCTCCAGCCTGTGCCGCACGAGTTGGACTTACTTGAAAAAGCTAAAATGTACCTCCGACAATACTCACTTCGGGAAGTTTCGGCATGGCTTTCCACAAATTCCGGGCGTTACTTATCACATTTAGGATTGCAAAAAAGAATAAAGCATGAAAAGCAGCGTAAAAACACAGCTAGAAGCCTCCGCATCTGGGCAAACTATGCGGAAAAGGCGATCTCCACGGCGGAAAAGCTCGAAGCCGGTAGAGTTGGAGCAAAAAAAGACAGAGCAGACGCTGCAATACCAAGCGGTGGTGGAGGAGTTACAGCAGACTCATAACGTACACTTTACACCTAACCCTGGCCCACAAGAAGAGTTCTTATGTGCTAGTGAAAGGGAAGTACTTTATGGGGGGAGTGCCGGTGGTGGTAAAAGCTATGCCATGCTAGCTGATCCTCTTCGTTACATGAGCCACCCTGACTATAGCGGGTTGCTGCTGCGACATACAACTGAAGAATTACGTGAGTTAATATTTAAATCTCAGGAGTTGTACCCACGGGCAGTGCCAGGAATTAAGTGGTCTGAACGGAAGATGCAGTGGACAGCACCCTCAGGTGCTAGATTGTGGATGTCTTACCTAGATAGAGACGAAGATGTGCTACGTTACCAAGGTTTGGCATTTAGTTGGATTGGTTTTGACGAGTTAACACAGTGGTCGTCACCTTATGCATGGAATTACATGCGTAGTCGCTTACGTTCTACTGCAACTGATCTGCCTATCCACATGAGAGCAACAACCAACCCTGGAGGCCCAGGACATGGTTGGGTTAAGAAGATGTTTATTGATCCTGCGCCTTATAACAAAGCCTTTAGAGCTACTGATATTGAGACTGGCGAGGTACTAAAGTTTCCAGCAGGTCATGCTAAGGCTGGTAAGGCGTTGTTTAGGAGAAAGTTTATACCTGCTAGGCTAGCAGATAATCCGTACCTCACTGCTACCGACGATTATGAAGCCATGTTGCTGTCACTACCAGAGCAACAAAGAAAACAGTTACTTGAAGGTGACTGGGATATCAAGGAAGGCGCAGCATTTACGGAGTTTAATAGAACTACGCACGTAGTTGAGCCATTTCATATCCCAAGTAACTGGATACGCTTTAGATCTTGTGATTATGGTTATGGTTCTTATAGTGGTGTTGTTTGGTTTGCCGTCAGCCCCAGTGAGCAGCTAGTAGTATATCGTGAACTCTACGTTTCCAAAGTATTAGCTACTGATTTAGCAGATATGATACTAGAACTAGAGAGCAACGATGGAAGTATCCGATACGGTGTACTCGATAGCTCTTTATGGCACAAACGAGGGGATACTGGCCCCTCTCTCGCAGAACAAATGGTTTCACGAGGATGTCGCTGGCGACCTTCTGATAGAAGTAAGGGAAGTAGAGTAGCGGGCAAGAACGAAGTGCACAGACGCTTACAAGTTGATGAATTTACGGAAGAACCTCGTATGGTGTTCTTTAATAACTGCACTAACTTAATTTCACAGCTACCGGCATTACCTATAGATAAGAAAAATCCGGAAGATATAAACACTAATGCTGAAGATCACTTGTATGATGCCTTAAGATACGGTATAATGTCTAGACCTCGCTTTAGTGTCTTTGATTATGATCCTGCTACAGCGCGAGCATCGCGCGGGATACAAATTGCGGATGCAACTTTTGGATATTAAGGAACTTTAAATGACTGACGAAACTGTACTCGATAGTGAAACTGTCTATCTAGAAGATCAGGAAGAAAATGATCTTTCAGATACTCAGGCAGCTAGTGATATCATTGACTATGTAAAAAGCCAGTTTGGTAAAGCTGAAGATTATCGGTACAGTGACGAGCAACGCTGGTTGCAAGCGTATAGAAACTATCGAGGTATCTATGGCCCAGAGGTTCAGTTTACAGAAACAGAAAAGTCTAGAGTATTTATAAAAGTCACTAAAACAAAGACACTTGCCGCCTATGGTCAGGTCGTAGAGGTACTTTTAGCAACTAATAAATTCCCTATCACTGTTGATCCTACCGTAGTACCGGAGGGAGCAATCGAGAGTGCTCATTTTGATCCTGCAGAAACGGATGAGGTACGCGATGTACGGGAAGAAAGTCCGTATGGCTACGCTGGGGATGGCAAAGAGATCCCGTTAGGTGCCACACAGGAATCTCTGATGGAGCGCTTAGGTGCTTCTGCTAAGAAGTTCGTTGGGTTGGACAATGTAAAAGAAGGTCCAGGCGAAACACCTTCAGCTATCACAATTAGTCCTGCAAAAGTAGCGGCTAAGAAGATGGAGAAGTTAATTCACGATCAATTGCAGGAGTCGGGTGCTAACAAACACTTACGTAGTACTGCTTTTGAGATGTCACTCTTTGGTACTGGCATCATGAAGGGACCATTTGCTGTTGATAAGGAATATCCTAACTGGACAGAAGAAGGTGACTATGAGCCAGTTATAAAAACAGTTCCACAAGTAAATCATGTTTCTGTTTGGAATTTCTTTCCTGATCCTGACGCCAATAGCATGGATGATGCTCGTTTTGTAGTTGAACGCCACAAGATGTCTCGTTCTCAACTACGTGATCTTAAAAAGCGTCCATTCTTTAGGTCTGACGTAATTGAACGTGTAATTAAGATAGGAGAAAGCTACAATAAAAAGTATTGGGAACATGATCTTGAAGATTACGCACGAGAGCAAGATGTATATCGCTTTGAAGTTTTAGAGTACTGGGGTGCTATTGATACGGAGTTCCTAAAAGACTTTGGCGTTGATCTTCCTTCGAGCTACGATGATGTAGACGAGGTAAGTGCTAACATCTGGGTATGTAATAACAGTCTGCTACGTGTCGTGCTAAACCCATTCAAGCCACAGCGTCTTCCTTACGTTGCTGCACCTTATGAACTGAACCCATACAGCTTTTTTGGTATCGGTATAGCAGAAAACATGGATGATACGCAGATTCTCATGAATGGTTTCATGCGTATGGCTGTGGACAACGCAGTGTTGTCTGGTAATCTACTTATTGAGGTGGATGAAACTAATCTTGTACCAGGACAGGATCTTACGGTCTATCCAGGTAAAGTATTTAGGAGACAGGGAGGTGCTCCAGGCCAAGCTATCTTTGGAACGAAGTACCCTAATGTCTCTAGCGAAAACATGATGATGTTTGATAAGGCACGGCAGCTTTCTGATGAAAGCACTGGCCTACCTTCCTTTTCGCATGGACAAACTGGCATCACAGGTGTAGGCAGAACCGCTAGCGGTATCTCTATGTTGCTAGGTGCTGCAGCAGGGGGTATTAAAACTGTTATTAAGAATGTTGATGATTACCTCCTCCGGCCACTGGGTGAGGGTTTGTTTCAGTTTAACATGCAATTTAATTTTGATCCTACCATACGCGGCGATCTAGAAGTTAAAGCAGGTGGTACTGAGAGTCTGATGGCTAACGAAGTACGTAGCCAGCGTTTGATGCAGTTTCTCAGTGTAACAAGTAATCCTTCACTTGCACCTTTTGCAAAATTCCAATACATCATTACTGAGATTGCTCGCAGCCTAGATCTAGACCCAGATAAAGTTACGAACAACATTGATGAAGCTCGCGTCCAAGCAGAGATTATGAAAAACTTCCAGCAGGAACAGCCACAGCAACCACCTGGGGTGCCTGGAGCTAATCCAATGGATACAGCAGGAACAGGAGATGGAACTATTGGAACAGGACAAGCACCAGCCCCCGGAGAGCAAGGGTTTGCAGGAAATGCAGGGGGAGCTGCTCCGCAAGCTCAAGCCCCTGGTCAGCAGCCACCGCCAATGGCAACACTTCAGTAACTATATTGGTCTAGAGATAGAGATGCAAAGGCGGACTCTGGAGCAAGCTACCGATTTAATGGCTGTACATAGGGCGCAGGGTGCTATTAGCGTACTACATAAGATAGTCAATCTCCGGGATCATGTTAATGACAGTAAGTAAAGCAAAAGGAACTGAGCCATTAATTTCTCATCATTTTAATAACATAAAGTATGGAAATACTGCTACTGATGAGAAGGGTAGAATACAATCTGTATTTAGTATGCAAGTAAGTCATCCTAAATTAAACAAAGGCAAGCCTACTTTAATTCCTAGCATATACGATGGTAAAGTTTTAGATGAAGATGCGGCAATAAAAGCTGCCGTAGATAGCGGTATAAAATGGACTTCTGCTGATAGTCACGAGGAATTAAGAAAGTACGATACAGAAATACACAAACGCATGTCGCCTTCGTTAGGTGAAAAAAGAGATAGTGAATCATTTGGTAAAGGTGGAACTGTGGCAACTTTTGATAATGGGCGGCAACCCTGGCGGACTATTGACGATAGCTTTCTGAAAATCCCTGGCGAATTTTCAAATGCTAAAGAGTATACGACAGAACCTGATTGGCGTGGCGAGACCACGGTGATTCCCCCGAAGAAGGCAAGGACGAAACCTAAAGCAACGGTACACGGGACGGTCGATGCAAGTGGTGGTATTAGACCTGTACAAACTCCTGCTGGTACAACGAATTTAACTGACGCACAACTTAGAACTGCTATAAACCTCGGTTTTGTGCTTCCATTGAGGGAAGAAGACGATAAGTCCGAGCCCAAGTGGTTTTTAAAAGCAGATGCTGATATTGGGGGTAGTGCATTCGGGCACCGTATTGCTGGTAAAACAAACCATCAAGCAAATGTCTGGCTTAGCAAGTTAGCACTTAGTATAATACATCGCTTTTCAGATGGGGGCGGTGAAGCTGGGGTCGAAGGCAGGCTTAATCCGCGGACCAACGATTGGGGGATTTCAGCAGCAGTAAAATTACCATTTAACAGGGGTGGAACTATGGCTTTACAGGAACAAATGTCTATGTTTGATGATGGCGGAATGATGGATGAAGGTAATTCTGTAGACCCAGTATCAGGTAATCGTGTACCTGTAGGCTCACTCCAAGAAGAAGTACGAGATGACGTACCTGCTCAAGTAAGCGCAGGTGAGTACGTTGTACCTGCAGATGTTGTGAGGTACTTTGGCTTAGAGTTCTTTATGCAGCTTCGTGACAAAGCTAAACACGGTCTTGCTCGTATGGAAGATATTGGACAGATGGGTAATGCCGAAGAGGCACCCTTAGAGGCAGACTCTCCGTTTGCACAAGATGATACCGTACTAGTTATGGGCAACAGTGCCGATAGCGAACCTATTCGCGCACGGGGAGGTAGTTATGTACCTACTGCTGAAGAGCTAGGTGACGTTCCCGCTATTAGCGCTGCCACGGGTGCTGCTGTACCAACGGGATGGAAAAGCCCTGGCGCGTCGGGAAACCCTAACGCTAACTCCCTTACGCCACTGTATAGCCATACTGTAAATTATACCAACGATGAAGGGCTAATCAAGGTTGTAGCTGTAGATACTAACGGCAAACCGATGTATGGAGTACCTCCCGGCTACAAACCTCCGGCATCCACACCTATGGCTCCCGCTAATAGCACTACCCCTATCGCAGGAGTTGATCAATCAAATGAATCTGGTGCCAGTGGTGTCGGAGACGTTGGAGACTCTTCCGGAGGTAAATCTGTAGGCGAAATGTCGCCAGAGGAAAAGAGGGACTATGCTAAACAAATGGACTCTCTGCCAGGGGCGCTCAAGACGGGTATCCTTGGAGTTGGGAATGCCTTAACTTCCGTAGCACTCGGTAAAGGTCTTATGACTAGCATTGGTGCTGGAGTATTCGGTGCGCTATCAAGAACGGAGCTTGATTTCGTAACGAGTATGGCAACTAACGATTATAATAAAGCCAAGGAAATGCTTGAGAAGAGTAAAACTGACCCAGTAGGTTTTGCTAGGGACGTAGCTGCACATACGGCTGCAGTTGCCGCCGCTACCGGGGTTGCTGTCAAAGGTATGAGTAAAGCTACAAAGGCCGCTGCTCTATCAAGGGAATTTGGAGCTACCAGCACCCAGGTGCTCTCACATGCAGAGGCTGTAAGCAGTGGTAACGCACCTGCAGGATCTAGTCCAAATAGTTTTGGCGGATACACTACGACCGGGCCGAACGGATTCTCCACAAATAGTGAGAACGATGTGGTTGGAGCTGCAGCGGTGGAACAGAACCAACAGGCGCTGAACCTGGGAATAACGTTGACCCAGCAACAGAAAGATGATCTGTCGACGGGCTCTACCAATAAAGACTTGCAAAAAGAAATCGATCGAATGTCACTTGCACTAGGTGCTCAAGATACTGGCCCTAGTCCTGATACGGGTACCGTGGGTGGACCTGCTATGCAGACACCGGGGACGGAGAGCGATGATACTGGTCCTGTGGGTCAGCCTGATACACCCAGCGGCGGCTTATTTAATGTTGGAGGACTAATACAAAGACCTAAAAGAAAAGCAAAGAACACTAAGAAGAAGAGGCGTGGTTTGGCCTCGCGATAATAAACCATTAGTTGGCTACCCATGCCCCAAAACGGCTACCGTGGCCCCAACAAAGGAGTATAGAATATGTCAGATGTAGTATCAGCTACTGTAGAACCCGTTAAAAAAGTTGCCTTCATGTCTCGTCCTTACTCACATGATGAGAGGATAAAGAAAGAAGAGGAGGAACTAGAAGACCTTATTAAAGAACAAAAGGGAGATACTACAGAAGATAGTACTGAAGACGAAGTAGTACTAAGCGCAGAAGAAAAGACTTTTAAGAAACGATATTCTGATCTTCGTAGGCACCAACAAAAGCAAGCGGAAGATCTTAAGAGTGAAATTGATCAGTTAAAAAGTCAACTAGATTCTGCTACTAAAAAGGAGTTTAAGCTACCCAAAACGGATGACGACATTGCTGCATGGGCAGCACAGTACCCAGATGTAGCTGCCATCGTAGAAACGATTGCAATGAAAAAGGCATCTGAACGATCTGCTGAGATTGAAGTACAAGTATCTGAGTTAAACAATGAACGACTTCAGGTATCTAAAGATCGTGCTGAAACAGAATTATACACCATGCATCCCGACTTTGACGACATTCGAGAAAGTGATGACTTCCATGACTGGGCTGAAGAACAGCCTGTCTGGATACAAAAGGCGTTATACGAAAACGATGATGATGCTAAGTCTGCTTCTAGGGCTATTGACTTATACAAATCAGATAAAGGGAAGACTAAAACTGCAGCCAGTAAAGACAAGGATGCAGCTCGATCTGTTAAAACAAAGGGTGAGAGAAGCCGCCCTGCGTTACGTAATGAGGCAGGATCTTTTAAAGAGTCTGACGTAGACAAGATGACGCCTCAAGAATACGAAAAAAACTCGGAGGCAATCATGGATTCTATCCGCTCCGGAAGTTTTGTATACGATATGTCAGGTTCTGCAAGATAAAGACTTGACTTATTTTTTAAATCAGGTATAACTATATACAGTTATGTTAGAAGTGTAACCCTACAGTTTAGCTACTTACGCTACTGACGTAGTAATTATTTCTAAGCCACCCGTAAGATTGAGCCTATAGTTCCATCGGCCATGGAACCGTACTACCTCTATATCAAACGGCCTTGTGAAATAGATAACATAGCGTGTCTTTGTTACACGCATTAGGATGTTGTAGAAAATGTAGGAGACCTTAAAATGGCATTTTCATCCGCTGCTGGGTACAACAACCTGCCTAATGGTAATTTCTCACCGGTTATCTATTCAAAGCAGGTTCAGCTAGCCTTTCGTAAAGGCTCTGTTGTAGAAGCTATTTCTAATAGCGATTACTTTGGCGAAATCGCCAACATGGGTGATAGCGTTAAAGTTATCAAAGAGCCCGAAATCACTGTCAAGGCATACACCCGTGGAACAACTATTACTCCACAGGATCTTGACGATGAAGACTTTTCGTTGACCATTGACAAAGCAAATTACTTTGCTTTCAAGGTTGACGATATTGAGGAAGCACATAGTCATGTAAACTTCCAACAGCTTGCTACTGATCGTGCGGCCTATCGGCTTGCTGACCAGTTTGACCAAGATGTTCTAGGTTACATGTGTGGTTTCAAACAAACTGCGCTCCATGGTACGCCCAACGTGGTTAATACCACTGTAAATGGTAGCAAGTCTGTTTCAACCGCTGGTTCTGACGAACTCCTAGATTCAATGGAAATTCGTGGGGATGACTTCGGTGGTTCTTCTGCTAATAGTGTTGGTGTAGACGCCCGCGCTCCAGGTGCCACGGATACTACTCCGGGTTCTGGTAATGCTCATGCTCTCTCGGTAATCAACCGTATGGCTCGTCTTCTTGACCAGCAGAATGTTGATACCAATAGCCGGTTTCTCGTTATTGATCCGGTGTTTGTTGAGCTTCTGCGTGATGAAGACTCTCGTCTTTTCAACGCTGACTTCGGGGGCGATGGCCTCCAAAATGGTCTTATCCTTAATAACCTTCACGGTTTTAAGGTATATGTCTCTAACAACATGCCTTCCGTTGGAACCGGTCCTGCCACTACTGGTGGAACCAATGCTTCCAACTACGGTGTGATTTGTGCTGGTCATATGTCTGCTGTTGCAACTGCAGAGCAGATTAATAAGACTGAAACCTATCGCGATCCCGACAGCTTTGCTGACATCGTTCGGGGTATGCATTTGTATGGTCGCAAGATTCTTCGTCCAGAAGGTCTTGTGAATGCCAAATATAACCTAGTCTAGGGAGGGCGTAGATAATGTCTACCGTTACTACTCTTGCTTCGACCGTCCGAAACCCTGGCGCTCGTGGGCGTAGTCCGTACTACGTTCAGAATGAAATCGACTTTGCTGCTGCTGTTACCGCTAAAGGTACTGCACTGGCTGCTGCCGATATCATTGAAGCACTTACGATCCCTGCCAACACGATGATTATGTCTGCTGGCATGGAATGTACCGCTATTCATACTGGTACTTCTTCCGATTGCGCTCTTGATTTGGGCGTGACTGGTGGTGATCCAGATGCATTTGTCGATGCCTTTGATTTCGACGCTGCAGCGGCTGGTGCCTATGCGGTTCCTGCTGCACCTGGGTGTGCGATTGTACCAGCTGCAGCTGATACGCTCGACATTCTTATCCAGGCACAAACCGGTACTACCCTAACGGGTAAGATCCGCGTTTTTGCGTGGCTGTCGAATGTTGACGACATTGGTGTTCTTGAAGCCAGTGACGTTGATCGTGATACGCTTGCGTAAAGCTACATGGGGTGGGGTGTAAAAACCCCACTCCTACTTTTTTAACTGGTGGTAATTTAATGGCGACAACTTTTCTCACACTAGTAAATGATACATTGCGCCGACTGAACGAAGTCGAAATTGGTGCAGATGATTTTACTAGTGTTATTGGTTTCCGCGCACAAGTTAAAGATGCTGTGAATGCATCACTACATGAAATTTCTCAACGGGAATATTTCTTTCCGTTTAATCATACGACGGGATCTTTGACGTTAGTTTCTGGAACAGCTTCATACGCACTGGCTACTACTTTAAAGATTGCTGATTGGAATAGCTTTCGTATTAACTACGACGCAGATAACGATTATGCGGCCAGAAAGCTGAAGCAAATTAACTATGATACTTTTCTATCTCGTTATTTTGAGAGAGATAGTGAGGCTACTAGTGGAGACTATGATCAACCTACCTATATATACCGTACTCCTGACGATAAAGCGGGTTTTACACAAATTCCAAACGCTGCGTACAGCGTATCATACGACTACTACGCCTATCATACAGATTTAAGCGCCGCTACGGACACTATGACAGTTCCTGATGCATACAAACATGTTGTAATAGACGGAGCCTTATACCACTGTTACATGTTTCGTGATAACTCACAACAAGCGGCACAGGCACGACAAAAGTTTGATTTGGGGATAGATCACATGCGTTCTATTCTTATCAATAGATTTACTGAGATTAGAGATACGAGGATGGCTTACTTACTTAATACACCTCCTGGTAACCCGTAATGGTTGATGCGCTTAAAGACGTAACGGTACTAGCTAGAGGGGGCTTGTACACAAACGAAGATGCCCTGTCTCTTGCCGCGTCTAATCCAGGTGCTGCTATACGAATGTTAAACTTTGAGATTTCCCAGTTCGGTGGATACCGTAGACTTGGAGGTTTTGCTGCTTACGATAGTTCTTATACTACAGTCACTGGTAGTGGACGAATACTAGGGGTTTGGATACACAATAATGCTATCTATGCGGCGCGGCGTAACACAGGAGACAGTACAGGGAGCGTAGGTAGCAATCCTTTCACTACTGCTGATGAAAGTACGACAGTTACCGTTGTTGATAGCTCACATGGTTTGACGGTAGGTTCCTTCCTTACGTTTACTGACGCTAGTACTGTTGGTGGTTTAAGTATGAACGGGGTAGAGTTTACCGTCTCAGAAGTAGTAGATGCTAATACTTATAAATTTGTACATACTTCTGCTGCTACATCGACAGTAAGTGGCGGTGGTGGCGGTGTTACTACTTTTTCGTACAGTTATAACTATAGTGTGTACAAGTACACTGCTGGGGCAGGATGGGGAAGTAACTTACTAGTTACCACAAGAAGTGCAGTAGGAGTAGATAAACTTAGGGTATCAAGTCATAGTTTTACCGGGATAGAAGTAACAGTTGTAACTGATGGAGTAAATAGACCTTGGCGACATAGCGGTGCTACCTTTATCGACATGTATGATAAGCAGGGTACATCTGCTACAGATACAGAAGCGCAGTTGTCTAACGCTTTTGACTCAGTAAATACTGATGCTACTGTAACAATAGATCATGTAGCACACGGTTTATCTGTAGGCGATACTGTAAGATTTAGTGGAGTTAGCGTTACTGTTGGTGGTGTGTCTATGAATGACACTGATTTTACAGTAGCTACCATAGCAGACGTTGACACATACACCTTTGAGTTATCTTCTCCTTCTGGTGTTTCTAACCAAACTAATGTAGGCGGCACAGCAATTAACTTTTTTTATAAGTTTGCTGCTAACAAAGATTTAGAAAAGGCTAAATTCAGTACTGACTTTCGTAACCACTTGTTTCTATCAGGGATGTCCGACAATACTAACTCCTTAGTTTTTAGTGCACCAAACAACGACCTAAACTTTCAGACTTCAAGTGGTGCAGGAGTAATAAACGTAGGATTTAACATTACAGGAATAGTTAAGTTCAGAGATAGCTTATACGTATTTGGGCAAGACAAGATCAAGAAGCTAGTAGGTAATACTACATCCGACTTTGTTTTGCACGAGGTAACAAATAATATTGGATGCATTGCGTCAGATAGCATTATTGAAATTGGCGGGGATGTTCTTTTCTTAGCTTCCGATGGCATTCGTCCTATCCAGGGTACTGCTCGTATTGGTGACATCGAATTAGAAACAATATCAAAACCTATACAACAGATTTTACAGGCACTACCAGATAACCATACTCTTAGCAATATGTGCTCAGTAGTTATTAAAAATAAAACGCAGTTTCGTTATTTCTTTCCTTCGGAAGGTACGGCAGCAACTGCAACAGAAGGTATTATTGGGGGCTTACGCTTTGCAGATCGCAGGGTAGGTTGGGAATTTGGACAGCTACTTGGTATCCAAGCTTTTGTAGCTACTAGTGGATTGATTGATGATAAAGAAGTTATTCTTCATGGAGATTTAGACGGTAAGATACACAAACAAGATAGTGGTAATGACTTTAATGGTGAAGACGTTGTCTCTCTCTACGCAACACCCTTTCTTTACTTTGAGTCTACAGAAAGAAGAAAGATATTTCAGCACCTGTCACTTTTTACTAGACCTGAAGGTTCTTCTACTATAAACTTAGGTATTGCATTTGATTGGGACAATCCAACGGTTCCTAATCCAGTTACGTACCCACTGACGACTGCCGGAGTATTGCTACGATATACTACTACAGGCGGCACATATAATTCCGCTTTTACATTTGACGGGACTACCAGTCCTGTGCTAGAAACTAATGTACAGGGTTCGGGCAGGGCAATGTCTATCATCATAACATCTGTCGGTACACAGGCACCCTATAGTATAAGTGGTTTTTCAGTGACATATCAAGATGCGGGGTACAGATAATGGTTACATTTGATTTGCCATACTGGGATGCGCTGCTCAACAATAGGACTATTTTATAATGGCAGGATACTCTAGACAATCTTCCGCGCAGATTCTTAGCGGTGAAATAGTTAGTGCAGCTCCCCTTAACGCGGAGTTTAACCAAGTACTTACCGCCTTCAATGAAACTACCGGTCATAATCATGATGGTACTACGGGAGAAGGTTCTCCTATTGACCGACTGGCAGACGCCGACCAATTTAATAAAGTCCTTGTAGACACAATTAATAACCATTTAGAATTTTACGTTCAGGTATTATCGGGTTCCGTTGAGCAACTTAAAATACAAGATGGTGCTATTGTACCAGTAACAGATAACGACATTGACTTAGGTACCGCCTCTCTCGAATTTAAGAACCTTTATATTGACGGTACTGCCTACATGGATAGCGTAGATATCGCCGGTGGTTCCATCACAGGTATTACTACTCTTGCT
>Ga0209403_10004152_pt1 | contig 15880 bp, 15 predicted proteins | sample ArcticOcean_MG_C_8_FD_187440 | JGI IMG/M metagenome (GOLD analysis project Ga0209403, IMG submission 187440) | Marine microbial communities from western Arctic Ocean - ArcticOcean_MG_CB11_86 (SPAdes) (version 2) | ecosystem: Environmental > Aquatic > Marine > Oceanic | place: Arctic Ocean... | reverse complement strand
AACGCTGCCCGCAATCTGGCCTTTGAATATAATCAACGGCGCGAGGGGCTGAGTTCTCACATCATCACCCTGATGGAACAGGGCCAGGCGGTGGATTTCGCCGCCTACCAGGCCGCCCTGGCCGCCGCCGCGCAGGGCCGGCGCCTGCTGGATGAGGTATTCGCGGGGGTGGATGTCCTACTTTGCCCCAGCGCGTCGGGAGAGGCGCCCTTGGGCCTGAAAACCACCGGCGATCCCATCTTTAACCGCCTATGGACCCTGTTGGGCAACCCTTGTGTCAATCTGCCCGGCCACAGAGGGCGTAACGGCCTGCCGGTGGGTGTACAGGCCGTCGGCGCCCTGGGCCAGGATGAAAAACTGCTGGGCCATTGCCGCTGGATGGAACGACGTATTATGTAAAAATTTACCCAGTCGGCTTGAATTTCATTCGTCGCCGAAGCCCGTGAATGTCACGATATCATCGTTTGGTGTGCGTCTGGATTTCACTTCGTTGGCGGCGAAATCATCGTTTGGATAGCCCATGGCGATACAGGTCATGATGGTCTGCCAGTCCGGAATTTTGGCATGTTCCCGCACCACGGCGGATTGCATGATGCCCTGGCCGTTGATCACAGTGCCCAAACCACGGGTCCAGGCCGCTAGGACCAGGCCATAGGTCACGGCGCCCAGATCAAAATGGCTGATGGTCGCGGGTTCCAGGCTTTTGTCATAGGTCATGACGATGGACACCGGCGCATCGAATTGGCGAAAACCGCGCATTACCCAGTCCTGGCGACCTTCCTTGTCATCACGCTCTATGCCCATGGCTTCGAACAGCTGGACGGCAACTTCGATCTGGCGCTGGCGGTGAATGCCTTCATAACCGCCCCGCATGGGGATCTCACGCTGAACCCCAGCCCCGGCAAGCATCCGTTCCGTATTGCCTTGGCGAATGCGTTCCAGCGGTTCGCCGGTGATGACATGAAAAAACCAGGGCTGGGTATTCATGGACGAGGGCGCGCCCTTGGCGATTTCGATGATGTTCCGGATAACCTCCCTGGGCACTGGGTCGAGTTTATAGCCACGGATGCTTCGCCGTTCGTGAACCAGGGTCTCGAAATCCATACTTACAGCCTCACGAAAACTTTATACGGCAACTTCAGATCGATCATCACGGCCATCGCGGCCTGGCGGAAGCTTTGCAGCCTGGGAAAAACGCCCAATTTTGGCGATATTGCCACCATTTTTAGTCTTTGAAACAAAAATCGGCTGCGAAATCAACCGGTTATTCCTTCATGGCGCTGGAACGGGCCGTATGTTGGTGGCCACTATTGTATTCCAGTGGCCCATGTTAAGGAATGCCAACCTGAAGCCACTTTGGTGGATTTGTCAGCTGGGATCGAGAAAGAGGCGTTTTGCAGGTGGAGTTGCTATTTGCCCCAGGTTGTATAGACCGCTTTGGCCGACGGGCGGGCCGTGCTGTTGGAGTTCGTGACGGATTGGTGAGGCACCTGCCGCCGCCAGGTCCGTGCGATTAAGGCATTGTGAGCTGCCAACAGCGCCCATGACGACAAGATTACCTTTGTGCACGTGGATTGGGACAAACATCGCAACGAGCCTGTCAGCAAGGAATTAAAAGTGCGCTATCAGTCCACTCGGGTGATGTTGAAGGGTGATGGGGAAATGGGACGCCTGGTTGCCCAAACCGACTCGGGCAAGTTCAAGGGCCTGCTCGACAAAGCACTTTAAGACGGCGTCGAGGCGGCGGTATCGCCGCGCTAAGGATCGCTTGGCATAATCGCTGAAATTGCGCATAATCACTCTTGTATAAAAAAATTTAACCCAGGGAGGGTATGATGAAGCGTAAAGTCTTTGCGATTGCCTCGGCGGCCTCGCTCGTCGGGCTCATGTTTTGTGCCGAAGCGGCGCTGGCGGCGAAAAGCGGCGGCGTTCTGAAGGCCTATCACCGCGGCACGCCGCCCAGCGGCTCAATCCACGAGGAAGCCACTAACTCCACGGTGGCGCCTTACATGGGCGTTTTTAATAATTTGATCATGTATGATCAAGCCAAGGCTATCGAAAGTATGGATACGATCGTCCCTGATTTGGCGACGAAGTGGGCTTGGAATAGCGACAAGACCAAGCTGACATTTACGTTGCGCGAGGGCGTAAAATTCCATGACGGCAAACCCTTCACCGCCAAGGACGTGGTCTGCACCTGGAACCTGGTGCTGGGAAATGCCAAGCCAAAGCTGCGCAAGAACCCCCGCAAATCCTGGTATAAGAACCTGGATAAAGTGACCGCCGATAGTGATTATCAGGCAACTTTCCATCTCAAACGCATACAACCGGCTTTTGTGGCGTTGCTGGCAGGTGGTTATTCACCGGTCTATCCCTGCCATGTATCGCCAAAGAAGATGCGGACCCATCCCATCGGCACCGGCCCTTTTAAGTTCGTCAGCCTGAAACAGAACGAGCATGTGAAGTTCACCAAGAACATGGACTACTGGAAAGAGGGGCGGCCCTATCTTGATGGCATCGAATGGACCATCATCAAAAGTCGCGCCACCCGCGTGCTAGCCTTCGTCGCGGGCAAGTTCGATTTTACTTTCAACGTTGATGTTACCATCCCACTACTGAAGGATGTTAAGGCACAGGCACCACATGCAGTTTGTGAGTTGGTGCCAATTGGTGTTTCCGTCAACCTGATCGTCAATCAGTTTAAGCCGCCGTTCGACGATGCCGGTATTCGCAAGGCAATGGTGTTGTCCATTGATCGTCAGGCCTTCATCGATATCCTTGGTCACGGCCAATACGATCGCGGTGGTGCAATGATGCCACCACCTGCCGGTGTCTGGGGCATGCCGAAAGACGTCCTGGCGAAGGTTGCCGGTTATAGCCTGGACATTGAGGGTAACCGCGCTGCTGCCCGGAAAATCATGGAAGGTCTCGGCTATGGCGCGGACAACCGCCTGAAAGTCAAAGTCTCGACCCGCAATATCGCGGTCTATCGTGACCCGGCGGTGATCTTGATTGACCACTTGAAGGAGGTTTATATCGACGCCACACTGGATACGGTGGAAACTTCCAATTGGCATGCCAAAGTGGCCCGCAAGGACTACATGGTGGGCCTGAACCTGACCGGTGCCGGGGTTGATGATCCCGATGCCAACTTCTATGAGAACTATTCCTGCGGCTCGCAGCGCAATTACACAGGCTACTGCAAACCGGAAATGGAAAAATTGTTCGAGAAGCAGTCCATGATGGAAGATCAGGAAGCACGTAAGAAGCTGGTTTGGGAAATCGACAAGAAGCTGCAGGAAGATGCGGCCCGGCCGATGATCTACCATATCAAATCGGCGCAGTGCTGGCAGCCCTATGTCCACGGCTTCGTCACCCATGTGAACAGCATTTATAATAATTGGCGCATGGAAGACGTCTGGATGGACAAATAATCCAGTCGCCACCGGGAAAATGGCCGGGACGCCGCCCAGGAATATCTGCCTGGGGGCGTCCCGGCCGGTCCGGTCTTGTGGCTAATTTTAGCCGCTAAACAATTTTCGTGACGGACCTACCCGGATGAAGGGAGGCGGGCGTTGGGCACTTACATAGTGAAACGTTTTCTGCTGATGCTGCTGACGCTGATCGGGATATCTATCATTATCTTTGTCTTGTTGCGGCTGATGCCCGGTAACATCGCCGATATCATGTTCGATTCCGCCGGCTTCGTGGATCCGGCAGAAAAAGCCCAGATTGAAAAGGAACTTGGTCTGGATCTGCCGATCCCGGTGCAGTATTTTCACTGGATCCGAGGCCTGCTGGTCTGGGACCTTGGTTTTTCCTATGTTTCGGAAATGCCGTCGGTTGATGAATTGGGCCCGCGCATACCCATTACCGCGAAACTGGCGGGTCTGGCGCTGTTCTTTTCGGTTCTGTTCGGCCTGCCCCTGGGCGTCATCAGCGCCGTGAAACAGGATACCGCGCTGGATTACATCTTACGGATAGTCTCGCTTAGCGGCTTGTCGCTGCCGTCATTTTGGCTGGCGCTGCTGATCCTGATGTTTTTCGTTTCGGCTTTTGGCACCATCCCAATCTATTTGGACCCGCCGGATAACCTTTGGGACGAACTGGTGCTGTACTCCATACCGGCGGCAGCGGTGGGCTTCCGCTCCTCCGCCCTAATCATGCGGTTGACCCGCTCCTCCATGCTGGAAGTCATGCGGCAGGACTATATCCGTACAGCTCGTTCCAAGGGCGCGTCGGAAAACTCCATCAACTATCACCACGCCTTGAAAAACGCTGTCCTGCCGGTGACCACGATCATCGGGATCGAGGCGGCGTTCCTGATCGGCGGCCTGATTATTACCGAAACCGTTTTCAATATTCCCGGGGTGGCGCATTTCCTGGTCGAGGCAATCCTGATGCGGGATTACCCGATTGTGCAGAACTTGGTCATGCTGATAGCGGTGGTCACCGTGGTGATCAATTTCGCCGTCGATATGTTGTACGCCGTACTGGACCCGAGGATTAAATATGCCGAGTAGAGCAACTTCCAGTAGACCGTATGCGAAGCGGGCGGCGCTATTTGCTCCAGGAAAGGACCGGCACAATGGTTGATATCGACCATCACGCCGAATTGGCAAAGGCCGGCGCTAATGTCTTGACCCACCGGGATAGGGTTCTGTTCTATGCCCGCCGCTACCCCCTGGGCGCTATTGGCGCGGTGATTATGATCATTTTCGTGTTTTCTGCCGTCTTTGCCGATGTGCTCGCGCCCCATGACCCTCTGCAAACCCTAGCCTCGGCCTCGCTGCATGCACCGGGCGCAGAATTTTTGATGGGCGCCGACATGATGGGGCGCGATATGTTGAGCCGTATTATCCACGGCGCGCGTATTTCGCTGACTGTGGGTGTAGCCTCGATCCTACTGGGCGGCAGCATCGGCGTTATCATCGGCCTGATGTCGGGTTACCTGATGGGTTGGTTCGACCTTCTGATGCAGCGCCTGATTGATATCATGCAGGCGCTGCCGCTGCTGGTGCTGGCCCTGGTGATGGCCGCCTCATTGGGGCCATCGCTGGAAAATACGATCATCGCCATATCAATCCCGCTGGTGCCGAACGTGGCGCGCGTGGTGCGCTCGTCCACCCTGTCCCTGCGCGAGATGCCGTTTGTCGAGGCGGCACGGGCGGCTGGCATGAGTGAACTTCGCGTCGCCCTGCGGCACGTCCTGCCAAATATTCTGGCCCCCTTAATCGTGTTATTCACGGCCCAGCTTGGTGCGGCTATTCTGGTCGAAGCCTCGCTTTCCTTTCTTGGCCTGGGTGTGCCGGAACCGCATCCATCCTGGGGCCGCATGCTTTCGGAATCGGCGGCAGAATATGTGCGCGTGGCGCCCTGGCTGGTGGTTTTTCCCGGCCTCGCCATCAGCTTGGCAGTGTTCGGAACCAATCTTTTCGGCGACGCCTTGCGCGATATTCTCGACCCAAGACAGCGTAACTGAGCCGTGGCAAACGATACCCAATAATCAACCTTGGACACGGGATGAATGGTCGAGACTGTAGATAGCAACCGAGACACTTTGGCAAATTCGGTGCCGCAAAGCCAAGAGCTGGCTTTGGAGGTCGCTGGGTTGCAAACCTATTTTTACACCCGCCAGGGCATCGTTAAGGCGGTGGACGGTGTCTCGTTCAATTTGCGTAGGGGTGAAACCCTTGGCATTGTGGGCGAGTCCGGATGTGGCAAAAGCATCACCGCCCTCTCTGTCATGCGCCTGATACCCGCCCCGCCCGGCCGCACCGTTGGGGGTCGAGTCACCCTGGATGGCAGAAACCTTCTCGACCTTGATGAGTCCGAGATGCGAAATATTCGCGGCAATGATATCTCGATGATTTTCCAGGAGCCGATGACCTCGCTGAACCCGGTTCTGACCATTGGCTTTCAGATTGCCGAGGCCGTGGTTCTGCATCAGAATCTATCCAAGGCCGAGGCTCTGAAACGGGCGGTGGAGATGCTGGAACTGGTGAAAATTCCCGAGCCGGCGCAGCGGGCCAAGGAATATCCCCACCAGCTTTCCGGTGGCATGCGCCAGCGCGTAATGATTGCCATGGCTCTGGCATGCAATCCCAAGGTGCTGATCGCCGACGAGCCGACGACGGCGCTGGATGTCACCATTCAGGCGCAAATTCTAGATCTGATCCTGCAACTTCAGGAACAACTGGGGACGGCCGTGATACTGATCACCCACGATCTTGGCGTCATTGCGGAAACGGCCCAGCGGGTTATTGTCATGTATGCGGGACGAAAGGTCGAAGAAGCCGATGTGGAGCCGTTGTTCGCCAAGCCCATGCATCCTTATACCCGTGGCCTGATGGCCTCGGTGCCGCACCTGGACATCATCAAGGGCGAGGAACATGTCTCCACCGCACGGTTGGAGGAAATTCCCGGTATAGTGCCCCCCCTGAACGACTTACCGCCGGGCTGCGTTTTCGCGCCGCGCTGTCAATTTGCCGATGACCGTTGCGGGTTAGAATATCCGGTCTACGAGGAAAAACGGCCCGGACACTGGGCCGCCTGCTGGCATTCGGATCGTCTATATGGAGATCAGAATGACTGACCCGGCTCCCATCACAACCCCAACCCTGGCTGATGGCCCAGAAATACCGCTGTTGGAGGTCGTTGATCTAAAGAAGCATTTCCCGATTAAAAAAGGACTGCTGTCGCGCGGGGGTGGCAAGGTTTTTGCGGTTGATGGCATCAGTTTTCACATCAACCAGGGGGAGACCCTAGGCCTGGTGGGAGAAAGCGGCTGCGGCAAATCGACCGTGGGCAGAACCGTACTCCGCCTGCTCGATCCCACCGCAGGCAGTATCAGGCTCAATGGCCGTGATATCACCGACTTAAGCAAGGCCGAGATGCGGCCGGTCCGCCGCGAGATGCAGATTATCTTTCAGGATCCCTACTCCTCGCTGAACCCGCGCATGTCGGCGGGAGATATTGTCGAGGAATTGCTGCGCGTTCATGGCATCGGCTCAGCCGCCGAGCGCAAGCAGCGGGTCGCCGAACTGTTTGACCGGGTCGGCTTGCGCAAGGCGCAAATGAATAGTTTCCCCCACGAATTTTCCGGGGGGCAGCGCCAACGCATCGGCATCGCCCGGGCCTTGGCCTTGAATCCGCAAGTGATCATTGGCGACGAGCCGGTCTCCGCCCTGGATGTTTCTATCCAGGCGCAAGTCATCAATCTATTGATGGACCTGCAGGCGGAGTTCAACTTATCTTATCTGTTTATCGCCCATGATCTGGCGGTGGTCGAACATATCAGCCACCGCATCGCGGTGATGTATCTGGGCAAGATCGTCGAATATACCGACAAGAAAACGCTGTTCACCAATCCCCAGCATCCCTATACCGAAGCACTGCTCTCGGCCGTACCCATTCCCGACCCGACGGTCAGGCGGAAAAAGACCATTCTGCAGGGGGATGTGCCCAGCCCAATTCAACCGCCGCCAGGTTGCCATTTTCATACCCGCTGTCCCTATGCCGAAGAGCAATGCAAGATTGAAGTGCCGGTGTTGAAGGAATACAGCCCCGGCCACATGGTGTCATGTCACCTGCGGTAGGTAATTGCCACGTGGCTCGGATTAGTCCGAAACTGCGTCAAACACCGTAGAAGGCGGGGGCAGGGCAGCACCGCAAGACATTTGTAAGACGCATTTAAGCCGGGGATGATCCGGCCGCCATCGTCTTGTCGGCCGCCGGGTCTTTTGTGCCGCCTTTGCAGTCGCGGGAAGTCTCCGAATTAACATGCTGATCGTTAATCAGATTCGGTCGGCAAATGGTTTGATTTTCGCTAACTTCTCAAAATCAGCAAATGCGGATATATAATCAAACCCGCACCGCCGATTGCGATCGCGTACGGAACATTCCGCTTTTGTTCATGTAGTTGCCGCAAGGCTACGATGCCGGTGAGTTGGGAAGCCGGGGGTAGGTGGCGATACAGCAACAGAGCTATCGTCAGGATACCGCCAGCCAAGGTGGTTAATAACAGAAATGCCACGAGTTGTTCTTGGCCAGTCCACAGTGCCGTCGCTGTCAACAGTTTGCCGCCGCCGCCGCCCATTATCCGCAACGCGAACATTACTATCGCCGCCAGCAGCATCAGACCCCCCAGGGCGAAAGACCACAGGATCGTCTGCCGGGAGGAGCCGGCACTGAGCGCTGCCAAGGGATAGGCCGCCGCCAAGGCCAAAGACAGGCGGTCGGGAATTTCGAGGGTGCGAAAGTCAGCCACCATGGCCAGTATCATGACCACGGGGAAAACGAACGACAGCATCGTTACCAGCATGATGTAACATCCGCATTCACCGCTCGCGTCGAATTATCCGACCTTGCGCCACGTCCGGGCGAGGGAGATTTGGGTTAGACCCACTAGAGTGTTTTTTAGAATGAAAATGCTCTAATGGCGCAGCCATGTATTAACCCCAAAGCTCCGCCGTCGGCGCCGCCACATAACTGTTCCGGTAAACCAGCGCCGCGCCGCGATCTTTGGCCAGCAATAGAGGGCCGTCCAGATCCACATAATTGGCCATGCTGGCCAATAGCATGGCCGGCGCCATGGCCAGGGACGTACCCAGCATGCAGCCCACCATGACGCCGAAGCCGCGCCGCTTGGCCTCACGGGTCAAGATCAGGCCCTCGGTCAGGCCACCACTTTTATCCAGCTTTACGTTGACCAGGTCATAGCGCCCGGCCAGGGCATCGAGATCGGCGCTGACATGGCAAGATTCGTCCGCGCAGACAGGTACTGGGTGCGGGCAGTCCGATAACATCCGATCCCGGCTACTGGGCAAAGGCTGCTCAATTAGTTCCACCGCCAATTCCGCCAGCGCCGTGGAGAAGGGCACCACCATGTCCGGTTCCCAGGCCTCGTTCGCATCCACGATCAGGCGTGCATTCGGAGCCGCCTGATGTACCGCCCTGACCCGTTCTAAATCACCCTCACCGCCTAGCTTCAGTTTTAACAGGGGGCGGTCCTTAGCCTTCTGGGCAGCTTTTGCCATGCCTTCCGGGCTACCCAGGCTCAAGGTATAGGCGGTTAACAGGTTCGGTGGCGGGGCCAGATCCGCCAGATCCGGCAAATCCCAAACCCGTTGTCCGGTCGCCTTCGCCTCCAGGTCGAACAAAGCGCAATCCAGGGCATTGCGGGCGGCGCCGGCGTCCAGGGCCAGGTTTAAATCCGTCCGCGAACCGCCGTCCGTGATCAAGGCCGCCATGCTTTCTATCTGCCGGCGGACGGAGGCCATGCTCTCGCCATAGTGGCTGTAGGGGACGCATTCACCGCGGCCCCGATGCACGCCGTCGCTAATTTCCGCTACCATGACCTGAATTTCCGTGCGGCTTCCCCGCGAAATGGTAAAGCTGCCGGCGATGGGAAAGGTTTCGTCGTGCACCTGTATAGTCCGCGTCATGATGAGGCGTATTCCAAAAAATCCAGAAAGCCATCAGCATTGCCGCGTATCGGGTCCAGGCACGGGAGTGATAGCCTTGCCGCCGTTTCGGCCAGGTAACGTTCCCCTTCCTGCGGCGACAGCGCGGATGTATTGACCGAAATTCCCAACATCCGGCAATCCGGGTTGGTGAGGCGGGCACTGGCCAGGTTGAGGCCGATACAATCTTCCAGTTTCGGTATGGGGGCGTCTGTCAGGCCGCGCATGTGCTGGCGGGTCGGCTCGTGGCACAGCACCAGAAGATCGGGTTGGGAGCCGTGCATCAGACCCAGGGAAACCCCCGCGTAAGAGGCGTGGAACAGCGAGCCCTGGCCTTCGATCAGATCCCAATGATCGGCATGATTGTCCGGGCTGACCCATTCGGCAGCGCCGGAGATGAAATCCGCCACCACCGCATCAATGGCAACGCCCCGTTCGGCAATCAGCAAGCCGGTCTGCCCGGTGGCCCTAAATTCCGCATCCATGCCCCGGGCCCGCATCGCCCGTTCGAGAGCCAGGGCGGTATATTTCTTACCGCACGAGCAATCGGTGCCCACCGTCAGCAGCCGTTTTCCGGTGCGTTTGGTGCCTTTTCCAGTGGTGAATTTTTGCTCGCTGTAACGGACATTGTGCAGAGCTCGGCCATGTAATGCGGCTGCCGCCTGTATAGCTGGGAAGGATTCCAGGCGACCATGCAGACCAGACGCTAGGTCCAGTCCATTGGCCAGGGCCCCGCAAATGGCATCGGTCCAGGTATCCGGCATGTAGCCGCCAGAATTGACCACGCCGATGACCATGGTTTTGGCGCCCAGGCGTAGTGCCTCGGCAAGGTCCACATCCTTTAGCCCGGTATCGGCGCCACAGCCCGGCAGACGCATTTGCCCGACGCACCATTCGGGGCGCCAATCGGCGATACCGGTGGCTGTCTTCGCCGCTAGTTGATCGGGTGCATCGCCAAGAAACAGCAGATAAGGTTTTTTCAGGTTCATGGCTCCCATTCCATATTCATTGGTTTTCCAGTGCCGCTAATTCAGCTTCCAAATTGGTGCGTTCCGCTTCCGTGGCCTGCTGGAAGGCGGCGCTGTCCCAGGCCCGATGCTCGCCCCTAGCATAAGCCAGGGCGTTGTAATGATAGGCAAAGGCATTCAGGCGGTTGGCGATAAAGTTATTGCGCGATTTAACTACCACCCCCGGCACGCCGGCGACAATAGAATTGGCGGGTATTTGGCTGCCGGCAGTAACGATGCTGTGGCCGGCAACGATGGAATTTTTGCCGATCACCGCATTATCCATGACCGTGGCGTTGATGCCAATCAGGCAATTGTCGCCAATGGTACAGCCATGCACGGTCGAGTGATGTGTGATGGAACAATGGGCGCCAACAATCGCACCCTTACGGTCACCTACATGAACCAGGACGAAATCCTGCAAGTTCGTATGGGGACCAATGATGTTTTCATACATCTCGGCCCGTATCACGACACGGGGCCAAAGCGAAGCGCCTTGCGCGATACTGACCTTGCCAAATATTTCCACCGTATCATGAATAAAGGCGGGGTTATCCAGTTGGACCAATGGGCCGAATTTGCGCAAACCGTCACTCTCCCAATGCTGAATTGCCGAGAACATCCACTAATATTAACGAGTCTGGCGCAGCGCGCCCATTTCAAATTTCAATCCGCCAGCAATGGGGCGACACCAGAAGCCGTAACAATGATGCCGGCGAACAGGCACTGGGTCAGGCGAATATAGGATAGGAATAGAGCGCTGAGTACCACAGTCACAAGGGGGTATGTTGTGACCGACGGCGCGACCAGCGTAACCCTGCCGCGTGCTAGGGCCACATGAATTGTCAGCACTGCGAAGCCGTTGCAAACGCCGACACCCGCGAACCACGCCATGCCGTTTCGGCTCATCCCCGCAAAAACCTCCCCATCACGCATACGCACAGAGGACAACACAATTGTTGCCGAGATGGGATAACGGATCCGGGTGGCGGCAAACGGGTTCGGCCATCTCTTCAAGCCAAACTTTATTGCTGGCTAAATGGCCCCGCGAATGAGGGCCGCTGCCACGGACGATCACGCTGATCCCGATGAGCCGCCACTGCCCCCGTACCTTTCTTAATATTACAATAGCGAAGACGACAGCGAAAAGGGGCGCCAAATTGCTAACCGTGCAGGTAAGGCTGGGCCCAAGTCGCCGGTTCGCTTCGAAAGCGAGGATCGTTACAAGAACGGGAAACAGGGCTCCGACGGCAGCAAAAATCCCAACGGCCTGCAAATTCCAGGCCGTCCAGTCGACTGCGCCCGGCGATATAACGAGAAACAGCAGCGCCGAGGTCGGCACGCTGACGGCTGCCCCGCGCAAATGCGGCAACCAACGCAGTCAAAACTGCGTAAGCACTAGCGCCGAACCGAACAATAGCGCCGAAAGCAGAGCTATAAGCAATGCCGCCGGATGCATCTATTTAGCAGCGTCGAACAATTTATCCACGTCGCCGCCGCCCATGCCATTCACGGCAGCTTTATTGAGTTCTACCTGCCGGGCCTGCCAGAACGCCGATTTCAGGCCGGTATAGTTATCTATCGAGTTTTCACGCAATTCATCCAGCGGGTCCAATAATACCTCGCGCTTGACCACGGCGCGGGTCGCGGCGACGCCCAGGTTTTCAAACGTGCTCAACAGATAGGTCAGGGGTTGAAAGAAGACGTCTACCACCTTGCCAGCACCGCCACGGGTGCTGGCGGGCCCCAATAGAGGCAGCACCAGATAGGGCCCCGGACCGACGTCATGGCTATGCAAGGTCTGGCCAAAATCGGCGTGATGGCGTTCCAGGCCCAGGCCCGCCGCCGGGTCGAATAGCCCTAGCAAGCCGATGGTGCTGTTGATGCCAAAGCGGCCCAGGGTAACGCCCGCATTGGCCAGATCGCCTTGCAACAGATCATTGACCGTGATGACCGGGGCATCCAGGTTCAGAAAGAACCGCCGCACCGCATGGATTGCCGGACCCGGCATGATCCAGTTATAGCCGATCGCTACGGGACGCAACAGGATTAGATCAACCGTATCGTTAAACGCGAATGTGATCCGGTTCATCGGCTCCAAAGGATCGCCGATCCCGGTAATATCTTCGTTGGTGCCGCTCATGGGGGTCTGGTCGGTCGGGGCGGCAGCGACAAGTTGCGCGCCCGCCGCCGGGATAGAGGGCGCTTGCCGGATGACCGTAGTCGGTACTTTGGGTACGGGGGAAAAAGGTCGGGGCGACAAAGCCTGGGGCGACATAGATCTGAGTGCTGCTACGGCAATTTGTGGCGCAAAACCGGGATAGGCGGCCTGCACGGCAGCAACCACGGCAACTTCCCCACCAGGCACGGCGGCAATGGCGCGGCCCATAATATCAGCCTTGGCGCCCGGATTGCCGGCGATGGCCGAGATCGCCCAGGCGGCAACGCGGGCGGCCTGGCCATTGGCACGGTTGGCGATGGGGTCTACGCGAAGGGCGGGGCTTGGTCTTGGCGCCGTAAAGGTTTGCGCCATGGCTAATTGCGTTCTGTTCAGGCCGGCGGCATGGGCAATTTGATTGGCAAATCCGGGAAAGCTGGTCATAGCCTGGCTGGCGATACCTGGGGTGACGTCCGGCGCGGCGGCTACAAGGCCACGCATGATGGCGTCAACCTGCCCCGGTTGTTGCACAAGGGCACGTGTAACCAAGGGCGACAGCACCACGGCGACCCGGCGTTGGCGTATTTCAAGATTTCGCGCGCCGTAGCCGGCATTCCGGGCCGCCGCTTCGAAATAAGCACTAAAGGCGGCTTCCCGACCCCCTTGGTTTCCCGCGGCGGCTGCTCCGCCATAATCCAACATACCGGCAATCAACATCACCGCCGCCAGCAAACCGCGCATAGTCATCAACTCCGCCCTTCCAAGCCGGCACTAATCCGTATTTGAGACTGTCTGAACTACCCGCCTTCCCGGACCGCGGCGAAATCTCTAGCGCGCTGCATGCCCTCGGCCCGTTGCGCGGGCGTTAGGCGGGCTTTCAATACATGCAAGTTTTCCTGCGCCGTCATATACCCCTGACGTGCCGCCAAACTCATCCATTTAAAGGCTTCGACTGGATCTGCCGCGACCCCCTGTCCCTTGGCGTAGCGGGTTGCAAGATGGCCCTGCGCCTTGGCATAGCCCTGTTCGGCGGCGCGGCGGAACCATTCGACCGAGAGGGCATGATCCTGGGCCACACCATTGCCATCGCGATAGGCCTTGGCCAGATTGTATTGCGCCTTGTCCAGACCAGCCTCCGCGGCAGCTTGATATAGCATTACGGCGCGCTTCACATCGGCCGCCACACCCAGGCCGTAATGGTACATTTTACCAAGCGTATAGTGGGAGCGGGTTAGGCCCGCTTCCGCGGCACGCTCCAGCCAATACACCGCATCCACGTAATTTTGGGCCACGCCGTCGCCGGCGATATACGCATTGGCCAGATTGTGCTGGGCCTGGCGAAAGCCACCTTCCGCCGCCCGCCGCCACCAACGCACCGCCTCGGCGCGATCCTGGGGCACGCCCTTGCCCTGATCAAACAGGATGCCTACGTTATATTGCGCCTTGGTGTGCCCTGCCTCCGCCAAGGCCCGCCATTCCTTGGCGGCAGCTGCAAAATCACCCCCTTGATAGGCCATATAGCCGGCCTTGGAGTCCGCCGCGCTGGCAGTCATTGCCGGGCCGGCGCAGATGCATGCCATCAGCAGGCTGGCCCGGATCAGCTTCGCTGTCCGCCGGGAATACACCGCCACTGCGGGGTGGTTCTGAAATACACCGTTCGTGCTCAATTCAATTTCTCCCACGGTGCGGCTACGAAGCCACGCCAAAATTTCCGGTGCGTGCGCGCAATGCCTGCAACAGGCCTTGCATTCCCTGTTGCCGGACCACGGCGTTGAATTCAGCACGTTGGGTCACCGCCATCGAGATCCCCTCGACCATGATGTCGATGATCTTGTACTGCCCGTCATGTGGCCGAACGCGCCAATCTGCAGTGATCGGCCGTCCGCCCGGCTGCTCGATCCGGGTCTTTACCATGACGTCCTTTTTGCCGGCCGCTTTTACGCCGGCAATGGCAAAGGCTTCGCCGGAATATCCACCCAGGCGCCGGCTGTATGACTTCAAGATAAACTCCCTGAACAGGGCCTGATAGTCTACCCGCTGCTGCGGGGTCGCCTTGCGCCAATGTTTGCCCAGAACGAAGCGGGCGATAAAGGGCATGTCGAAGCCGGCGGATAACAGGTCGCGGAATTGTGCCTCCCGGTTCTCCATTTTATTGCTGCTGGACCGCAGAATTGTGATGGCCTGGTCTGCCAGACGGGCAATAAAGGCCGCCGCGCCTTCGACAGCCTGGGGCGAGACAGCCGCCAACAACAAACCCGGCACGGCCAGCGTAGCGCAAACCGCGGTGCTGCCCAGAAAAAATGCCCGACGTGATTGCAAATTTTTTCTCCTCGTACTGACGCGCTCTTAAAAACGGCGTTGAAGTTTCAGCCGGGCGTACCGGTCTTCTGATTTCACGGTTAATTCAAAGGCGTAGGTTTCGCGCAGGGCAGTCATGGGAATATCCACGCCGGCCGTACCCGTTGACCAGGCCTTGCGGTACAGATCGGCTATTGAGGTGATGGTTTTGCCATTTACCTTGACGATGACATCGTCGGCCTGCAGACCGGCTTGCTCCGCCGGGCCTTCCGGGGCCAGACCGATAACCCGGACCTGGCCCTCGACTTCCGTCGTGAACATACCCATCCACGGCCGGTACGACGCCGCCGTGCGCCCCTTGCTCAACATTTCCGCAAAGATAGGCGTCAATAAATCAATGGGCACGAACATGTTGCCACTGCGGCCGCCCAGATCGGTGGTCGCATCCTCCACATAAAGCGAGCCAATGCCCAACAATTTGCCGTCATCGCCTATCAGGGCGGTGCCGCCCCAATTTGAATGGGCGGGCGATGTGAAGATGGCCTCTTCCAGCATATATTCCCAATAGCCGGCAAATTCACGCTTGCTGACAACCCGGGCAGCGACGGCGCCGTCGCGGCCGCCATGACCGGCAACCAGAACGCTATTTCCCACAATCAGATCCGCCGAACGGCCCAGAGCGAGGGATGGCAGGCCCAAAGGCTCTAGCGCACGGACAAGGCCAAAGCCGCTGTCATAATCATAAGCGACCACTTCCGCCGCGACCATGCGCCCGTCGGCGGCAGTGACCGCGATCGCCATAGCCTCGACGATCAAATATCCGATTGTCAGGATCAGGCCGCTGTCATCAATGATCACGCCATTGCCATCCCGCTCCGTGCCCAGGAAGGGCGCGGTATATCCATCGGCCGGAATTTCGGCATGCAGTTGCACCACCGCCGAGAGGGCAGCAT
>Ga0209403_10004150_pt1 | contig 15883 bp, 13 predicted proteins | sample ArcticOcean_MG_C_8_FD_187440 | JGI IMG/M metagenome (GOLD analysis project Ga0209403, IMG submission 187440) | Marine microbial communities from western Arctic Ocean - ArcticOcean_MG_CB11_86 (SPAdes) (version 2) | ecosystem: Environmental > Aquatic > Marine > Oceanic | place: Arctic Ocean... | reverse complement strand
GCTACAACGTCAAATGGGGCGCTTTCGTCAATTACAAAGGCCACGTCAGTGCCCCTTGCGATAACCTGCACTGCGCTGGTTTCTAGCAAGGAACCTCCATGACGAGCCATGTGGAGAATACCTGATATTTAGATGACATTCTGCCCACTTCCACTCCCACCTTATGTCATCACGATTATTTCAGCCGGAGAGACCCTGGAACAACCGTTTATTGGTCATATTTTAAACAAAATTTAAGGTTATGTCCAATCCTGAGCCTAGAGACTGGATTAATGAGCTGGTGAAGGCCGTTGAGAGGACATTTAATCAACGGGGAATTTGGGTCAGAACAAACCGCGCATAACCCATCACCCTGAGGTAACGAAGGGTCTCGTTCATCGCAGAGGCAAAGTAGATAAGCAACGAGATTATTCGGCTTCGGCCTCAGAATGACAGGCGTTGCGAGTGTTCGGTGCGCGGGGTGTGTTCGGTTTATGGGGCGTTCGGGGTGTTTTGGTGTATGGGGAATTGAAAAGGCACCGGCAACACTCAAACTGAGCAATGCCGGTGCCGTAAAACTAAGTTACTGAACCGGAGGTAGAAACGCGGCTGCGCCGCTTAGTCTCGAGTGCCGAATAGGGCTACTGAGCAGGTGAACGAACCGGGACGGCCTCCCAGATTGTGGGTCAGACCTAGAGTTGGGTCTTTTAGTTGACGGCCACCGGCCTTGCCCTGGAGCTGCTTGTAGACCTCATAGATCATGCGTATGCCACTGGCACCGATGGGATGGCCAAAGCATTTTAGGCCGCCGTCGGTGTTCACCGGCACTTCGCCTTCCAGCGTGAAAGTGCCCGCAGCCACATCTTCGCTGGCCCGGCCCTTGGGGCTGAACCCCAGGTCCTCATAGATGATCAACTCGGTGATGGTGAAACAATCGTGCACCATTGCCATGTCGATCTCTTTGCGCGGGTCAGAGATGCCCGCTTCCTGGTAGGCCGCCTGGCTGGCGTGGATAGTCTCTGGGAAATGGGTGAAATCCCAGTCGCTGCGCATGATGCCGTAAGCGCCGACTGAGAGGCCTAGACCCTTTACCAGTACATAGTCGTCCCGAAACGTCTTAGCGATCTCCGGGGTGGTGATGATGGCCGCTGCAGCGCCGTCGGAGACACCACAACAGTCAAACAAACCCAGAGGCCAGGCGACCATGGGGGCGTTGACTACTTGCTCAACGCTGACCTCGCGCTGGAAATGGGCCTTGGGGCTCATGGTCCCGTTGTGGTGGTTCTTGGACGCAATCTGGGCCAGGGTCATTTTCCCGTCTTCATAGGAAATACCGTGTTCATGGAAATAGCGGGTGGCGGCTAGGGCGAACTGGGAGGGTGGCGGCACTGGCGGGTTAACGTCGGCCCCGGCAGCCTCGGCAACCGCCAAGCCTGAGAAACCGGAGTCCTTGAGCTTCTCAACGCCAACGGCCAGGACAATGTCGTAGATACCGGCGGCCACGGCGTAGCAGGCGTTGCGAAAGGCGTCGGTGGCAGTGGCGCAGGCATTCTCAACCCGCGTGATTGGAATGTAATCCAGCTTGAGCGCTGCGGCCAAAGGCTGGCCAGTTCGGAACGAACCCACAGTGCCCAGCCAGGCAGCCTGGACGTCTTTGCTTTCTATTCCGGCGTCCGCGAAGGCCTCGTGGGCCGCTTCCACCATTAGGTCTGAGGAACTTGAGTCCCAACGCTCGCCAAACTTACTGCAGCCCATGCCAATGACGGCAACTCGGTCTTTTATCCCGCTCATGATATTCTCCTGTGCCTTGAACGCCTGAGTTCGATTATATCTTTAATATGCTATTTGGCCTGACGCCGTGGGATCGCCTTCCAGTAATAATTGTGGATGCCGTTAACCACGCGCAGTTTACGGAAACTCATCTCCACTTGCAGCCCAATTTGAACTTCATCGATCTCCCGGTCGGTCATCATGCAGAGTGTCCGGCCACCGGGCTCAAAATCCACCACCACGATTGCCAATGGCGAGTCTACCGTGCCGGCCAGGTAATCTAACGAATAGGTGAATACGGTGCCCGGCTGGTCACTCAGTCTTATTGGCGTGAAGTCATCCAAGGCCTGACACTCAACGCAGACCCTCTGGGCGGGGTATTGCACGTAGGCGCACTGGTTGCAGGTTCCGCCGTGGAACCGGATGTTCTGCTCGCTCTCCCGCCACAACGCTGTTACTGAAGGCGATTGTGCCTGGGGCCGTCTTGATGCCGAATCAGTGAGCCAGACATCCCGCCACCTGGCGTAGGTCTCGTAGCTGTCCAGCATTACTCCTGAATCCAGATAACCGGACACACCCAAACCATGTTCGGCGTTCTTGATGGCAGTCGTGGTTTTGAACCCCAGAACATCGCTGCCGTCTCCGTAGGATACGGTTAGCAGCAATTGATCCGGCGCGCCGTTTTCCAGGGCCGATGCCAGTAGCATTAAAGGAAAGGCTGCGCCGGTGTTTCCCAACCGGCCAAACAGCGAGTCCTGGATCTGCTCCGGTTGGAAACCTAGGTGTCGCGCCAACTGTCCGTGGCGGCGGGCGTCCGGAGAATACAGGGCCAGCTTGGTCACATCTGTAACTGCCAACCCCTCTTTTTCCATAAAGCCTGAGACAGCTTCACCCAGAATTCGCTCTAGTCCTTCTTCAATGGCGAACCGGTCTTCCCAAGAGCGGACAAATTGGTCCCCGGCGCTACGCCAGGTGTCCATCATGTTTTCAGTGATGGTATAGGCACCGGCCTGCTCGGCTAATAAATCCTCGCCGGAGATGATGAACGCTGCTGCGCCGTCGCCGGAATTGCGCTCTGCCTCACCCTTGGGCGCTCCCTGGCGGCTGTCGCTGGCAATCACCAACACATTCTTGGCTGAACCGGCGGTAACTGAGTCCAACGCCGATTTCATAGCCGTGGTCCCGGCCCGTAGCACATCGGTGATATCAGCGGTGAAAATATCTCGCCTCAGGTCTAGGGCCGCGGCAATGATTGAGGCGCACTGCTTCTCAGCGTAGGGCGGGGTGGTGGTGGCGAACAACAACCCGTCTATCAGGTTGCGGTCTTGGCCGTTCAGGCAGTCGATACCGGCGGCCACGGCCATGGTGACGCTGTCTTCGTCAAAGTTGGCCACCGACCGTTGACCGGCCGACTCCCAACCGGCGGATTCAGATCCTAATCGGTACCTGGGTACGTATCCCCCAAAGGACGAGATTCCTGCCAAGATGCACCTTCTTTTTATAGCCTAAAATCGCGGCCTAAAATCACGGGTTAAATTATCGATTAAATGGTCCGGTTTTCGCCATGCTAGCAGCTTGCCGAAATTGGTGTCAACGTGCCTGGCGTTGCTGCCCGTGAAGTACCTTCACGGGCGACGGCTAGGGTCTAAGCAGGACAGGGCCTATGCTACAATCGAGACCTGCAATGTGATCGCCACGGAACGCCCGTTCTTACTCCCATGGAGACCGCTCTGCCACCGTGACAGGAGTGAACCCCCTTGATCAGAATTCCGATGTTTCGCAGATTTTTATCTGTCACCAGTTTGTCCGCAGCTTTACTGGCCATAGTCCTTTTTGTAATGGTGGCTTGCTCCGACAGCGGAAATGCTGGCAGCGCAAATAACGAGATAGACGGGCTTCCTCCTGAGTTTGCTCGGTTAACAGAGGTTTGGAAACTCCTGAACCAGGAGCAGATCAACGGCGCAGAGCTAGACCCGACCGTGGTCAGTGACGGCGCGATTCGGGGCATGTTGAAGGCCTTGGGAGACCCTTACGCCGGGTTCTTAGACCGGGCGCAATATTCTCTGGAAAGAGAGGATATCCGAGGGTTCTTTGGTGGTATCGGCGCCGAAGTTGGCATTCGCGACGGGGAGATTTCAATTCTCGCCCCAATGCCGGATACCCCGGCTGAAGTGGCAGGCGTGAAACCCGGTGACATCATCCTGGAAGTGGATGGGGAGAGTATACGTGGCCTCAGTCTCTTGGAAGTAGTCCGGTTGATCCGAGGCGAAACGGGCACTGTGGTTACCATCTTGCTGCGCCATCTAAACAGCGCTGAACCGGTTTCAATTGAGATAGAACGGGATATAATTCAACTGGAGAGCGTCAATCTGTTGATGCAGGTGGGCCGCATTGGGCATCTGCGTCTGTCGGGCTTCACTGGCTCAACGAATGACGAATTAAAAGAAGCATTGGAGCGGTTTGAACGCTCCCAGGGTGTTGGGATAATCCTTGACCTCCGTAATAACCCAGGTGGATTGGTGTCATCAGTTGTTGATGTGACCAGTCAGTTCATTGAAGATGGTCTAGTGCTCTATCAGGTGGACGCCAAGGGCAACCGTCGCAATTGGGGCGTCAAGTCTGGCGGCAAAGCATTGGATATTCCCATGGTGGTTCTAGTGAACGAATTTAGCGCCAGCGCCAGTGAGGTATTCACGGGAGCTATCATTGATAATGACCGGGCTACGGTCATCGGCACAACAACGTTTGGCAAGGGCAGCGTCACCAACCTGTGGCCTTTGGTTGATGGCTCCGGGGTGAACTTCACCACCGCCCGTTGGTTCACTCCAAACGGCTTGTTGATTGAAGGCGAAGGCATCACCCCTGATGTCATACTTGACCCGGTAGATGCAGATGAAGACGAAGACGTGCATCTTGAACAGGCAATTGAAATATTAAAGGAACAACTCGGCCTCGGGACTTAAGCTTTACTCGGGATTTAGGCTTTAACGGGATTTAGGTTTTAATAAGTACCTAGGTTTTAACCAAACAGTGACCGGCAATGGCTAAGAAAAAGAAATCGATCCCCACAACTCCAACGGATAACAAGGCGACTCAAAAAGGGCCGCCTGAGAAAACTTATCAACCTGTGGCGTCCAACCGCCGGGCCTTTTTCAATTTCGAGATTCTAGAACGATACGAAGCCGGTATCCAGCTGACGGGCACTGAGATCAAGTCCATCAGGGCCGGAAAGGTCGACCTCAGTGACGCCTACGCTCGGTCCACCAACGGGGAAATGTGGCTGAACAATGCCTACATCGCACCGTATGACCCGGCCAGCCAATACAATCACGACCCCAAGCGCAACCGCAAACTTCTGCTGCACCGGGCGGAGATTCAAAAGATGGCCTCTACCGCCGCCGAGAAAGGGCTTACGATAGTTGCCCTGCGGATGTACATCAAACGCCACGTGGCCAAGGTGGAACTAGGTATGGCCAGGGGCAAACGCCAGTTTGATAAGCGCCACGCTATCAGAGACCGCGACATGGACCGCGAGGCCAGGCGGTCGGTCGGTTCCCTCAGGGAATAGGAACTTCGTTCCGTTCCGTTCCGTTTCGTTTCGTTATCTCCAATTCGTTCTCCTGCACTGACCTGTAATGTCCTATTGAGCTATAATCTACCGCTGGCGCATGCCTTCCAACTTGGAATTATGCGTTATAAATCCGTGACTGTTGCGGCCAGCGCCCCCATGTTAGTTGGCCGAAGATACGTACTAGAACTGGAGGACTAATTTGATTCGAACCCTAGATGGAATTACACCCAAGGTGGCCGACACCGCGTGGGTCAGTGAGTTTGCCTACGTTGTCGGCAATGTTGAGATAGGCGAGTTTGCCAGCATTTGGCCTGGAGTAACTATCAGAGGCGATAGCCCGGACACTATCGTCATTGGCGACTACGTGAATATTCAAGAAGGGTCAGTGATCCACGGCAATGGACTCACCATTGAAGAGCATGTATCGGTTGGGCACTCGGTAGTGGTTCACTGCGACCGAGTGCGCAAGGGCTCGCTGCTGGGCAACAACTGCACCATCTTGAACGGCGTGGTGCTGGGCGAGAATTGCCTGGTTGCTGCGAACTCGGTGGTGCTAGGCGGGACTCAGGTACCGGACCGGTCATTCGTCACCGGAGCGCCGGCGTCGGTGAAACGCGAAGTTACCGACAAACAGATCGCCCAGATGGCCCACACCAATGAAGAACTGGTGAAGCGCGCCAAGTCGTTCAAGGACAGCGGCCTGTAGACCTCACGTCCGAGTAGGGAATAACAAAAAGCCCGAGTCTAATCAGACCCGGGCTTTTTTTATTTACGCTTAGTTGAACCTGCCGCTAGCCCAGGCGACTTGCCACCGGTAGGACGTGCTCGGCCAGGTGCTCCATGACCTTGATGCAGTCCGAAAGGCTTTCTACGCGAAAGTCGTAGGTTAGTTGGTCGATACCAACCTCCTGGCAGGCGTGTAGGTCGTCAATGACCTCCTGAGTAGTGGCGACCAATGAACCGCCGCTGCGCACATAACCGCCCTCGTCCATGCCCATGTCCGTGAAATGTAGGCTGCGCTTTAGCGACACAGTAACTTCAGATAGGTCACGGCCCTCTTTTATAATCTGCTCCCGCAGGTAGGGCAGGTTTTCCGCCACAAACTCAGGTGTTTGCCGGGTGGTGTGCCAGCAACTGCCGTATTTGGCCGTCCGACGCAGGGCCGCCTTGGTGTGGCCGCCCACCCAGACCGGGATGCCCGGCTGCTGGATCGGCTTCGGCTCAAACTGGATGCCGTCTATGTCGTAATACTTGCCGTGGAATTCCGGGTTAGGTTGACTCCAAAGCGCCTGCATGATTCCCAAGAACTCGTCAGTCATCGCGCCGCGTTGGTGGTAGTCCAGCCCTAAAATCTCGAACTCTTTTTCCAGCCAACCCACGCCAACGCCACAGATTATCCGGCCATTGGACAGAACGTCCAACGAAGCAAACATCTTGGCCTGCACCACCGGGTTACGGTACGGCAGGATAATCACCGTGCTGCCCAGCTTGATTCGGTTGGTACAGGCGGCCAAGAAGCCCAGCAGTGTCATGGTCTCCAAGAACGGCTCGCTGGACGGCCGGGAAAATGATCCGTCGGCGGTGTAGGGGTACTGGTTGGTGCCCTCCGTTGGCAGGACGATGTGGTCTCCGGCCAAAACGGATTCAAAGCCAAGGTTCTCCGCCGTCTCAACAAATCGTTTCAGACCCGGAACGTCGGGTATCCGGGGAATTGATATTCCTATTTCCATGATTGGTGCCTCCCAAAATGCGTCAGTCTATGTTGGTAATTAGCTTGATAATGCTATGCAGTGACCGCAGGCGAGTATAAACCCGTCGTGCGCCCCTCGGCAAAACTTGCTAGCAGCCGGGCGGGTAGTCGTTGGTGGACACGGTCTCGCCGCTGGGGTTGATCAGGGCGGCGGTGTCGGGACTGGAGTTGTTCCAAATTGAAGTTCCCCGTTGGAAGGAAAACCCGCCAGACTCTGGATGCACCTTGTTGGTATAGACCCGCACAGTAGCCTGTGGTTGTAGTGAATAAACGGGGAACACGAATTGAGGCGCACCGTCAGACTGGTCGATCAACTGCCACCCTTCCAATTGCGCCGCAGCCGAACCTTGGTTCAGCACCACGACATACTCATCAGCTTCCGTAGTCTTCACCAGCCCGTCGAAAAACACGCACAGGATGACCACGTTCGCAGCAACAGCGGCGGGCGTGGCCGTTGGCGCCTGGGTTGAAACTGGGGCCATGGGGGTGCGCGCGTAGGGATAATAGTCGGTGTCGGGACAAGAGTCAGTATTGCGATCGGGGTTGGCGATTGGGTTGGTGACGCTGTTGGAATGACCGTTGCGGTGGGCAGCGGAGTGGGAGTCGGCACGGGCGTCATGGTGGATATTGCAGTTGGGGGCACGGTAGCCAACGGGACTGATGTCGGGTCCGGCTCCGGCGTTGCCGTGACAGGTTCGGCGGTCGGTTCAGAGGTCTCTATGGTTGCTATTGTTCTTTCTTGAGCAGGTGTTGGGGTTGGTTTAGATTGCGGCGTAGGCGTGGCAGTCACGTTTGGTGCCAGGGTTGGCGTCAATTGTGAGGAGGTTGAATCCGCTGCGGGAAAGACCAGTGTTCGGTCTGTCTGAGTGCTTGAGCATCCAACGGACAACGCCATTAAAGACAACAAAAAAGCCGCTGCCGATAATCGCAAATTGCCGCTCAATCAATCACTCCAAGTTTCAATGGGTCACCCAGGAATCATGGTACCGCAGAGGCTATGCGATTCTTCCGGCAAAAATAGTCTGCGCCAACAGTAACTTACCGATATGCGGAGCGCAATCTGCGTGCTATAATCTCTCCAAATTACGTCTGGCCCGGTGACTAGTTGGTTTAGACGCAAAGCAAAGTCTCACGAGATTCAGATAGAGAAATTTGGGAGGATTAAGATGGATAAAGGCGAGACAACTTTTGACGCTGGTTCGGTAGAAATTGCGATGAGCTATCGCAAGGAAATCATGGACGACCAAGGCCTGTGCGTGCAGGTTTATTCCGTGGTTGACGGCACCGACACTGAGATTCTTCGGTTCGACTGCTTCGACCAGGCCCCTCATTATCACTACGGGCCGGAAAACCACAATATCCGCTTGTTCCTGGACAAGACCACGGCGGGAAACCCCCTTGGTTGGACCATCAACAATCTGCGTAACAACATGACCGACATGGTTCGCCGGTCCGGATACGAAGCCCTGGCCGACACTTTGGAAAAGACTCCGGTCAAAGAGGCTATTCTGGACGAGGTTGAGGCCAAGGCCCGTGACATGGTTCGAGGAGACCGCCGCACCGTCCACCACATGATGCCCGAATTGGTTGATGGAGATAAGATCGAAGCCGGAAACATCCGGTTCGGACTAGAGTATCGCCACCTGCCTCAGATCAATGACGAAGGGATGGCCATCCACGTGCTGTCCGATATCGCAGGTCAAGAAGTGGAAGTTTTGGCCTTTGACTGTTTCCAGGTTGCGCCTCACTATCATTATGGCCCCCGAAACCAGGATGTCCGCATCTATTGGGACGTCACCACCTCCGGTGAGACCCTGAAGTGGACCCTCGACCAGTTCAAGGGCGGCAAGCTCAAGACCATGATCGAGCGCGCCGGCTACCCCAGCATCGCTTCTGAGTTGGACGAGAGCCTGATTCAAGAATTGATGCCCAAAATCGAGAAACGGTCCTGGGATCTGGTTGCTGCCAACAACAGCTAACCCGCAACCCTCGTAGCACGGCAATTAAAAAGAGTCCTTCCCAACACTGTTGGGAAGGACTCTTTTTTGTGTCATGTGACCGCCGACCTACATCATCGTGTAACCGCCGCTTACGCTCAGGGTTTGGCCGGTTATGAAGCTGGCGGCGTCGGAGGATAGGAAGACTACGGCGTTGGCTACTTCTGACGCCTTGCCCATGCGGCGGAATAAGTAGTTGCGCTCTACCTTTTCTTTGACTTCCTCGGTGAATATGGAACGCATCTCCGTCCACATACTCTCGCCGCTGATTTCTTCTTCGTCGGGCGGTACCACTAGTCCGGGGCAGACCACGTTCAGCCGCAGGCCATAGCGGCCGGTCTCCCTGGCCACTGACTTGCTCAGTGCGATCACCCCGGCTTTGCAGGCTGAGTAGACTGCCTCTCGGTATTCGCCCATACGCCCGGCATCAGAGCTGATGCAGACTATGGACCCAGATTCGCGCTCAATCATGCCAGGCAGCACGGCGTGGATGCAGTTGATGGCCCCCCAGAGGTTGACCTGGACCTCCCGCTCCCACTCGCTGCGGGGCTTCTCCATGAACAGCCGGTCTACAGTCCAACCCACGTTGTTGACCAACACGTCTACTGGTCCAAACTTGGCGATGGCCGTTTCAATCATGGTGGCTACTTTTTCCGGGTCAGTAACATCGGTCGGGATGACATTTACCACTGCGCCGGTGTCCATGGCGGCCACTTCTGCGGCGACTTTCTCTCCCTGCTCCGGCACCAACTCGGCGATGGATATTCGGGAGCCTTCTGTGCCGAATGCGTGGACGATGGCGCGGCCAATGTTGGTGCCGCCGCCAGTGACGATGACGTGTTTACTCCGTAGTCCTAGTTCCATGTGAATTCTCCTTGCGGTTATTGGTTACGTGAAAAACCTGGGTTGGTGGCGGTTAAAACAAATGCGGGCTAAAGGTCTCTCGGGCTACAAATCTGCGGAGAGGGGTTCTGGCGGGCTGACCCGTGGCACTCCCCCGAACCGAAGCCGCAGCAAGCCCTTGATGTCTTCTTTGGCGGTGCTGACCACGTGGACGGTAGATGTTGGGTCGTCGTCCCATTTGACGGGCACGGAGGCGATCTTAAACCCGCGTTTGGCGCCAATGACCAACAATTCAGTGTCAAAGAACCAGTTGTTGTTCTCGATGTTGGGGATGATTGCCACGGCGGTCGCCCGAGTCAGGGCCTTGAAGCCGCATTGAGCGTCGGGCAGGCCGGTGAAGAACATGATGTTGATCAGGCGGTTGTAGGCCCGGGAGATGAACTCCCGTTTGAAGCCACGGTTGACGTTGGACTCTTTGCTCAGTCGGCTGCCCACGGCGATGTGGCTGCCAGACTCCAATGCCCGGATGAGTTGGGGGAAATGAGACAGGTCAGTGGAAAGATCAGCGTCCATGTAGCTGACAATGTCGGCCTGACTATCGAGCCAGGCTATTTTTAGCGCTCTTCCCCGGCCCTTCTGAGGGATGCGGAGATAGTTAACCCCCGGATACTGCCGGCAGAGCATCTCTGACACCGCTTGCGTGCCGTCATTCGATGCGTTGTCGGCAATGGTCACCTGCCAGGGATTGGTCAGGTTGCTCGCCAGGAACTCGGTCAGGGCTTTAATAGTGCGCGGGAGAACCTCTTCCTCGTTGTAAACTGGAATGGTTATGTCAACAGTCGCGCTCACTGGTGAGCCGGGGTTTTTTTGAACAGGTAGATACCTGTGCTATGGCTCATCACTACAGCCAATTTGCGGATCATATGGACCTCGAGAACTGGACTAATGCCGGAAGTGGCGGACGCCCGTGAATACCATGGCCAGCCCGGCCTTGTCGGCGGCGGCAATCACTTCGTCGTCGCGAATGGACCCACCAGGCTGCACGATGGCGGTGATTCCAGCCTCGGCGGCCAGCTCAATATTGTCGGCAAAAGGGAAGAACGCGTCTGATGACAGCACGCAGCCCTTGGCTTTGTCTCCGGCGGCGCGTTGGGAAAGGTGCACGCTGACCACCCGGTTTGGTTGCCCGGCACCCATGCCTACCAGGGCCAAGTCTTTAACAAAGACAATGGCGTTGGACTTGATGTGCTTGGCCGCCTTCCAGGCAAAGGCCAAGTCTTTCATCTCGCTATCTGTGGGCTCGCGCTGGGTGGCCACAGTCCAGGTGCTGGGGTCTTCAGCTATGGCATCTGCGGTCTGCACCAGGATTCCCCCGGTGATCGGTCGCAGGTCATAGGCTGCGGTCTCAGGTTGCTTGTCGATGGCCAAGACCCGCAGGTTTCGTTTCTTTTGCAGAATCTCTAGGGCAGCGGGTTCGTAGTCGGGGGCGATGACCACCTCGTAGAACACCGGCTCCATGGCCTCAGCGGCTGCGGCGGTCACTGTGCGGTTGAAGGCAACGATTCCGCCAAAGGCGCTGATAGTGTCGCCTTCGTAAGCCTGCAGGTAAGCCTCGGCGATGTTTTCTCGGCTGGCGAGACCACAGGAGTTGGCATGCTTCACCACGGAGACCGTTGCTTCGGCAAAGTCGGACGCTGTGCGCCATGCGGCGTCGGCGTCCATCAGGTTGTTGTAGGAAAGCTCCCGGCCGTGTAGCTGGCGGGCGCCGGCCATGCCAACCGGGTTGCTGGTCGGAGCGTAGAGAGCGCCGCTTTGATGCGGGTTTTCGCCGTACCGGAGTCCGGAAATCTTCTTCAAAGAGATGGTCAGCGATTCAGGAAGTTCATCTTCAGAACCCTCGCTGGCCATAAGATAAGCGGTGACGGCGGCGTCGTAGGTCGAAACATGGTCAAAGGCCTTGGCGGCCAGGCTGCGCCGGTCTTCAACGGAAAGTCCGCCGTTGGCCAGCTTCTCGCCGATCCAATCGTAATCTGCTGGGTCCACTACCACGGCGACCGATGGGAAATTCTTGGAGGCGGCGCGGAGCATGGTCGGGCCGCCAATGTCGATGTTCTCCAAAGCGTCGGCCAGGGTTACACCGGGCTTGCTGATGGTCTCAACAAATGGGTAAAGGTTGACCACTACCAGGTCGATCGTATCCAGGTTTTGGGCCTTTAATTCAGCCATGTGGTTCGGAGAGTCACGCCGGGCTAAAAGACCCGCGTAAATCGATGGGTGCAGGGTTTTGACCCGACCCTCTAGAATCTCCGGCGACCCGGTGTAATCAGCTACCTGTCCCACCGTGAGCCCGCCTTCCTCGGTCAGGGTGCGGTGGGTGCCGCCGGTGCTTAGCAGTTCGTAACCGGCAGCTACCACCTGGCGGGAAAATTCAACTATTCCAGTTTTGTCATAGACGCTGAGCAGTGCTTTCAACATCCTCTCCGTCTTTTATAAAGATTTGTGTGGTGAATTGTTGGTCAACCATTCACCAACGGTTAAATTAAGGTTCTGGGCTGGCTAGTCTTTGATGACCACCTGTTCGCGGTCGCCTCGGTCAATCATCTTGCCGATGACAACCGCGTCTGGCAGACATTCCAGTACCTTCGAAACATTTTCTTCCGGACAGACCGCGACCATGCCAAGACCCATATTAAATACTTGGTACATCTCTTCGTCGCTTATCCCTCCCGTTTTTTGAATCAATTCAAATATGGGCAATACCGTCCACGACCTGCTGTTGATCTCCGCCGCTAGGTCGTTGGGTAGTATGGATGGTAGCTTGCCGGGCAGCCCACCGCCGGTAATGTGGGCCAGGCCTGTAATCAGGTTCAATACCGGCTCCATCAGGGGGTAGTAACTGCGATGGGGTACCAAAAGTTCTTCGCCCAGTTGGTGGTTCAGTTCATCAAAACGTTGGTAAAGAATATTGGGGTTCTCATCGGTCTTGAACACCTGTCGCACCAGGGAGAAACCGTTGGTGTGGAGTCCGCTAGATGGAACGCCAATCAAAACCTGGCCAGCCTTGATGTTTTGCGACTCAAGAAGCTGGTCGCGTTCCACTGCGCCGACTACAAACCCGGCCAGGTCCATCTCGTCTCCGGTGTAGACCTGGGGCATCATTGCCGTCTCGCCGCCAATCAGGGAGCAACCAACCTCAAGACAGCCCCAGGTGATCCCACGCATGAGGTTATCCAGCCGTTGGGTGTCCAGGTTGCTGAAGGCCACGTAGTCTAGGAAAAACAGGGGTTTGGCACCCCTGGTGAGGATGTCATTGACGTTCAAGATGACCAAGTCTTGTCCCACGGACTCAAAGTGTCCAAGCTGGGCCGCAATCTTGATCTTGGTGCCCACGCCGTCAGTGCTGGCGACCAGAACTGGTTCCCGGTATCCCGAAAGCTGGTAGAGGCCGGCAAAACTGCCGGAACTGTCCAAAACTTGAGGACTATGAGTAGTAGCGGCGAACCCTTTGATTCGCTCTTTCAGGCCGTCCATCCGGTCCAGGTCAACGCCTGATTCCCGGTATGCGTCACTTGCCAAAATTAGAATCCTCCCGTTCCCATCCGCCCGGCGGCAGGCAGGGTGAATTACCGCTGTAAAAGGTTAATTCACAGGGGGCACAATGGCAAGGGGTAATTGGGGTTATCCAGGGTTATTTACGGGGTTATTCGCGGGGATATTTACGGGGATATCCAATCGTTGGGAAAATGGTCGGGTAAGGCGTGTTTGGGCCAACAATTGCCTGGGGGTGCTGGTACTGGATATGCCTGGGTTAATCGGCGCTGGAAGTACCCTGGTCCAAGGCGAACTTTGACAGCTCTAATTGGACAGGCACTGGGTAGTTGCCAGTGAAACAAGCGTCACAGAAGCCGCCTTTGGAACCGCCGACCACTTTTAATAGACCCTCAACGCTGAGGTATCCCAGAGTGTCAGCGCCAACCTTTGCTCGTATCTGTTCCAGTGTGTTGTTGGCGGCGAGTAGTTCTTCACGGGTGGCCATGTCTACGCCCATAAAACAGGGGTGCTTGATCGGGGGAGCACACACACGCATGTGAACCTCTTTGGCGCCGCCCTTGCGGAGCAGGTTCACAACATGAGGGGTTGTGGTGCCACGGACGATGCTATCGTCCACCACTACCAATCGTTTGCCTTGGATTACTTCCACCAAGGTGTTGAACTTTTGACGCACACCCAAATCGCGCAACCTTTGCTCGGGTTCAATAAAGGTTCGGCCCACGTAACGGTTCTTCACCAAGCCTTCACTGAAAGGAATACCCGATTCTTGGGCGTATCCCACTGCAGCGGCGGTGGAAGAGTCTGGTATTCCAATCACAAGGTCGGCTTCCACTGGGTGTTCTAGGGCTAACTGAGCTCCCAGCTCCTGGCGAACCGAGTGGACCAACTGTCCGGCCATGATACTGTCCGGCCGAGCAAAATAAATCAGTTCAAAAACACAGAGTGCGCTACGCCCTGTGCGACCAGACCAGATGGCGGTGTGGAGGCCGTTGCCGTCGACGACGAGGACCTCGCCCGGATCAAGTTCACGTACATACTCAGCGCCAAGGTGATCTAGGGCGCAGGATTCTGATGCCACAATCCAGCCGCCGTTCAACTTGCCCAGACAGAGTGGCCTGATACCCAGCGGGTCTCGGGCTGCGATCATGGTGTCTTTGGTCTGAATGACAATGGAATAAGCCCCTTCCAGTTGGCGCATGCATTGGAAGACACGTTCTTCCCAGGTTGCACCGGTGGCGTGGGCCAATAATTGGGCGATTACTTCAGTGTCTGTAGTGGAGGTGAAGGTGGTGTTCCATTCGTCTTGGAGCTGCTCCTTCAATTGGAGGGCGTTGATGATATTGCCGTTGTTAGCTACGGCCAATTGACCGTACTGGCTATCAACCAACAGTGGTTGGGCGTTGCAGAGTTCGCTGCTGCCGCTGGTGGAGTACCTGGTATGGCCAATGGCCATGTCTCCGACCAATGGATAAAAGTCTGGTTCTCTGAATATCTGAGTAACCAGACCCATGTCAGCATGGACTACAACGTTCTCGCCGTTAGCAGCAGCAATCCCGGCGCTCTCTTGCCCGCGGTGCTGCAGGGCAAAAAGACCAAAAAATGCCAAACGGCTAGCATCCCCTTCCGGGGTGTATAGCCCAATTACCCCGCACTCTTCGTTGGGGGTATCAAACGGGGCGCGGCCGAAGGAAAAATCGAACTCGCTACTCACGATATTATTTTATGTAATCCAAATCGCAGTGGTCAACAACAAAAATCACCAGTTAAATGACTTTCGAATACTGCTATTCAGTATAAGTTAAATTTGGCCCGTACTGAACATCCAATTTCTATCGATTTACCGGTCGATTTCTCAACGAAGTTTTTCGATGTTGATTGGAGGTCAGTTAATAATGATGCCGTGATTCTAGCCAACAAGACAGGTACCAAGGTACCTACCTAGTGGCCTGTTAGTCCCGTTTCGGCCGAATCGTTACTTTACGACCTTCGCCCTCTCCGGTACTTTCAGTGGCCACACTGGGGTGATCCGTAAGGCTCGTGTGGATGATACGACGGTCTGCCGGAGGCATGGGTTCCAGGGTTATGCTCCGGTTGGTCTGAGCCACTCTTTCAGCTATATTGGTGGCCATCTCCCTTAGAGAAGCCTCTCTCCGTTGGCGATAGTTCTCAACATCGAGTACAACCCTAACGCCGTTAAATTGCTTTCGGACGATTAAGTTTACCAAGAATTGCAGAGCTTGCAACGTTTGGCCACGGCGTCCAATAAGTAAACCAGAGTCTTCTCCGGCTAGGTCAATGATAGGCCCGCCTGACTCAGGGTCATGGGCGGCCCTGATGGTGCGGCTGACGTTTACGCCGGCTGCCTCTAGTATGTGGCCAACAGCATCTGTGGCCACTCCTGCGGCGGTGGTTTCACCCTCT
>Ga0209403_10004147_pt1 | contig 15887 bp, 10 predicted proteins | sample ArcticOcean_MG_C_8_FD_187440 | JGI IMG/M metagenome (GOLD analysis project Ga0209403, IMG submission 187440) | Marine microbial communities from western Arctic Ocean - ArcticOcean_MG_CB11_86 (SPAdes) (version 2) | ecosystem: Environmental > Aquatic > Marine > Oceanic | place: Arctic Ocean... | reverse complement strand
TCTTTAATAAATGCAGTACCAATGTTGATTTTGATATCTTCCGCGGTTCTTTCACCAATCAGCAGATTATATTTTTGCTTGATGAACTCCGCAATACTTTCGTCCATTTTGTCACCACCGACCCGGGCGGAATCGCTGTAAACTATTCCTGCAAGCGAAATCACAGCAACTTCTGTAGTACCTCCGCCGATATCGACAATCATACTTCCGCTGGCTTCTGTGACAGGTAATCCGGCACCAAGTGCCGCAGCCATTGGTTCCTCAATTAAAAAGACTTCACGCGCTCCGGCAGATTCTGCTGCTTCTTTGACTGCCCTTCGTTCAACTTGAGTAATTCCGGATGGAACGGCGACTATAATTCGCGGTTTAAAACGGAAAAAAGAAAATTTGCTTTGAGTCTGGCGGATGAAGTAACGCAGCATTTCCTGAGTTATATCAAAATCTGAAATAACTCCGTCCTTCATGGGTCTGATCGCCGTGATTGATCCTGGTGTACGGCCCAGCATTTGTTTGGCTTCCTCCCCAACGGCCAGTACCTGTATTCTTCCACGGTTGTCTTTTTGTACAGCCACAACGGATGGTTCTCGAATCACTATCCCGCGTTGCCGCGTATAAACAAGAGTATTCGCCGTCCCTAAGTCAATGGCAAGATCCTGGGTGAATATACTGGCAAATTTATTCATCATTTAGTTTTCCTGGTTTGATCATCTCACTGAATCAAGGCAATATCCTGTCATCACAGTTACTAAGGTATTTATTGAAGCACTGCTGGGTAGGGATCTGTGTAAGTTTAGCCTGTAGAAACAATTATTTTGATTTTGTGCGTTCTGGTAGAGTTATACAGAAGTAATGCCATAATTAAAATGTTCTACGTTTATTTTTTTAAAATTCTGTACTTTATGGCTAACCCTCTTAAGATATCATTTTTGCAACGCAGCAAAAATATTGGAGTTTAATTTTAATGTTTTGGCTCCAATTTCAAACTGCACATGCAAAGTGAAGTAGAAACAGCCGAAAAATTATTCAAAATACAGACTATTAATTCTAGTCAAGGAATGACCAGAAAACAAGAGGAAAAAGGTGTTTGACGCATTAATAAGTGTATTTCCGCATCACTGTAAAAATTTAACTAAAGTGGAAGCAACTTTCAACCAACTTTCAACCAACTCTCTTATCAGGTAGACCACCCGCAGACATCTTCACCGCGCAGAATTTCACTTCCGGAATTTTTCCAAAAGGATCAAGCACAGATGTTGTTATCAAATTGGCGGCGGATTCGTTATAACCGAATGCCATAAAAAGATTTCCTGGTTGTACACCGAGATCCTGACGCGCATATGTCGAAATTTTTCCGCGTCTTGATTCAATAGTTACTGCATCACCAGCCTCTACTCCGAGCTTTATTAGGTCATCTGGATGAACATGAACCGTCGGAAACGGTTCAATTGCATTCAGGACTGTAGCCCTGCGAGTCATGCTACCTGTGTGCCAGTGTTCGAGTTGACGTGAGGTGATGAAGACAAATGGAAATTCTTGATCCGGCATTTCATCAGCATGTGTATATTTTGCGGGTACAAAACGTGCTTTTTTGCTTTCGGTGGGAAAGCCGTTTTGAAAAATAATCGGCTCACCGGGATCACCTTCTTTGGTACAGGGATAGGTTACGGAATGTTCTTTTTGTAAACGCTCCCAAGTGATTCCCGCCATGCTCGGTGTGGCTTTACGTACTTCAGAAAAAATCTGTTCCGGACTTTCATAATTCCAGTCCAGACCAAGACGTCGGCCAACTTCCTGAATAATCCACCAGTCCTGACGTGCGTCTCCCGGAGGATCTATGGCCTGTCGTCCGAGTTGTACCTGACGATTTGAATTGGTAAAAGTTCCGGTCTTTTCCGGAAATGCAGACGCAGGCAAAATCACATCCGCAAAACCCGCGGTTTCGGTGAGGAAAATATCCTGTACCACTAAATGATCCAGCATTGCTAAAGCACTACGGGCGTGGTTCAGATTTGGATCAGACATCGCTGGATTTTCACCCTGAACGTACATGCCTTTTACACCGCCTGAATGCACGGCATCAATGATTTCCACCACAGTTAATCCTATTTTGGGATTAAGTGAAGTACCCCAAAAATTCTCAAACCAATTTTTTATTTCCGGATCAACGACGGATTTGTAATCCGGAAAGAACATTGGAATCAGTCCCATATCGGAAGTACCCTGAACATTATTTTGTCCACGTAGTGGATGCAATCCGGTTCCGGGACGTCCGATTTGACCTGTCATCAGCGACAAGGCGATCAAACAGCGTGAATTGTCTGTCCCGTGAATATGCTGTGAAATGCCCATGCCCCACAAGATGATGGAGGATTCCGCGGTAGCAAAAGTACGAGCGACTTCACGCAGAGTCTCTGCAGGAATTCCACAAATCGGCGCGACTATTTCAGGACTATATTCCGCGACATTGGCTTTTAATTTATCAAAATCAGTTGTGTGTTCTGTGATGTATTTTTCATCGCATAAGCCTTCTTCGATGATGACATGCATCAGCGAATTGAGCATTGCCACATCTGTGTCCGGTCTAAACTGGAGGCTGTAGGTAGCATGACGTGCCAAATCTGTGCGGCGCGGATCCATCAAAATCAGCTTTTTACCATCCTTAACCGCGTTTTTTATAAAAGTAGCAGCTACCGGATGGTTACCGATTGGATTTGCTCCAATCAGAAAAATGACTTCTGCGTCAGTCACATCCGTGAATGGATTTGAAACTGCTCCTGAACCAATACCTTCCAGCAAAGCACTAACCGAAGAGGCATGACAAAGCCGAGTACAGTGATCAATGTTATTTGTCCCAAATCCGGTACGCACCAGTTTCTGCAGGAGATATGCTTCTTCATTACTACCTTTGGCACAACCGAACGCAGCCAGAGCATCTGGTGCACTATTATCGCGGATATTGTTAAAACCTGCTGCGGCAAAATCAAGCGCCTCTTCCCAGCTTGCTTCCCGAAAAACTTTATGCCAATCTGCAGGCTGAAGCAGTTCGGTGGTTTTTGGTACGTCTTTTAGCCGTATCAAAGGTTTTTTGAGACGATCCTGATGATGCACATAATCAAAACCGTAACGTCCTTTTACACATAATCTTTCCTCGTTCGCTGGACCTTTGCGTCCTTCAACTCGTAATAGTTTTTTGTCTTTTACATGGTATGTCAGCAGACATCCTACACCACAGTATGGGCAAACCGATTCTACCTTTTTGTCAACTTTCTCTAAACCCACATTATTTGCAGGCATCAACGCACCAGTCGGACAGGCCTGTACACATTCTCCGCAGGCAACGCAGGTACTGTCACCCATTGGATCACCGAGGTCAAAAACAATTTCTGCGTGGGAACCGCGAAAAGCCATGCCGATCACATCGTTAACCTGTACTTCTCTGCAGGCCCTGACACATCGTGTGCACTGGATACAGGCGTCCAAATTAACCGTCATCGCCGGATGTGAATTATCTAATTTCGGCTGCTTGCGTCTGGAAAAACGGGGTTCGCTTAAGCCCATTTTTTCCACCCATTGATCAAGTTCAGAGTTTGGTGTATAGGGTGATTTAGATGATTCCGGCATGTCAGCCAGCAGGAGTTCCAGCACCATTTTCTGTGAAAGGATGGCACGTTTACTGTTGCTGTTGACTTTCATCCCCTGCTGAGGGTAGCGGCAACAGGAAGGAGCGAGGACACGCTCACCTTCGATTTCAACCACGCATGAGCGGCAGTTACCATCTGTTCGGTAACCCTTTTTATAACAAAGCCGCGGAATATCGGCAACACCTGCCCTGTCCGCCGCCTGTAAAATTGTTTCTCCGGCAAGTGCGTCCAGCGTTTGACCGTTCAGTTCAAAAGAAATTGTCTCCATCTCACACCTCCTTCGGAAAATATTTCATTACACAGCGCAACGGATTCGGCGCGGCCTGTCCCAAACCGCAAATCGAAGCATCTTCCATAGTCTGCGAGAGTTCTTCTAAAAGTGACTGATTCCAGTTTTTTTGTTCCATCAGCGGAATTGCTTTGACCGTTCCAACTCTGCAGGGAGTACATTGTCCGCATGATTCATGCGCAAAGAAACGCATCGCATTCAGCGCAAGTTCACGCGCATTATCCTGTTCAGAAAAAACGATTACCGCGGCTGAACCGATAAAACAACCGTATTCCTGCAGCGTGTCAAAATCCATCGGTAAATCACCAAGAGACGCGGGAAGTATTCCGCCTGACGCACCTCCTGGAAAATATCCGTAAAAGCTGTGTCCGGGCAGCATCCCGCCGCAATATTCATCAATTAATTCAAGCATCGAAATTCCGGCAGGCGCTAGATGAACTCCGGGATTGTTTACACGACCACTAATCGAAAATGCACGCAAACCCTTACGGCCTCTTCTTCCGTGGGATGAAAATGATTCTCCGCCTTTTTCTAGAATGTCACGCACCCAATGGAGTGTTTCCATATTGTGTTCGAGTGTCGGACGACCGAACAATCCGACTTCCGCAACGTACGGTGGACGCAAACGTGGAATCCCGCGCTTGCCTTCAATCGACTCTATCATTGCAGATTCTTCACCGCAGATATAGGCTCCGGCACCACGACGTAAATGGATTACAGGAAGTATTTCCGGAAAAGCGGATTGCAGTTCCGCAATTTCTCGGAGCAGTATTTCACGCGCAGCTGAATATTCGTCACGCAGATAAATATATATATCTTCAATACCTACCGCCCAGGCCGCAATCAGCGAACCTTCGAGAAAACGATGTGGATCAGTTTCAAGATAGTAGCGGTCTTTGAATGTTCCAGGTTCTCCTTCATCAATGTTTACCGCCATTAAACGGGGTTCCGGAAATTTACTTACAATCTCCCATTTGCTGCCTGCTGGAAATCCTGCACCACCCAAACCACGTAAACCAGAATTTTTCAGTTCCGTAATCACCGCTTCAACATCATGTTTTCCGGACAAACAATCCTGAAAGAGTTGATAACCTCCGGTTTGCTGATATTCCGCAAAATTCACGTATTTCGGAAGAGTCGGTAGAACCTCGTTTTTATCAACACATTTTTTGACTGATTCCGGAGTTGCTTGATCCACAGGGTTTTTGCCTACTACCGCAACTGGTGCGTGCTGACAACGACCTACGCATGGTACAGCTTGAATCCTGATTTGCTCAGCGTAGACGGAACCGTCCGGAAAAAGTTGTTTGAGGGTTTCCGTAAGTTTTTTTGCTCCAGACATTTCGCAGGAAACGGATTCGCAAACCCGAACCGTCAATGGTGGAGGCGGAGTCTGCCCTTCTTTTATCACATCAAAATGGTGATAAAACGTTGCCACCTCATATACTTCCGCGTGCGATAGTTTCAATTCATCGGCCAGTGCAACCACGTGTTTTGCTGAGATAAAATGATATTCGTCCTGAATCAAATGCAGAGCTTCAATCAGCAAATCTTTAGTGCGCGGCATGTCTGACAAGAGTTTCTGCACTTCCAGCAGTGCTGCTGAATCTAGAAGTCGGCCTTTTTGTTTTCCCAGTTTTTTCTTGTTCACTTCAACTTTCCTTAGTTAAAATCCACAAAACACTGTGTGAGGTCTTCAAAAGTTTCTGCCCGACGAATAAGTCGGCTTTGTCCTTGATGCACAAGTACTTCTGCCGGGCGAGGTCTTAAATTATATTGCGAACTCATCGAAAATCCATATGCACCTGCATCCAGAAAAGCAAGACGTTCACCGATTGCAGGCGAACTCATTTTGCGGATGATTTCATCTCCGGAACGACTTAAAATGTCTCCACTTTCGCAAATATTCCCAACAATTACAACATTTTTTTCAGCAGACGTAATTCGGCTGGCGTTCAGGATTTTGTGATAAGATCCATACATCGTTGGACGCACCAAATGATTGAACCCTGAATCTACACCAACAAAGCTGTGTTTTGGAGTATCAGTAATATTGGTTACTGTTGCCAGTAAGAATCCGGCAGGGCCGATCAACAATCTTCCAGGTTCAATTTTCATCAGTAATTCACGACCGTAATGCTGAATAAACTTTGCGAATCTTGCGGTCATTTTTTGGCTTAAATCCACCATATTTAATGCCAATTGTTCGGGCTTGTATGGAATTCCAAAACCGCCTCCAAAATCAACAAACTGCAGATCAGGAAATTTTTCCGCAACATCCAGAATCATTTCCATCGCTTCCAGCATAGGTTCAGCAGAATAAATTCCGGTACCTATATGAGAATGAACTCCGTTAAGAGTTAACTTATATTTTTTTGCCAGAGCAAGCGCAGTTTCGACTTGATCAAAATAAATACCAAATTTTGAATTAGGACCACCTGTGATGCAATGCGAATGGTGACCTGCACCTATTCCAGGATTGACACGTACGGAGACAGTTGTTTCGGGATATCGTTGTCCATATTTTTCGAGTAAAGCCAACGAACCAAGGTTAACCGCAACGTTCTGTTCTACACAAAACTCTATTTCCTGCAGGCTGTTGTTGTTACCAGTGAAGATGATTTGCTGAGCTTCAAATCCGCATTCAAGTGCTAAACGAACCTCAAACTCCGAAACGGCGTCTATTGATGAGCCTTCTTCTGCAAGGATTTTTAGCAGTGATGGATTGGAATTTGCTTTCATGGAATAATGTATTTCGAGCAGTCCCTCAGGAAATCCCGCAGCCAACTGTCGAAACTGCGAACGCAGGACTGACTCTTCATAAACGTAGAGCGGTGAACCATATTCCTGCATGATCGTTTCAACAGAAATGTCTGCTAAATAAAGGATGTTGTCAGTGATGTTCATTGAAAAGATAATTTAGTCATTAAAAAATTTAATTATAGACAGTTACACTTTGCATTGTCTGGATCTGCGATTATAATTTTTGTATACTAAACACTTAATACCAAAATGGCGAATCAAAATTGCCTGCATTAACATCATTTAATCCGGAACCTGGTTAAGCAATTGACAAAAATACGAATTAGAAGATTATTACTGTTGTGGCTGGCGACCTTAATCATGGGCGGCATTGTCGGGATGTTGCTTTATGTTCAAATGGCTGTACACCAGGAAAATGTAGTTGTGTCACTTGAAATAGATTCACCTGAATCAAAGGAAGAGCTTCCTGCAGTTGCTGAAATAGTGGAGGAAGATGTTTCGGAACCTGAACCTGGAGCAGTTGGTACAGCAGATATTTCAGCGGACACAGAATATTCACATCTGGTGGAAACTGAAAGTCCATTCTGGAATGTCTTTCCCATCAGCAGCACCGGTATTTCTGCGGAAAACTGGCATACGATTTTGGTACAGAATCGCTTCAAAATTGACTATACAATAACTCCTCTTGCTCCAAGGGACTGGCATCTAGTAAGGAGCAACAATGCAATTAGAGTTCAGTTTCGTTCAGAACTATTTTCAGTAAAAGATATTCTTGCACGTAAAAAAAGAGGCAAATTTTCGATCCAGCTGATTTCGATCGAACATGCACGTTTTCCGCTAGCTGTCTCTTTACTGAGCCGTCTCTTAAATGACGGTTATTATGCTTATCTTCAACGTACAGAAGAAAAATTTGATGGGAAATTCTGGTATCGTGTGAGAGTTGGATTTTTCAAAAATCTTGAAGACGCGCGAACTACCGGAAAAAAAATATTTGAGAAATATCAGGGTGAAGATATTTTTTCCACAAAATACTGGCCGGTTCAGCCTGGTACACAGGAACTGACACGTCCAGTGATTGACCTGAGGCAACCACTCAACAAACCATGGGTCATTCAACTTCCACTATTCTCCAGTCAAGTTGCTGCCTTGAAAGATATGGCGGAGTTAAATACCGAAACAGATTTTAGTTATATCTCACAAAAGCTAGAATCTGCTTCTTCAGGTAAACTTGAGTTTCGTATCCGGATTGGATTTTTTGAAACAAAAAAAGACGCAGGCAAGATGATTTACAGACTTAAAAAGAAATTTCCTCAGTTCAAACAGATGAAGAGTGTCCGTTTGCAGGAATAGTGTTTTGTAGATCCGGAAAACGTTAAGAGTCACTCTGCCGAAATTATAGGAGGCAATATTTAATAGAACCCTGTTTTGCGGTTTATTCTCCGGACAGCTTTTTTTCCCATTCCAGTGAAAGCCTTTGAGCTTCAGCGATTTGATCACGTGTCATGCGTTTTCTGATTTCGTTTTTCAATGCTTTTGCTTTGTCTCTACCGCGTGCAGAAGCAAGATTGGCCCATTTGTATGCGAGAACAAAATTTTCCGGAACTCCGTCACCGGCGGAATACATCTCAGCAAGATTCAACTGTGCTTTAGTATCACCCTGTTCTGCAGCTTTTTTGTACCAGTAAACTGCTTGCGAAAAATCTTCTGTAACGCCTGTACCATATTTAAACATCACGGCAAGATTTAACTGTGCTTTAGTGTCTCCTTGCTCCGCAGCTTTTTTGTACCAGTAAACGGCCTCTATATAATCCTCATCCGCACCTTTACCGTATTCATACATTAGTCCAAGATTCAACTGAGCGTTGGCGTCACCGAGCTCCGCGACTTTTTTGTACCAGTAAAAAGACTGAGTGTAATCCTCCGCAATACCTTTACCTTTTCTATAAATTATACCGAGATTTAACAGCGCTTTTGTGTCTCCCTGTTCTGCTGCTTTTTTATACCATGTAATTGCCTGGTTGTAATCCTGCTTTACGCCTTTACCGTTTTCGTACATCCAGCCGAGATTGTTCTGTGCTTCTGACTGCCCCTGCTCCGCAGCTTTTTTATACCAATGCACTGCCAGTCCGTAATCCTGCGACACACCTTTACCGTACTCATACATTACCGCAATGTTTAACTGCGCGCCTGCGTCTCCCTGTTCCGCCACTTTTTTATACCAGTAAAATGCCTGTCTGTAATCTTCAGCGATGCCTTTACCGTTTTTGTAGAAATCACCTAGATTAAACTGAGCTTTTGTGTCGCCCTGCTCGGCTGCTTTTTTGTGCCAGTATACAGCCTCAGTATAATCCTCATCTACACCTTTGCCGTTTTCGTATAGAGCTCCGAGACTGGTTTGTGCTTCAGAATGACCCTGCTGTGCGGCTTTTTTGTACAATTCCGCCGCTTGTCTGTAATCCTCTTCTACTCCTTTACCGAATTCATACATCACTCCCAGATTAAATTGCGCAACCGCACTTCCCTGTTCTGCGGCTTTATTGTTCCAGTAAAATACCTGTCCGTAATCTTTCGCTACTCCTTTTCCGTATTTGTAAATCAGGCTCAGATTTAACTGAGCTTTTGTATCTCCCTGTTCCGCCGCTTTTTTGTACCATGAAATTGCTGTTATATAATCCTGTTCTACTCCTTTGCCGTATTCGTACATCCAGCCGAGATTGGTCTGTGCTTCCGCAAAACCCTGTTCTGCAGGTTTATTAAACCAGAAAATTGCCTGTGTGTAATTTTCATCAACTCCTCTACCGAATTTGTACATGATACCTAGATTTAACTGTGCTTCCGCCAATCCCTGCTCAGCGGCTTTTTTAAACCAGAGCACCGCTTCTTGGTGATTTTGACTGACACCTATGCCTTTATTGTACATAATGCCAAGATTTAACTGCCCCTCAGCCTGCCCCTTCTCTGCAGCTCTCCTATACAAGAGGGCAGCTTTGGTATAATCCTGTGCTACTCCTTTTCCTTTTTCATATAGCCATCCCAGATTAGTCAGAGCCGCGGAATGACCTTTATCGGTTGCTTTCTTCAACCAGTAAACAGCTTGACTGTAGTCCGCCCTTACTCCTTTACCGTTTTTATAGATTACTCCAAGATTTAACTGTGCGTTTGTATTACCCTGCACTGCAGATTTTTCAAACCAGGAAATTGCCTGTAAGTAATCCTTATCAACGCCTTTACCGCTTTTGTACATGATACCAAGATTTAACTGACCCTCAGACTGTCCTAGACTAGCTGCTTTTTTATACCAGCCAACAGCCTTGGCGTCGTCCTGTTCAACTCCTTTTCCGTTTTCGTACATCCAGCCAAGATTTGTCTGAGCGGCAGCGTGATCTTTTTTGGCGGCTTTAAGGTACCAGATAAAAGCCTGGCCGGGATCCTTTTTTACACCTTCACCGTTTTCATACATCCATCCTAGTGCATACTGCGCACTAGCATTTCCTTTTTCGGCGGATTTTTTATACCAGTAAACCGCTTGCACATCATCTTCTGTGACACCTTTTCCGAAGTCAAACATATTGCCTATGTTAAACTGCGCACGCGGGTCACCTTGCGCGGCGAGAGGCCCCCATTCACGAATCGCGGCCGCATAGTCACCTCTCAGATGGGCTTCAAAACCTTTCTGAAATTCTGCAGCAGTCAGTGCGAATGCAGGCAGTAACAGACAAAGCAGGAATGCATTAAGACTCCGAATAAAAGCTAATAACTTCATGAGATGAAAAGGCGAAGATAAATTATTTGTACAAAAATAGACTTATATTTGATCCATTCGTAAATAATTGTCATTCCCGCAAAAGCGGGAATCCAAAAACTTGTAAGTATCTGAAATAATGGATTCCAGCTTTTGCGAGAATGACATACAAGTTTAGCATTTAGACTTTTTACGAATTCATCATATTTTGTAAATTGACAACACGAACTATATCACCATTTAGTGTATTTTGCAAGAAAGCTACAGCTGGATTATTGATGTCGGTTAAGGCTATTTTCAAAAAAATACAAAGTAGTGGAATTATATTACGTGATACCAAAGGGTTGTTTTGAATGAAAAATAGCTTAAATTAGAGAAATAGTAATTGTCATTTTTAAATTTGAACTTGACATAGTAAATTTCTAGTGTTATTTAATTAGTACTAAAACAGTCCTATTAAGTTGTAACATATACATGAACACTAATTCAAAGAGATTGATACTTTTTTTCCACTAAACGTTGGGAAATGCAATTTCTATTAATTAGTTGCTACAAAAACTGTTATCATTGTCTGCTTCATATTTTAATTAAACCTACACTCTCAGTCAAAAATGTTTAATTTCAAAGATCTTTCTGACAAAGTTGAAGACTTCAACGCACAGGACTATCTTCTCACACCATATAATTTTTTTGAAAAAAGAAGGACGTCTAAGAAAATTTATATTTTTGATTTACGGAGTTCTAAAGATTTCGAAGAATCTCATCTTCCAGGAGCACACAATCTGCCTTTCGAACAATTCGAGGATTCAATATACCAGATGCCATTCTCAGATGAAATTATGCTTTACGGTAACAGCAGTAAAGAGACGTTTTCTGCAGCAGAGATTCTTTTCGATAACGGATATGAAACATTTTATATCATTGATTCCTATAATACATTAATTGGCGGAATTGATGCTTCTTTTATCAACCTGAGTTTAGAAGCACAGGAGCAAATTTCAAATAAACTCAATGTTTCTGCAGATATGTTTCAGGGTATCATAATAGACGTAGCTCCAATTATGGATCGCAAAGCAAATTACAGTGTTCAATTCATTGATTTGGAAGATATTCCACTTGATAGCATTTCCATTGAACTTGAAATGTTTAATGTATTAATAAAGAGAGATTCTATTCCTTATTTGCAAGGTACCCAGATCGATTTGGATGATAAAGGTGAGTTGGTTGCGTTTAATCCAAGTATGTCTGTCACCAAGTTTAGCGGTTCAGTAGAGCAGCAAATTCAGCAAGTTCTGGACGAAGAAGTCAATCCTATGGTCGCTTCACATGGAGGTGTTGTTAGCTTGCTGGAAGTTAAAGATCAAAATGTCTACCTTGAATTTGGTGGAGGCTGTCAAGGCTGCAGTATGATTGATGTTACCTTAAAGCAGGGTGTTGAAGTAATGATCAAGGAACAGATTCCTGAAATATCTGCGATCTACGATGTGACGGATCATGCAGGAGGTGAAAATCCGTACTACCAGCCTTCAGCGAAATAATTCTGCAACAACTTATAACGCTATAAATTTGGTTTTTCTGAATTTGCTGGAAAGACTCACTGCTGCTTAATTTGTAAAAAAAGAGAAAAAACTTTGAAACAACTTCACCGATCAGATTTTTTTAATTGGACAGAATTTAACGAAGAACGCAACATTGATTTCAATGGAACTTTATGGCTCAGCCCTTTTGGCAACGTGCTGATAGACCCTGTACCGTGTACAGGACATGATATTAATCATCTTGAAAGTCTGGGCGGCGCTGCGCATGTAATAATAACAAACTCTGATCATGTACGTGATGCTGCAAAAATTTTATTATTAACAGGTGCAAAATGTTGGGGGCCTGCTGCAGAAAAAGATAATTTTCCTTTAGCATGTGAGGGCTGGTTGAGTGAAGAAGAACAGCCAATAAAAGGCATTGAGGTCTTTTGTCTCAACGGATCTAAAACACCAGGTGAATTGGCTTTGCTGATTGATGAAAAAACTCTTGTAACTGGAGATCTGATCCGTGCACATGAGGGAGGTCATTTGCGCATGCTTCCAGAAGCAAAATTACAAAACCGTGAACTTGCGATTAAGTCGATAAAAAGGATGGCATCGATAAAAAGCATAGAGACTGTAATTCCAGGAGACGGTTGGCCTCTTTTTAATTATGGGCACGAAGCGCTTGTGACACTTTCTCAGGAAATTTAAACAGGCTTGCTGTAAATCAAGTATATTTTTCAACAACCTTAGAGATTTTTAAATATTGTCTGAGATAATCTCAATTTTTGCCCAGGCTTTTTTAAGCACTTTCAGCACCTCTTTTTGATTTTTCCCTTCCGCGAACAAAAAACCAGGATAACGTCCACCTTCCGGAAGTGGTTCCAGCAGATCACCAGACTTGATTGTTATCTGCAGTTCAGTTATTCCCTTGATAGCAAGTGCTGCATCAGCACCGCGAATCTCTTTAAAGATTCCTTTTTTCTCAATCGGCATCATCATCACGCCTTTTACCATTCCGACAAAATTGCTTTTCTCAATGTTTTTGCCGAGTGAGGAACGCAGGATTAATTCTTCCAAGCTCATACCTCCTTTGAATTCAAGAACTTTAGAACATAGCCCTCCGATGCTCCTGGCAGCACATTCAAGAATGTAGTTCCCATTATTATTTATTCTAAATTCTACATGAACTGGTCCATTGATAATACCAAGTGCTTCTAGGGCAGTTTGTGCAGTTTTTATCAAAGAAACTTGTAGATGCTCCTCCAAAAGTGTTGGAGTAATTAAAATTGTTTCTGGGAATGTGGGGCCGTCAAGAGTCTCTGGTTTGTCAAAAATTGCTAACTCCTTTAATTTTCCATTACTGACTATTCCTTCAAGTGAAACTTCTTTTCCAGGTATAAATTCTTCTACTAAAAACCAGTTTGCTTGATCACCTCCCTGTCTCTTTATTTCCTTTTGTGCAAGCAGTTCAACTAACATATTAGTACCTTTTATAAATTCTTTATTGTTATCAGCACGAACAACACCTTGACTTGCAGAGAGAAAAGTTGGTTTGAGAATGCATGGAAAGCTTATTTCAGTTAATAACTCCTCCATTGGTTGATGAACTGAAAAACGTTTGAACCACTGTGATTTAAGTCCGAAATCTTTTAATGCTTTACGCATTAGGTATTTATCTTTTGTCAGTTTAACTGATTCCAGTGAATTGTGTTTGAGACCTAGAAGTTCACTGAGTTTTGCTGCTAAAACAATGGATTCTTCATCAACACCTATCACTGCTTTCAAATCGTGTTTAACTGACCACTCACGAATATTTTCTATATGACTCTGCCAATCCTCAAAATTCATCGTGATGACGTTATCCGGGTAATATTCACTAAACACCTGAGATTTGTCGGTTAAAACCAGTACTTTAAGCTCTAGTTTTGAAACAGAAGCCATAAACGGAGAGGTTCTGTAACTTGCAGAAGGTATGATGAGAATCAAAGAGGTATTTGCTTGTTTCATTTTAAGTTCTTTCTGAACAGCAAAGATAAATTGTTGAGGTTCTATCGGTTTCGCTGATGGTGACTTGGATTGCTTCTTTTTATGCTACGGATTAAGTTTCTCGCTTAGTAAAAATAATACCAAAAAAGTTAAATGTTCTGTTGGGAAGATTACTTGTTGAGTTAACTGTGAACCGGAGGTATATCACCGTTTAGCGAATTTTGCAAGAAAGGTGAATGAGGAATATTGGGGTAAGCGATGTGGGATTTGAGTTTTTAAGAAAAAGTCTATGGTAATGAGGGGCGGATCGTATTTTCTGTCCCTGCATTAAACGCAATCAACCAATTTTACAATAAAGATTTTTTTAGGACTCCTAGGTAAATTTGCGGATAGTCAACTTTTGGAAGAAATGATAATTATTAGCAGACATGTTTTTCTATAGAATTTAGAAAATCCTGAATAATTTGAAACGAAAATTTGCATGCAACTTATTTTCCAACAGATAATAAATACAATATGAGAAAAATATATTTTAACGCGGAAAAAAAGATAGTAAAAACCTTTGGGACCAAGGGTGAGATTGAGGCAAAATCGATCGAAGACAAGAACAAACTCCGGGAACAGATTATGGACGGGCTCAAGGATTTCCGGGCCAAAGGGCGAAAGATAACAGTCCTTACTCCGGAAAAAGCGCCTCATGTTCCGGATTGTAACTGTAAAGAAGGCTGGAGTTGGGAAACCAGCGCCGGACTTGGAAAATACAGTCGAACTAATCGTATTTTGACTGATTGAGATTGAACGCGTGCCTTATTAATAACAGGTTATATATGTTAGCAACGGTGTCCGTGAATTATATCTCAATTAGTTACAAAAGCAGCTATATTGCTCACAATATAGTTACTACAACATCTTTTTGAATGGATATTTTTAGTTGGTGGCTGACAAAATTCTTTGTCGAATTTATTTATGTCATTTTCCTCTCAGGTGGTTTGATGTCAGGTTCCATCATTGTGATGTCGGTTTTGGTTTTTTTAGACCTTTGGATCTCAGTTCCATGGATTTCCAAAAAAGACTAAGCAGTTTATCAAGAGCGATCAAAAATATATCGCTCTTTTTTAAACGGAAAAACCACTTCAAAACCATAATTAAATCTCTCTTAAAATAACCTATTAACAATAATTCAATTCAGTCCTTAAAATTAGAATTTTTTTTAACCCGCTTTATCCAGCGGAACTGCGGATGAGGGTATTGAGCCAACTGAGTCTGGCTAAACAGTATCAAATTGAGGAATCGTTAGAAGAGCAGTTACAGCAGGAGCTTGTTCTCCGCAAGGAAAGGTTGCGGATGGAGAGTCTCTTTGATTCGGCGAGTTTTTTGCTGGCGACTACTGATTCTAAGGGGGTGATAATAACTGTAAACCGAGAGTTTGAACGAAAATTTGGTTATCAAAAGAAAGATTTGACAGGGATGCTGTTTTCCAATTATTTTGTGTCTCCTCCAACTGCTTTGAACACTGTTTTTTCCAGCAGAAGCTCATTGATACATCAACAGGGGCACGAAGTCAGTTGCCAGGTGTCTTCCACTTGTGTGGAATTGCCTGAGCAAGACGAATGGCTCTACACCATATTTGATGAAAAATCGACTGAATTAACAGCAGATGAAAAGCATGCGGAACTAACAGGAAATGCCAAGCATGCGGAACTCAGAGCAGATGAAAAACAGCCGGAATTATTAGAATTTTCTGCAGAAGGAAACAATAAATCAATCATCATTTGTAGTGGCACTGCGTGCCGCGCCCCTACGTTTATCATTATTAAAATAATATTATTTCAGCCTTTTAAGCAGTTTCAACAACAGGCGGAGCAAAACATAAGGGGAAATATAACGCGAAAGGAGATGTAGGAATTGCAATAGCTTTTGAAATTTCTGCCTGTCTTTGAAAA